>JAEEGL015052408.1_pt1 | contig 18830 bp, 14 predicted proteins | sample 9134231 | NCBI WGS metagenome assembly JAEEGL01 (sample SAMN16246548, study PRJNA631951) | gut metagenome | biome: gut microbiome; feature: rumen; material: fiber-attached | host: Bos | place: Iran: Karaj | collected 2018-10 | reverse complement strand
TTTAATAACACTCTCAAAGATTCAAAAAATCCATACAAACTACCATCCCCAGGAATCCCCAAAGTTTTAGCATTCCCTATATGTATGATTTTCATTTTGTTATAGCTTTATTCTTAAATTGCTATTTATTGCACAGGTTACAACATCTACACCTGTAACATGATATTTAGAATTATATTTATTAATTGCATAGTCTTCTATTCAGATATACACAATTACTTCTCATATATTGCGATTTAAAAACAAAAACCAATTCAGGCGATAAATAACGCAAAAAAGAGCACCATCTATCGTAAATCAATAGATAGTGCTCTTTTATATATATGTTCTAATATTTGAATCTCAGCCTATGCCAAAGACTTGAGCATTCCTTCTTTCTCACTACTAGCGCGGGCAGATGTTTGAATCGTTCTGGAAGTGACCACAACTATTACTGCACTGATTCAATAGTTTTATTATCTAAACCTTTTTTGAGACTACTTGCATAATTAATTCCAAGTCCGACAAAAAATAATATCAGTGAAATATTGAAAAGCCAAAGTGCATACTTGTCTATATAAATATTAACCAGTGTAATTACAAACGCACTTCTTTCACTTACACTATTCCCCAATACTTCAGAGAAAATAGAACTAATAAAATAATCAGCCTGAATAACCATTGTTGTAACAATCGAGATCAGAACCGCAAACAATCCTTCCTTTTTTAAAATCCTATTAGCTATAATAGTCATAACAAATACTACCAATAGGCAAATCGGTATTGTACTATCCAAAAGACCATATATAGGCCATGGCTCGATTTCTTCCAACTTGCCAGCACCAAACTTTGTAGCGATTCCTTTTTGATCAAAATTCAGAACAATCTTAACCAGTATTATTATAAGCATCAGTATGGCGGAAGTCTTAAAGGATGCTCCTTTAAACTTATCTTTAACTTCGCATCTGCCACCAATGATCATTCCCATAGCCATACAGAAAAAGGCCACAGATAGCACCATCAGAAATTTCGTATAACAATCCGAACAGCTCGCCAATCTGGAATATGATTCCCAAAAACCATCAAAAAGATATAATCTGTATTCAGTAGGTTTAATTAAATCAACTGAATGTAAAACAAAAATCAGACAAAACAAAATAGAAAATATGACCGCAAAACCAATATTAGGTTTTTTCATCATGGATATTCCAAGAAATGCCACCAAAGACAAGGCAAGCATAATAGTAGGTCCAATAAAAATATAATTATAATAATTGCAATAAGCATCAATAGGATAAACATCCATTCCATACGCGGTAAGTATTGATACCTGGTTAAGTCCTATATAAAAATTAATCGCAAATACAACAATCAGAAGTATTAGCGCAGTGAGACTTAGCCTCTTTGCCTTTTCCAAAAAAATACTTTTTTCCATACCTAAAAAATCTCCTTTAAAACTTTAATTTTTCTCCCCAAACTGAATATCCCCAGTAAATTTATGTACAAATCATTATTTATTCCCATAAAAAAATGACCTTGTAACTTATAAGTTTTGAATCACAAATTCAAAGATGCAGTATTGTAACCAACCGTTACCACCTTTTTACTGGGCATCTTGCATCAATCTTCAAAGCCCGGAGTTCTACGTAGCAGCCACATTTCAGGCAGGTCGCCTCAAGGAGGCTGTCGCACTCCCTACAAATTTCAAGCCTCTCTTTATACTTTGTATCGGGAGTTCTTTCGTCATCAGAAAGAAGCGCACGTGTTTTTTGCACGTGCGCATAGATATCTTCTTTGCCTGCAAGTTCGTATAGAAAGCATCTCTTGCATTTATTCATGAAAGTTCTACCTCAAATGAACATACGCTGTTCTTAGGAAGTGTTGCGCTAAAGCTGTTTCCATCAGCAGAAAGCTGCGCTTTTACTTCAGTAATGCCAACAACATCAGGATTTTCAAATGTATTGTGATCGTTCATATCACCTGTTACACATCTGCCTGATACACTGCTGCCCTTAAGGCCAGATAACATAACGTTAACATCAGCAGTTTCGCTTTCAGAAAGGTTAACAACTGTAACTAAAGCTTTGCCATCCTTTTCACTAGCTGATACATGGAGACGAGGAACCTTATACTCTTCTTCGTCATTTAATATGTCAGAATCAACATAGCTCTCAAGGTGTTTAGCATTCATATGCTTTTTATACAGATCGTATACATGATATGTGGGTGTAAGTACCATCTTTTCACCCTCAGTAAGGATCATAGCCTGTAATACGTTGATCATCTGTGCGATGTTGGTCATTACGACTGTATCGCAGTGGTTGTTGAAGATATTAAGATTGATAGCAGCAAGAACTGCATCTCTGATCGTGTTCTGCTGATATAAGAATCCTGGGTTTGTTCCGTCTTCAACGTCGAACCATGTGCCCCATTCATCAACGATAAGGCCGATCTTGTGATCTCCTCTCTCATACTGTTTGATGATGTTGCTGTGGTTACTTACCATTGTTTCCATGGAAAGGGTGTTGTGAAGGAGGCGATAATACTCATCCCTTGTAAAGCCTGTAGCCTTACCCTTATTATTCCATTCATAGGTTACTGTATAGTTGTGGAATGTGATAGCATCGATCATATGGCCGGCGCGTTCGCATACGGTCTTGGTCCAGTGATAATCAGCTCCGTTACTTCCTGATGCAATCTTATAGATAGGATGTTCGTTATCATAATTTCTCATATATGTTGAGAATTTTCTTGTTTCATCAGAATAGTATTCAGCGCTCATATTACCGCCGCAGCCCCAGGCTTCATTACCGATTCCCCAGTATTTAACATTCCAGGGCTCGTCCTGACCGTTTTCACGTCTAAGGTTAGCCATTGGAGATATACCGCCCATGTTGCAGTATTCGATCCAGTCAGAAAGTTCCTGAACTGTACCGCTTCCAACATTACCGGAGAAGTAAACGTCACATCCAAGCTGTTTTGCAAACTCCATAAACTCATGGGTTCCAAAAGAGTTATCTTCTGTAACTCCGCCCCAGTTAGTATTAACAATAGTTTTTCTCTGATCCTTAGGACCGATTCCGTCCTTCCAGTGATACGTATCTGCAAAGCATCCACCTGGCCAGCGTACAACCGGAACCTCGATGTTCTTAAGTGCTTTCATGACATCGCATCTGATTCCATTTACGTTAGGAATATTATCCTCATCCTTAACATAAATGCCTTCGTATACACAGCGTCCAAGATGCTCTGTAAACTGTCCGTAGATATTTTTATTGATGGTACCCTTACTTACTTTGCTATTAACTATAATATTATTCATATGTTCCCCCTGAAGGTATTAGTTATCTCAATCCATCTTACTATTAGGTTGTGCAAAGCACAATGCCATTTTTTGCCCCTAACACTAAATCCTCAAAAAAGTCTTGGTAAATAGTAAAACAAGAGAACGATCAGTACTCCTATAAGTAAATATTTAAGTCTTCCCCTATCTAACTTGCTTGGACTAGTCAGCTTTTCGGCACTTACAACATACCCTGGATAGTTATCGGGCTTTTCTTCAGGAATAAAGTCATCTTCTACAGCTTTGCCATACCAGGTAGTTCCGGCATTTTCAGATATATACTTTTTGTATTTCTCAGCATTTTCAATATCACCAAGCTTTTTGGCTGTAAGATACAGATAGTACTGCCTTGCAACTTCATCCAAAGGTCTTTCCTGAGGAGTGCCAAGTACGGTATATATCTTTTCATAGTCATTATTTATGCAGCAATAAGCATAGTCTCTGTACAGCTGCAAGTCTTTGTATATCTTAAAATTCCATATAGAATGCCTAGCCTTAGGGTAAAGCTTGCATCCCTCGTCCGCACAGGATTTAACAGTATCATAGTCATGGAAGTACAGCGCTATAAACTGCTTTAAATGCAAAGCTATCAGCATATTGCCGGCTGTTGCGGATGCTTCCTGCATAAGACCAAGACATTTAGACGCTTTATCTATTTTTCCAAGTCTATACAAAATGCTTCCGAAATTATACTGAGTAACACTCCACAACATCTGCTTGTTCAGGGTTGTCGGAACAAAGGAAAGGTACCTTGAAAGGCCTTTATCCGGGCGGCATTCTCTGAAGGCATATCTGTTAAGTTCGCGGTGAAGAACTCTTTTTTGCTTAAGGTATAATATTTCTGTAAGAAAAATAGCTACTACAATGAGCCTAAGCCAGGTACTATCATGCGGAATAAGCCTTCCACCTTGAAAGATATAAAAGGCACTTCCAAATACAACAATATAAAAAATAGTTCTTAAGAAATTGAACTTTCTTACACAATTGCCTTTAAATTCCTTATCTTCGTCGCATGCATCATCCCCGATTATCTGCAAAATTCTGTTCCACTCTTCTTTGTTACTCATGTCACTTATTCTTCCTCTAAAACTCTTACTCCGCAGCCAGATCGCTAAGCACTTTACAAAGCTCAGGCTGCTCGTCTTTCATACGTATAGGCCTTCCTTCTCTGTTTAAAAACGCATGAGAAGATGTAGCTTTACATACAGTCTTACCTTCCCCATTCTTCATCTCATATGCAAGATGGAGCTTAACGCCTTTAAACTCTTTTACTTTGACACTTATCAGAACACGATCTGAGAACGTAGTACTGATCTTATAGTCGCAGGCCACATTCAAAACAGGTGATATTATACCCATCTCTTCAAGCTTTGCATAGTCCCATCCAATCTGAGACAGAAAATCTATCCTGGCTTCTTCCATCCACCTGATATAATTCGAGTGATGCGTTATACCCATCTTGTCGGTTTCATAGTATTGAACGATGTGTGTGTATTCCATGTCGTTGTCCTCTTTCCATAAAACTTATATCTCATTTACAAAAACAAACGTAGTTCTACTATAACATATAATAATCTCAAACTTCACACTTATAAAACTACTTAATAACTTGAATATTCCTGAGACTGGCCGTTAATAAATGATTTTGGGGTCTTTGAAAAATATATTAAATTCAAGAGCTTGATAGATGGAATAAATATATTCTGTTTGGGATTCACCTGTTTGAGCGAAGCGAGTTTGTGAATCCCGGAATATATTTATTCCAGATATCATGCCTTGAATTTTATATAATTTTCACGACCCCAAAATAATTTATTAACGGCCAGTCTCAGGAATAGGCGAAGTCTTAATTATTTTACAAGTACGAAGTTTCAATCATTTTTTCCATCTTCTTCATCTGCCAAAGCTTCGCTTGTGTTCTTATCTTCTTTGATCAAAAAGATAACTGCCACTATAAAGATAATTCCTATTACAACAAAATAAACATATTGATCAAGGATCGTCATAAGAGAACTTGACGTCCAGTCTTTTACCAAAAGGGTAGAATTAATAACTACGTCCGTAATAAAATGCATGAACATAGCAGCAAGGATGTTATGAGAATAAAGATAAATAGCAGCAAATCCAAATCCCCATACTCCTGTCTTTGCAAATTTAAGAACCGCAATACTTAAAGAATCTGCTGTCGCTGCGTGCACCAGCCCAAATATCACTCCGGAAATCAGAGCATACATAATACGTTTACCAGCTGTTTTATTTTCCTCTAAAAAGTAACCTTCGCAGACGAAGCCTCTAAAAACAATTTCTTCCCAAAGCGCAACCGCGATCTGCTCGAGAATAAGATATGTAAATATAATAGATACAGGCGTATTTAGCCACGTAGGAGCGCCAATTATGAAATATGTGATTATTACAAATGGTATGAACAAAAACATCGCAATTCCGGCAAAAAGGCCCTTGCCAAAACCGCGTAAATGAATTATCTCAGAAACGGTCTCTTTGCCATAGAAGTTCATGAAAACGAACAGGCTGACCATGAAGAACACTAGCCTTAAAACGCTTTTTATAAGATAACCAACAGCGCCGTCAATATATGGGCTTATCATAAGATCAATAACAATAAACATGATTGCAAACGCGACGCATATCACAATTCCCGAAAACTTTTTACTGCTACTTGTATCAGTCATTTTCCGCACCTCGTATTATTGATTTTGTATTATCTAAACTCTGCTCTATTGCGCTTTATTCTTTATGATTTTATGAGATAGGTTTCAATAGTATCTTTTGAAACCTTATTACTATTTTTTTAGTATTCTTAAATTCAAGCCTAGCATATATGGTATATCAAAACAAGGCCTTCGATAATTCGATTATTACCGAATTCTATCGAAGGTCCTGATTATCAAACACGCCATCAAAACAGCATTTATCTTCTATTCGCAGCCCGGGCAAAAGTTAACCTTGTACCAGCCCAAACACATAATCTATACGTTTTATTTAATGCCTATTATCTTTCTATACCAGTCCAGTGCCTCAAGATAAGCATCATAAGCCTGATTCTTGCGCATCTTGTTAAGAAGCATGATCCTTGATACATCAGTCCACTCTGCATCTTCGTATTGCAGGACAAACTCAAGTACCGGATAAATACGCCCCTTATGATCAAGAAGTGCCTGCCTGATATCTGTAGAGATCTTGACCATCTCAAGACACTCTTTCATAGGCTTTTCAAGTATCTGATCAAGAACTGAGAAAAGACCCATCAGGAATATTTCTGCACTGAAAGGTTCAAGTTCAAAGTATTTTGACAGATTCTCAGCAAATCTTGCCCTTATCATGGACATTCTGGTGATCTCACTGGGTCTATCTGAGCACAGCTCCTTAGTAACAGCTGTTGTGATCCACTTTTTCAGCTCCTTCTGTCCCAAAAGAGCTGCAGCATGACGAACAGAAGATACACCTCTGTTAGATGTCATATGATTGACCATTTCAAGAAGTCTTACAACAAGCGCAGCATCCTGACCGATAACGTTGGCAGCATCTGTAATTTCAAAATCAGATTCATTTACCACGTTAAGGAGCTGCAAGTATGTAACCTTGAACGGAACAAGTTCTTTCTGACCTTTAGTAACAGGTGTTCTGAAAAAGAGTCCCTCATAAAGATCATAACTAGCCTTGCCCGATAACTCTTCATACTCTTCTCTTGTATTAACATTAACTGCGCACAGCTTCATATCTTTGTACATATGTTCGAAGTACTTGTGAGCCTTATCAATGTCAATATTTCTGTGATCAAGGAAAATGTAACTGCACTTTTCCAAAACAGGACGATAATTCTCAAAATCAATAGGTTTAAGCTTCCTCATGGCAAACTTAAAGCCCGCATTCTGGATCTCACTAAGTCTGTTAACATACATTTCTTCAGGCTTAATAGAAGGGTCTATAAGAAGCACTACCCTGTCATGAGGCGCAAAACACTGCCCTGCAATATCTGTAAAAATAGATACATTATTGATCTCTACAAATACCATGTGGTCCTGAGAAAGTGTTTCAAGACCTATTTTATTAACAATTTCAAGCCCTGTAACAACGCCCGCGCCATCAAATGCGCTTGTAGACTGGGTCACTGCATCCATGTAACTGTCTGATTTTTGCGCAAAGATAGAATATGCTCGAACTTCCATATTGTCACTAAACAATGGCATTAAAGTAGCTAACATATAATAGTCTCCTTCAGGCCGTTAGGCCAAGAGTTTAAGCTGTTTTCAGCACTTTTATTACATGAAGAATATGTAGTTGTAACTGGAATAAAACTTCTCCGCAATTTTATATCGGCTTTTTTATCCCGAATCTAAATCCTGTTTTGAGAAAAAAAGATACTTCTTAAATCTTAAGTAAGTACCGCCATTCCACCGATATATAAGGTGAAAGTAAGGATGCTTTCTCTATCAACATGACAAGGACGTTAGTTTTTTTAGTTATACAGGGAATACATTATGGGCGGCTTTGTCATTCAACACAATCTGGCTGCAATGAACTCGCAAAGGCAATACAATCTCACTGCAGACCGTAATTTCAAATCAGCTGAAAAGCTTTCTTCAGGATATAAGATTAACCGCGCGGCGGACGATGCTGCAGGCCTTGCCATTTCTGAGAAAATGCGTCGTCAGATCAGAGGTCTTCGCCAAGCTGAAGATAATATCCAGGACGGAATCAGCTTTGTTCAGGTCGCAGACGGTGCTCTCAACGAAACCCACGATATCCTCCAAAGAATGAATGAACTTTGCGTTAAGGGTGCCAATGACACTCTTAATGATTCTGACCGCTCTTATATAAACGCTGAGATCCAGGCTCTGAAAAAAGAAACTGACAGAATTTTTGATACAACTTCCTTTAATGACAGATTTATCTGGAATATTGAGATTGAGGATCCGATCCTGGTGGGACATGATCCGACTCAGGCACTTAATGTAACTAATGATTCATCAGAAAATGTTTATATTACTGATAAAAATGTTGGATACTTGCCTAAACCTGGAACCTTTACTGCTTCTTCTGACTCCACCAATGGTGTCAAGGTCAGCTGGACAGGTAATAACGGAAATCAATATTCTTCTGATTATATAAGCTGGGACGATCTGGAAGCCAATGATTATGACTTCAACATAACAGACCATCTATCCTTATATAGCGGCACAGAACTTGACACGCTAAAAAGTTTTCTTAACAAAGTCATAAAAATGAATGTTGAGCCAACAATCGCAACTATCGATGATTATGTCGCTTGTCTTAATAACGCTTCGCTTGGCACCTATTATTCAAACTATGCGACTGCAACATTTGACAATCCGGGATCCATAAATAATGTTAGCATCAGTGCCTCAATTGATTTCTACGCCAAAGAAAAATCCTCTCGTGCCGGAACAGCTGATGCATATAATTTTCAGTCCTCTTCCAATGATTCTTTCATTGAGCCCTCTCCTTCAGCAGGGCCAAATCTGACACAAGTATCTGGAAATGGCACTAACGACATAACTACCGCTGAAACAAGCACTGATCCTTGGATATTCAAATTCAACATAGCCGGAATAGGTCCTGTAACTGCCACTTCAACTGGTGTTTCATGGACTTCAAATGATGATCGACGTGAAAACTACGGCATATGGTGGGATTATTATGACCGTAGCCATGGCATCACAAAGAAAGTATCTCATGATGCAACCAATAAAGGAAGTCTTGCAGGCGTAATGGAAGCCCTCAAAGGTTCGACTGGTGTCTTATCACAAGAATATGGAGGAGATACTAATAAGAGCGGAAATATATACATTAGCTTTGAACTTAAAGCTGATACTCCTTATACTGGAACTAATGGAATTACTACAGATTCAGTAGGTTCATTTACCATAGATATCACTGTAAATACTACTGATGACGACAAAGCTATTTTAAAAAGAGTTAACGACTTACTTAATTCTAATACAACTCTTGATCTAAGTCATGATGGACATGATGTTTTTCATTGGAATACTCCTTCTGAAAACAGTCATACAGTTGAAGTCCCTGTCTACGGCGGTCAGATAGGAATGATCATCCAGAGTGGTTCAGAACGCGACAACGACATTCCGATCTACTATGAAAAGCTCAACAATGGCGTTCTTGGAATTAGAGACCTTGAAATAACAGATGCAGCTTCTGCTGCTGCCGCAATAGAAACAGTGCAGAAAGCATTCCATACAGTAACAGAGCAGCGATCAGTATTTGGTGCTTACCAGAACAGAATGGAACACGCAGTCCTTAACGATAACAATATCAGGATCAACACACAGGATTCAGAATCTCAGATTAGAGATACAAATATGGCCAAGGAAATGGTCAACTATTCACTTACAAACATCCTAAAGCAGTCCGGCGAATCAATTCTGGCACAGGCTAACCAGTCTAAACAGGGCGTAATGTCACTGTTACAGTAAACAAAAACGCATATAACAAAAATGAGAACGTAGTGCTGTATCAGCATTTCGTTCTCATTTTCTATCCAATTGAAAACAGGTGCAAAATCTCTTCTACCACCTGCTTATTTTTGATTTTATGATTATAACCATTATAAATTCTAAAACACAATTTGATTAAGTCTTTAAGCCCATTAGGCATGTCCTCAATCAGCCTGAATATAAAATATTAGACTTGATATAAGATGCAGCTCCATCACCCAGATAATATTTAACGATAGCAAGCGCAAATGGAATTGCAGTACCCATTGCACGGCTTGTGATAATATTATCAGATACAACAACCTGCTCTCTTGAAACAAGCGCGCCTTCAGATTCAAGCTCTGCTTCCTTGGACGGATTACAGCAAGCCTTAACACCCATCAGTATACCAAGCTCAGCAAGTACAGAAGGAGCAGCACATATAGCTGCTAATCCCTTGCCAAAACCTGCAAATGTGATTATCTCCTTGCACAGCTTATCGCAAGCCCTGAGATTAGGTGTTCCAGGCATTCCGCCAGGAAGAATGATCATATCGTACTCGTCAAAGTTGAGTTTATCAATAGTAGTATCACATTTAATGACGACTTCATGTGATGATTTAACGTATTCATCTGCGTTTATGGAAACCTTAGTGCAGGGGATTCCTGCTCTGTACAGAATATCATAAGTTGTAAGTGCTTCTACTTCTTCACATCCATCAGCAAAAAATATAGCAGTTTTCTTATCAGTCTTTGCATTGAACATAACAGTGTCTCCCTTCACAATAAAAATTCTTAAATACAACCTAATTTTATCACTTTAACTATGATAATAATACCCTTCATCCTAAAATGAATATTATTTTTCAGGAATAATAAATTCAGTCTTACCGCCGATTCTCTCCATCTCTTCAACGAATTCTGCCGGGTCAGCTGTATTGCCTTTTACCATATCAAAGTGCATCGGATAGACAACCGATACCTTAAGTTCCAGCGCCAGAAGCGCCGTTTCCTTGCCGGAGAGGTTACCGATTATACCTCTTGCTTCTCTCTCATCATCTCTTCCATTGATCGGGGAAAAGAGCACGTCGATATGCCCAAGCTTTTTAAGACTCTTAACAAGTCTGTCCGTGCGATAAGTATCTCCAAGATGCACGTATCTGTGCCCATTCCAAAGGATCGAATATAAAAGATTCCTGTCAAGTCCGTCTGCATCAAGCTTGTGGACAGGATGCGCTGTAGAGATAGCAGTTACTTCTATACTATTTTCATTAATACTTTTTGAATTGTCTTTGACTTTATAAACCTTGCCGCTCTGGGTCAGGATCTTACTTTCGCCATCATCAAAAGTTATGATCCTGTCTTCAGGTATACCATTTTGAAGAAGTATCTTTTTACATCCTGATGGGATCACGAATCTTGTCTTGCCATTAGAACTTGCGAAGCCGCTGACTGTCGCGATATCAAGGTGATCGATGTGATCATGTGTGCAAAAGCAAAAATCAGGTGCTATATCCGAAGGCTTCATCACAGGAGGATAATTCATGATAGACTGACCATTTTCCTGAAGATCAGAAAGAACAGGATCTATAACTATACTCATATCATCCTCTTCCATTAGAAATCCGCACTGTCCCAAGAATTTAATATCCATCCCATCCCCCTATTTAAATCCGCTATGATCACGCCTACTTATACCAAAATCACATTAAATATCCGTTACAATTATTCTATAGCTATATTCACGATTCTGTTACGTAACAATTATCACATGATTATATTCAAGATACTGTAACACAGCATTTATTCAATAGGTATACAACTGCTGATCCACGATCTCATCGCCCTTATAGGACAACTTTATAGAAAAGAACTCGTCGCTTTCCAGCATGATCTTAAGGAAGATCCTGTCGCCGTCCCAAAGCTTAAGATCCATGATCTTATCTTTATCGATCCAGCGAAGCTCTCCTTCGTTACAATCAGTAATGCTTCCTGAAAACTTATCAGATGTGAAAACGAAGATATACTCATCTTCCCATCCTTCTGATGAAAACGTCAGAACACCTCGCATCTTAAGATTTTCAAGCTTTATACCGGTCTCTTCAAAAGTTTCGCGAATAACGCATCCTTCAGGACTTTCTCCCTTTTCACATTTACCGCCGACTCCGATCCATTTACCTTCATTAACATCATGCTCTTTTTTATTTCGAAGCAGCATCAAGTACTTATCATCTTTCTCTAAATAACACAGTGTTGAAACAACCATACAAACCTCCGTATCTATAATCAGTATACATTATTGAATCAAAGATTCAACAATGTAGAAAACAAGCAAATTCATATCGACTTTATCATAGGCTTGTCAACCTATAGATACAGACACAAACGTCACATTTATTAAATATCCAATACTTCACATATTCCCGAGGATGACAGTTACTAAATGATTTTGGGGTCTTTGAAAATTATATTAAATTCAAGAGCTTGATAGATGTAATACTATATTCTTGTTAGGGATTCATTGTTTGAGCGAAGCGAGTTCCCGACATAGAAGTTCATCCATGAACTTCTGAACATGTCGTAACTACGTCCTGTAGTTTCGAATCCCGGAATATATTTATTCCAGATATCATGCCTTGAATTATATATGATTTTCATAGACCCCAAAATCATTTATTAACTGTCATCCTCGGGAATAGGCGACAGCTTACAGTTATTCAACATCTGTTGTCGGCTTTAAACGCCTTCTCCTCAAATTCATCAGCAGGAAGCGGTTTTGAGAAATAGAAGCCCTGGATCAGATCACAGCCTCTCTTTTTCAGGAATTCCATCTGCTCTTTGGTCTCAACACCTTCTGCTACAACTACGAGCTTAAGGCTTCTTGCGATATCGAGGATAAGCTCTACCATTTGTACATCCTTACTGTCATCATCTTCTCCCTTGATATCCTTGATGAAGCTCCTGTCAAGCTTAAGAACATCAATAGACATACGAGACAGCATATTAAGAGATGAATAACCTGTTCCGAAATCATCCATCTCGATATGATAGCCTTTACTTCTAAAGCGCCTTATAACTTCAAGTATCTGCTCTTCGCCCTCAGTATAGGCTGATTCAGTGACTTCCAGATGGAGATTTTCACGCCCGATTCCGGTTTCTTCGACTATTCCTTCAATTGTCTTTTCAAGGTCAGGATCGAATATATCAATGCGGCTTAAGTTAACAGATATAGGGATCACCTTACCGTATTTTTCTTTCCACTGCGCTATATATCTTGCAGTTTCAGCCCATACATAACGATCCAGAATACCTATCTGACTGCTCTTTTCAAAAAAAGAAATAAAATCGCCCGGAGGTATCATTCCAAGCTCGTGGTGCTTCCACCTTACAAGAGCTTCAGCACTGCCTATCACAGGAGGATCCACCTGCACGTTATATTTTGGCTGGAAGTATACAAGGAACTCTTTGTTCTCAATGGCATATTTAAGGTCGTTTAGAAGTCTTTGTTCAAGGATCTCTTTGGTCCTCATCTCTTCATTGAAGACCACAAGTCTTGAATGGCGTCCGCTCCTTGTCATATTGCAGGCAGCTCTTGCTCTATCAAAGAGCTGTACCGGCTCAAGGCCATCATGCCACGGCATTACACCCATCCTAAGGAAGATATTAACGTCCTCCGTACACTCATCAAGACGTCTTTGGAAGCGGTCAAACAGTCCCTGATAATCATCTATATGTTTAGTATATATTTCGAACCTGTCTGCTGTAGTTCTGCAGGCAATTCCGGCGCCTCTACCTATTATCTTTTTTATCTCATCGCCAAGGCCTTTAAGTACCGTATCTCCGAAGTCCCAGCCATACAAGGCATTAACTACATGGAACTGCTCGATATTCATTACGATAGCATCCATCATGTTAGACGGATTTTCCCTATACATACGACTCGAATACTCAAAGAAGAAGTTTCTGGTATAGAGTCCTGTAAGCGAATCGCGCTCAGTTGCAGTGATCAGCATCTGACGCTCCTGTGCCATCTTATCTGATTTAAGTCTTGTAAGAAGGAGGAACAGCATTAGGAATACCAATACTGTTGTTACCGCAAATGCAACGGCCCAGTTATCTCTAAGATAATCGGAAAATGATACCTTTGTTGTAGTATTTGTATATTTTGAAAGCATTGTATCAACAACAGGTTCTTCTATGGCACTTACTGTTTTATCAAGTATCGAAAACAGTATAGTGTCACTCCTTCTTACGGCAAAAGAAAATTCCATCTTCTCGCCGGTATCAAGAAGTGACAATTTGTGCCTGCGCCTTAATCTGTCATTGGTATTTATTCTGTAGCCGTTGACCATGGCACAATCTGCAGTTCCGTTTTCAACAGCCGCATAAACTTTATCCAGGGTTGGTTGCCAGGATATCTCCCATTCAGGAAAATAATCTTTTACAAAGTTATCAAAATTAACGTTGCCCTCAAGAAGAACAACTCTGGTTCCTTCTGCATCAAAAACAGCCTTGTCTTCTCCTGTTCTTACAAGAGCATAGATCTCAGTACTCATAACAGGAGTAGTTACAAAAAGATCTCCTTCTTCACTGTCATAAGCACTCATATTCACCGGGAATACAGCATCTATTTTGCCTGCATCAAGGGCAGCTATTGCTTCCTCAGTAGTTCCAAATGCTACTGCTTCATAATTGATCACAGTACCATCAACACAAGCAGAAGCATACTCGAGGAAATCCTTAAGTGCACCGGATACATATCCATCATCTTCAAAGCAGAATGGTTCATAGTTATCCCTATATCCCACTTTGATCGTAGAGTTATTTTCAAGCCACTGTCTTTCTTCCTTGGTGAAAATAATACCTGTGCTAAATGTCCAGATGTATTTCTGATATAACCTTTGATTATAGAATGGATCTTCGTTTTGAATTGTTTTAAGGGCATGGTCAAGATCTGTAAGAACGTCAGGTCTTTGACCACTTACAGCAAAGTAATAATCAGATGACCCTATCTTACAAACAGGAGAGCATTCTTCCCTTCTTCCATATGTATCAAGTAAAACCAAAACATCAACGTCGCCAGTCTGTAACAAATCTATAGATTCATCATTCGACAGGTCAAAAATCTCAACGATGTTTACTGTTATGCCATTGGTTCTGGCCCAGTCTTTAAGTATCTCTTCCTGTATGCTGCCCTGGTTAACGGCGAATTTTTTGTTATTAAAAACGCTAACATCGTCAGACATCAGCTCCGTGTTATTCGGGCTTACATAGATATAATAAGATTCCGTGCCCATAGGGAGCGATGGATAGAGAATGCTCTCAGCTCTTTCTGCGGTAAAAGATACATCGCTAAGAAGATCGATATCGCCGTTCATTAGCATCTGCAAAAGCTCAGGCCATGTACCTTCTACATACTCATAGGTCCAGCCTGTATATGTCGCTATCTTCTGCTGATATTCGTAGGCAATTCCCGTCCTTCGGCCAAATTTGTCTGTATAATTGTAGGAAGCTTCATACCATCCAACGCGAACTACTTTACCTTCGCCGCTCGAAGGCGTTGCAGCAGTCGGAGTCCTGGTGGCATTTACACCTATGCCAATGCTTTGTTCACCATCATCCATCATGGCAGAGCTTTGAATTGAATACAGGGAAGCAAAAGACAAGACGCACATCAAAACAAGAAGAGACAGAACTCTCTTCGAGAAATTTTTTACTATTCTGTTATGTACCTTTTTGAAAGAAAAAATCATCCAATCACCATAACAAAAACAGTACTTTATTTCGTTAATATTATAACATATTATTGTTATATGGGATAATTTTATCTTTTAAATAAAAACTTCTCACATTATGTTAGGTTACCGTGAGATATTCATCTAACAAATTTGAGAAGTTTAAAGTAGCTGATTTCAGTAATGGATATGTGCAATTTATTATATCTTATTGAGTATCTTGATAAGAGACTCATGTGCCAGTGCGAATCCTTCAAATCCGCTTAAGACAGCGCCGCTACTAGCGATCGGTGTCTTGTTGCCACGTTCTAGTCCGTCAAAGCCCTTGAAATCAAAAAGATGGGGCTCAAGAGATAAAAAGCCGTTAAAGCCGCTGTTAAAGAGTTTTCCAAGGATTTCTTCGACGTTGCCATCTCCAAAACCGGCAGGAACCACTATACCGCTTCCGTTTCTTGCATCCTTGATATGCATATATACTATAAAATCTTTAAGAAGTTCGTATGCTTCAAGTGTATCCTGACCCGCTTGGACGAAGTTGGCAAAGTCGAATATTGCGCAGAAGTTGTCACAGGCAAATTCATCCATAAGTTCGCGGCATTCAGGAGCTTTCTCGCCGTATATGCCTTTTTCATTCTCATGTAGAAGGACTACATCGCTTTTCTTTGCATAATCTACAAATCTGCCCATGCGCTCAAAAACTTCATCCCTGAACTCTCTGCGCTTATCATCAGCCACATAGAAGCTGAACATGCGGATATTCTTTGTATCCATCATGTTAGCTATCTCACAGGCCCTTTTGAACTGCTCAAAATGAGGTTCGAATGGATCTTCAATCCCTATTTTACCAAGAGGTGAACCTAGTGCAGAGAGTTTAATTCCTGCATCGTCAAGCTTATTCTTTATTTCTTTTACCTTATCATCTGTATGGAAAATAAGATTATCTCCGTCAACGCCTCGCATTTCGATATATTTAATACCAAGCTTTTTGACGCTTTCTATCTGAGCATCAAGTTCCTGGGCAATTTCATCGGCAAATCCGGTTATCTTTTCGTATGAATTCATGTGAAATTCTTCTCCTGTTTTTCTCTTTTTAGAATTTGGATCCTGGTATTGATTTTTTCTCTTGTTTGCATGTTTTTATTAAACTATTGTCAGTATGTTCCGGTTGTATCAAATACAATTCCGGTATCTTCTTTTAATTTGGAGGTCTTTCTTCTTTTGTTCAGTTCTTCAAGGAAAAGATCTTCATCTATAGGGAGTTCGACGGTTTTATCAAGCCATGAAGAAAGGAACATTGCGTTTGAAAGCATCAGGCCGTTGATACCTTCCTGACCATCAGCAATAAGCGGCGAATTGTGTAGTATTTTATTAGTAAATGCCTTGAATACGCCTACATGCTGCTCATTCATTCCGTCAGTTTCAACTATGATCCGTTCTGTCTCAGGCTTTGCAAAGCCGTTTTTTTCAGTCTTGCAAAACTCTCTTTCACTTATTTTAAGCTTGTCCATTATGAGCTTGTCGTGTTCACATACGATCTTAGCTTTGTCAAATGTAAGCTCCAAACGGTTGGTGCCGGGGGCATCGCCTGTTGTAGTTACAAATACGCCTGTAGCGCCGCCTTCAAATTCCATGTATGCAGTAACATCATCTTCAACCTCGATATCGTGCCACTTGGCTTCATGGCAGAATGCGCGTACTTTTACCGGAAGTCCGCAAAGCCACTGCAAAAGGTCCAGCTGGTGCGGGCACTGATTAAGAAGTACTCCGCCGCCTTCACCTTCCCAGGTTGCCTTCCAGCCTGCAGCATCATAATAGGCCTGTGTTCTATACCAGTCTGTGATGATCCAGTTGACGCGCTTAAGTTTACCAAGTTCGTCGCCTTCTATCATCTCGTGAAGCTTTCTGTATACGCAGTTTGTACGCTGATTGAACATTATGGCAAATACCTTGTCTGACTTTGCTGCAAACTCATTCATCTGCCTTACCTGTTTGGTATAGACACCTGCGGGCTTTTCGCTAAGAGCGTGTACTCCATGTTCAAGGGCGTAGATAACATATTCCGGGTGAAAATAATGAGGCGTTGCTATGAGGACCGCATCGCACTTTCCTGAATCAATAAGTTCTTTTCCATCAGAAAATAAAGATATGTCTTCAGGCAGATTCTCCCTGGCCCAGTCAAGCCTCGCCTGCCTGACATCTGCAACTGCAGTTAATCTAAGGCCTGGCACCTGACCTTCTGTAATGGTTCTTGCATGGTTAGTGCCCATGCCGCCAATACCTATAATTCCTATTCTTACTTCTTCCATATTCAACCTCTTATAATCTAAAATCTATTGCTTAAAGCATAATGTATTTTCTTTCGAAACATAGTTATGACTAGCTCATGTAATTTGAACATATGACCATATCGCCAACTCTTATATATGATGCTTCACCGCCTGAAGTCAGGATATGTTCAGCTTGGCTATCTTCGTAAATCTTCATCATGGTATTGAAGGTATTCGTTGCTCCATCCAGATCGTTTTGAAATCTCTCTCCAGATTCAAGGCACTTATAGAAATCTCTGATGCAGGCTTTGTGTCCACAGCCCCAATAGTCCTTGCCAATACCCTGCTGCCTCTCACAAAGAAAATGTTCCGGATCCTTGCCTTCCGCATACAGGCTTACTTCCCTGCCATTCAAACTGATCCTGCCCGTTTCACCCTGAATATCTATGATGACAGGAGCATCTGTTGCATATCCGTTTGATGCATAAAAGCACCCACGCCTTCCGCCTTCAAACATCATCCATGCTTCCACAGTATCTTCAACTTCTATAGAAGGCAGGTGATGATTAGAGATAGATGCTTTCACCTGTTCAGGCTCACCAAGATATCGAAGCATCAGATCAAGCGTATGTATGGACTGGTTTATAAGCGCACCGCCACCCTCAGTTTCAAGTCTTCCCTTCCAGGGACTTCCTTCATAGTAGCTTCTATCTCGCCTCCAGGTAACAAATGCACGAACGCCTGTAACTTCCCCGATTCTGCCTTCAGCTATCAGCTTATCCATCAAAAGAGTTGTTTCGTTATACCTGTTCTGAAAGCAATATCCAAGTAATCCCGGATGCTTCAAGTCTGCATTTTTCAACTCATCAAACTGCTCTAAACTTATAGCACAAGGCTTTTCGCAAAAGACAGCCTTGCCCCTTTTAATAAATTCCACCGCCATCGGCGCATGAAGATAATGCGGCGTACAGATATGAACTGCGTCTATATCAATATCAAGAAGATCGTGCCAATTGGTATATATTAAAGACTCC
>JAEEGL014818680.1_pt1 | contig 18830 bp, 38 predicted proteins | sample 9134231 | NCBI WGS metagenome assembly JAEEGL01 (sample SAMN16246548, study PRJNA631951) | gut metagenome | biome: gut microbiome; feature: rumen; material: fiber-attached | host: Bos | place: Iran: Karaj | collected 2018-10 | reverse complement strand
TTATTCCTAACCAATGGTCTACTCTCTTATCTATCTCAGGATATATCTTGTATAAAGGATTTGTATAGTCTGCATGTATGGTTTCACATATTGTTTCCGCCTCTACATAATCTAAAATGCTATTATCGTAGTTTATTACTATTGTCTTGCATTTTATTTTCTGACCTTTCCATAAATAAACAGGGCAATATTTTTTTAGTCTTTTTCTTTGACCACTATCTATTATCTTTGAAACAATAGCTATATCATAATCGGCATATTTTTTAGCCATTTCATATACGAATGTTTCAATACCGCCTATTTGGCTTATGTGACTTAAATAAAAAATATTGTCATGCTCTATTACTTGGTTATCTTTCATACTATTTTCCTCAATATATTTCTTTAATTTGCACTTTGTGAATGTATGCCATTAGTTTTCTCTTAATTTTATATACATCTGTCTGATATATCGAAGATGGTTTAACATCTTCCACTACTAACTCTCCATCTTTCTTGTATGTAAAGTCTGCTATATACTTCATACCTTTGTATTTCTTTCCATTTAATTCAAACGGAGGTATTAATTCGAAAGGTACTTGAGTTCTTAGTTCTGTTATTTCTTTTTTTCTTTGCATATCCTCTAGTACTAGGTATCTTAGATATTCTTTCTTAGAATCGAATTTTAATCCTTTGTATGATACCTTTTTGTTCTTGTACTTATTTATATCGCCATCACATGTATTGTAGTCTTTGCATATAGTGCTACTACAGATGTGATTTTTATAACACATTTTATAATTCATACTAATCAACCCTTTTTAAACATAATAAAAAGACACTCATGTGTCTTATACTGATTGTACTGGATTGAATAAAAAAACAAAAAAATAATAGAATAAGGGGGTTTAGTACAATCTCGATTATAATAAGTACTGCACCAATGATAATTCACTTCCTAGATAGGTGGAATACTAGGAATATTCTCTTTCACGATATAGAATCGTTTAACAAAATGAGCCAAGCCACCTATATTTATTATCATCAGTGCACTACCTATTAAAGGTAGTTCATATATGCTTAGATGCGATTAATGCGTAATAAGAAGTACTTTAGGTACTTTCTTATACTAACATTAAACCATATCATTTGTGCAATTTTGTGCAATTTTTTTATTTTCGATATAATTCTCTTTTAATTTCTTCAATTAAGTAATAAGTTTGTCTTATACTATAACCTATCAATTTGTTAAATTTATATGGCGATTTGTGATCTATCCACTTGTAGCAATATATTCTATCATGTGCATCACTTGATATTCTCATTTTAGTTTCTATCTTCTTTAATTCGTAATTAAGCATATCTCGTGTGTTTCTGCTTTGGTTGATTAATTTATCTACTTCATCGATTTCGCTCGAATATGCCAATAATTTCGTGTCTGGTGAGGTGTTTCCGCCAAAGGAAACTACTTCTTTAAATTGTGAAGCTTTAGGAAGTACTGCTAAAATAATTTTGCTTCGTTCTTCTAGTGATTCATTGTATCTTCTTTCTGCCTCTTTGTATTTTCTTAATAAATCGTGATATTCTATATACATTTATTTCCCCTTTCTAACCAAAACCCTAATAATTATTTTTTATAACACCACTTTCATTCCTAAAATGTAATAATCTTTATTTCTTTCTCTAAATAAATCATCTTTGTATTCTCTTATTGCATAATACTGCTTAGCAGTCATTTTTACACATTCTGGCATACCACCATTAAATCTATTGTAATTACTCATTACTCTAAATATTTCTCCTAATAGGTCGTTTACATCTTTGTAATCGTATCTATCTACATATACTATTTCTTTTTTCATTATTGTTCTCCTTTTATTAATTCTTCAAATATTAGTTGTTTATTTAATACTTTCCAACAAAACCAACTCGTATTAAACCAATTACTCTTTTTAGCATTATCATATATAAAATTACATCTACGATCAAAGACCAATAATTCAATTCCATTCTTGCGATACATTCTGCCTCTTTCAATTCCCTCTAAACTAGTTATAGGTAATAATAAACAAAATGGTTTGCCATATTCATAACATTTAGCTATAAATTCATCTTTCAATGAATACGGTGGATTAGTTATTATCATATCAAATTCAAAATCTGGTCTATCTTTCAAAAAATCAAAATTTTCTATATGTGTAGATATAACTTTATACCCCCCCCCCTCATTAGCAATTTGCTTATATTACTGCTACCATTGTCAGTACACTCCCATATTGTTATATTTTGAGGTAGGTATTTTAGCAATGGCTTTATTGCATATTCGGGAGTATATAGTTCATCATTTTTTGGATTTTGAATATAATCAATCATTGCTTTTTTCATTCTTCCTCCTCAATTATGAATAGCCTTACATACTTACCATCATTATCTCTCTTTTTGTCTACAATACCCTTCTTGCTCTTACAAATATAACTATGAATACATCTTATACTTGTTTTAAAATATTCGGCACACTCTTTATAATTTTTAAATTCCATTATGTAATTATCTTCTAAATCATACATTACTATCATTTTATCCTCGAATTTCCGCAAAATTCGACATTTTTTTCCATCGAATTTTTATCACTTTGCTTTTTTTAACTAACCAGCCCCTGAATTAGTTAATCTTCCCACTCTATATCTGATACACCAATGTAATCAAGCAAATCAATATAACAATTGTTACATAAAGAACATAGTTTCTTTACTCTTTGTCCTGCATGTTTGTCATATACTCCCACATTTATTGTCTTTCTTTCCTTGCTTGTAAGGATATTTCCACATTTAGTGCAAAATATATTGTTCTTTTGTGATAAGTTAGTCATAAATGTTCTTAATTCATTGTCAGACATATTTCTTATATAGTTTAAGTCCATTATTACCACCTATAATTCCACATCAAATATAGTACATAAATAAATATCATTGCTAATACTAATAAATTAACTATTATTAAATATGCTTTTATATCTTCTTGTTTTTCTTTCTTTAGTATTCTCAATTGTTCTCTTTCTGTTTTTGATGTAGGAAATTCTTTTTTTAATTTCCACATTTGATGTAGACTAATCTTTTTCATTATCATCACTTCTATTCTTTTTCCCTACACTAACTACAAATAATGCACTAAATAATACAATCCACCATTTATTAAATACTATTGCTAATATAGTAAAACAAATAAGTGTAATACAATTTTTAATTGTTGCTAATATATTTATTTTTTTGTTATATTCTAATACATCTTTTTCATTTATTTTGTTCATTATTTTCACTTCCATTTTGTAATATATTTTCTAGTTTCATAAGTATAAATAGTGCAATTTTATTTCTTGATTTATACATTTTCTTTTTTTGTTTATCTATATATTCATCAGCTTTTTCTACTCTTGATTTGTAATCTAAATACATTAATGCTAATTGCTGTTGGTTTTGAAAGCCACAATCTTTTATAAATTGATTTTCTTTTTCATTTTCTTTCTTCAACTCCACATATTCATCCATTCCATTTTTATAAAATTGCCTATCTTTTGCGATTATATCATTTGCTTTTTCTAAATCTTGTTGTAGATTTGTTATGTAATCTCTAATATCATATAATTCACACCAAGTTATAGGCACTTTATATAAATCAACTTCCCATTCTTCAAAATCCAATCTATCAAGAATTTCTCTTATCTCATCATTCATTATTACTCACCTTACCTTAACTAAAATCTCTATCACTAAATCTATAACCATCAATATTTTTTACATTATATTCAAAATTTTCAGGGTTAGATAAATTGTGTTCATCTTTTTGCTTAGTGTCAATAATATCTAATAATTCTTTTTTTGTTATTTCTTCATTATATTCATTAAATAAAACATATTCGTTTGGTACTTCTTTATCAAGCCATTTCTTAAATTGTGGATATGTATGAAATTTATCACAATCTTGAAATAAGAACAACCACCCAGCACTGCTTTTGCCAATATGTATTTCTCTATTGTATAAACTAGGTTTCTTTCTTACTGCATAATAATTTGTTCCCATTATTACTCACCTTTGCTTTCTAAATTAATTACAAAGCAATCTTTTTCTATATCAGGCAAATCATAATTAGGTATAATATCTATTATTTTTCTTAATTTATATTCTTCTGGTATTCTTTCTGCTATTGTTTTAAATACAAAATAATTATCTTCTCTTATACTTATTTCTTGTTCTTTATCTCTTAATAAATTAATAATATCAATTACTTTCATGCTTATTCTCCTTTGCTTTCTAAAATGTTTTTAAATCTTGCATAATTTGTTTTTCTTGACTACTTATATAATTATCAATAGAACCCATTTCAATATATTTTTTTTAATTGTTCATTTATATCTAAATCATAATATTCACAAATATCATTAATTGTTTCCAACAAAGCAATAATTAATAAATATTTATCTATATTTTCATTAAAATCACTTTCAAAATAATTATTATTTTTTTTATTAAATGTAATATTTATGCCTTTAATCATTTTCTTATTCATACTTCTTCCCCTTTGCTTTTAAGATAATTTATTTCTTCCACCTAATTTCGGAAATTGCTTTTTCAACTTGTGTTTTTCATTTAAAGTAAGCTTCCTTGCTCTTTCAAATTTGTCTTGTCTGCTTTCTTCCGATTTTATCATTTGTAAAATCCATTGTAGTTCTTCTAATTTTGCTATCGCTCTGATATCATCAGTATTTAAACTTTCTAAGTACTCTATTTTCTTTTCTACTTGTTCCATTAACATATTAATCAGCCACTTGCTTTCCGTATGCTTTTCTTGCAATGTTGCTTATTTTAGTACAATCTTTTATTTTTATTTTCTGTCCTTTTGGTGGTCTACCACTTGGTATTTTTTTTACTCTATATTTATCAGTCATTGATTCTGCAAGTTTTTCTTCTAATTCCTTTACTTTAGCAGTTAGTTTATTAATTTGTTTAGTAAACCCACCTTTAGCACTGATAAGTTTCTTATTTTCTTCAATTAGTTTCCCAATTTCTAATTCAGCATCTACCTTTTGTTCCATTAATTTTGTTGCTTTGTCTACAAGCATATCATATTGTTCTTCATAATTATTAATTATTTCTCTATATTTTTTGTTAGTAAAAATCTTCATTTCCTTCTCCTTATTCTTTCTCTATCTTTTGTAATAGTTTTTCTTTTTCTTCTTTTAGCATATTCTCCCAAAGTTCTAGTTCTTTTATTACTACAAGTGGGGCATTTTTCTTCTCATAAGTTTTTATTCTTTGCGGAAGTGATTTCTCTATTGCTGTAAGAGTAGCTTCTCTCTCCCTCAAGTACTCTACTTCTTTTAATAGTTTTTCATAATATTTTTTTAGTGAAACTAATTCTAATTCAATTATATTTTTGGCTCTTCTTGCTTTCTCTAATTCCTTTTCCATTTTTGTCATCTTTTCTATAGTCTCAATACTTAAGATTTCTCCTCTTAATTTTGCCACTCCTGCACCATTCTTTCTATTTCAATATCTTCTTTAGTAGGTATTCCTAATTGCTTAGCCTCTTGCACAATATAATCTACAAAATTAGCCATTTGCTTAGTATTATAAGAAGATGTACCATAGTAGGCTATTACATCAGTTAGACCTTCTATTTTAGTCTCCATAGTCTCGCATATCCAGCCTAGCCCTCTTTCATTCCATAGTTTTTCAAAAGTAGGCACTGCTTTAGTACCAATTGTAATTATTCTGTATATGCCTTTATTTTTGATATAGTCTCTATATACATCTTCTTTAGTTCTTCCTATTAAATCTGCTATTTGTCCTATTAAAGTCCAGCAATAAGCATTTGCATTTAAACTTCTTTTTTCTTTATGTTCTTTTATTTCAAATTGTTTATCTTTATCTTGATTGTATAGGTATTGTATTAATTCAATTGGTTTGCCTATCATTGTTACTATAAAATCCTCCATTTGTATTTTGAATTTTCAAATTGTCCTCTTTTCATTTTTAAAGATAGATATCCCTTATTTTGATTTATTAGATGACTCCCCTCTGACAAACTTGACGGATAAATAATTGTTCCAGTTGTTTTATCAATGATTTCTACTTTTATTTGAGTGGTTAGAAGTCCAGTTCTAAACGCATGTTGAATATTTTCTTTTATAGAAACTAATTCCAAATTTTCTAAGTAATTATTAAATCTATTTCCATCTATATGATTTACAGTTAATGATTTATCGTTAATGTCTTTTTCAAAGAAAGTAAATGCTACCAATCTAGCGACTAGAAAGCTTTTGGACTTTCCATCTTTCCACAAATCAACCCTATATCCTGTTGAATATGTTTTTCCTTTATATTTCAAAATTCTATTTTTCCAATGCCTAATGCCATGTTTTTTTGTATATGTCGTTTTTTCATAAGTTCTTATTCTTCCATAATTACTGACTTGATATCCGTCATAATTAGGTATGTCTTTCCATTCTTCCATTTTCTACCTCACATCAAAATGGGAGAGAACTTTCGTCGAAAGGAAGTTCTTGTTGTTCTTCTGCCACTTCAATACTATCTCCAAAAGCAGTATATGGATCAAGTTTTTCTTCTTCTTGTTTAGGTGGTTCTGGCAAATTAGTAGTGCTTTCTTTCTTGCTATCTAAAAGGGTTACATTTTCTACTACTATTTCTGTAACGTATACTTTCTTTCCGTCTTTCTCGTAGTTTCTTGTTTGTATTCTACCTTCTACTGCTAACTTGCTTCCTTTTTTGGCATATTTACTAATTATTTCAGCAGTTTTCTTGTAAGCAATAAAGTTAGGGAAATCGCTGTCATATTTCCCTTCCGCATTTTTATAATTTCTTTGCACTCCTAAAGCAAATGTGCATACTTCTATCCCTGACTGTATAGACTTAAGTTCTACATCTTTAGTTAAATTCCCAATAATATTTACTACGTTCATAATTTCCTCCTACATTAGTCCTAATAGACAATCTTCGTATCTATCAGTATTTTCTTCTCTTATTCCTACTGCATCATCGTATCTTTCTTGCAAGTATCCTATCTCATCATCTTGCTCATATAACTTGTCAATTAACTCATCTAGTGTTATTAAATCTTTATCTTCAAAGAATCTTTCAAGGCCTAGTTCTTTTACTTTAAATAAAACATCTTTCATTATTTTGCCTCTTTCGTTTTTAGCTTTTCTACTGCATCTCTTAACTGTTCTAATGTCATTTCACCATCAGACTCTACTTTGTAGTATTTATAAAACTTTTCTCTATCTGTTTTTGTTTTTTCAATTAAATCTTTAAGTTCTTGCATTAAACTTAATATTTCCTTTTGCTCTTCTTCACTAGGCAAAGGTTTTAATAAGTTAATACATTTTTTTATGTAGATGTCTTTTGAATTTTCTCTTAACCATTCAAGATAATTACTTCCAACTTCGCTTAGTTTCTTTCCTTTGTTTTTCCCAAAATCTAATACATAATCTTTTGCATCTTCCATTGTTGGTTCTTTTGTTACTGTTAAGCTTTCTGCATCATCATCATCTGTTGCTAATCCAAATGCCATTAATAAACTATATCTTCTTGCATAGGTTAAAGCACTACCTTGTTCCTGCGCTGGATTACTTTTGCCACTTAGTGTTGCATTTACTACTCTACAGCCTTGTCTTTCTGGTAATTCTATTATTTCTCCATCTTTTTGTATCGCTTCTGGCACTGTAAAAATGTAATCGTCTTCATCAATTCTTTTGATATATTGATAATATCTTAAATTGTTTTGTTCTAAATATCTATGTATTTCTGCTAAGTCTGTATAACAATAACCATATCCCTCTTTGTTTTTGTTTAATATTTCCATTTCTAATTCTCCTTACTATAACCCCTTTAACAAATCATTAATATCAATTTCAACATTTGGATACAAGCATCTTAAAATGACTTTTTTCCTGATTAATGGTAAATTATCAGCATCTAGCATTTTGTTCAAATACTTAACATACACTGATTCAAAAGTATCATCACCTAGAAACATTAGTTTTTGGTAATCAACAGTCATGTTGAAATATTTTTTTAAATCTCTAACTATTGTTGTTGATGAACTGCATCTTCTGTAATGGCTGTCATAGTCATCATCAAATACTGATTGACCACATAATTGACACTCTACTATGTGATGAGGTGTTTTCCCCTTTGCTTTACTTGGTATTAAATACTTTGTTAAGAAGAAAAGCTTTGGTATTTGGTCTCCATACACCTCGCTTTTAAGATGCTCCTCTAACTTTTTATTTACATCTTCAGCATCATAATTGCTTAACTCTCTATGCCACTCTTTGATTTTGAAATCATCGATAATAAATTCTTGGTAGTGACTTTTTATTCTTTCCATAAATTCTATTGTTTCTTTTTTTTCCACTATTCTTCCTCCATTAAGAATCTCTCAAATACATCATTAATTCTTTCTGATGATGTTTTGTAATTTTTCTTAGGCTTATTCTTTGCTTCCATATACTCTCTTTCCCTCTCTTGGGCTTGTTGAACTGTCTTTATGTTCTCTCTTTGGTAAGCACTTAATATTCTTGAAATATACTTAACAACACACTTATTGCATAGTACCGATTGCTTTATAGCATATCTTGTTAGTTCATTATCTTCCCATGTACTAATTTCTTCATACTCTGCTGAGCTTAATAATCTTCCAAAATTTTCTTGCACAAAATCATATATGGTGTTGTTGTTGTATATATCATTTTCATTATCATTTTCATTATCATTTTCATTTTCATTAGGGTTTTCAAAAAAACCATTCGCTTTTTTCGGTTTTTCAGTTGCTTCGATTTCACCCTTTTTTGGTCTACCACCAAGTTTGCCATTTTCCTTGTTTTTAAAGCACTTTGCATTATATTTATCTTTGTCCAAAACCATTTGGTTTTTTATAAAACCGAACGGTATTTTTATATCATCATCTATTTCATGTTCGTTTCCTAGTGCTGATTCGAATAATGCACGATATAACTTTCCAAATTGTTCATTATTAAGTTGTTTAACTACTTCATAATGTGATAAATAAAATACAATGCTATCTTTCATAATGCCCTCCGTTTTAACATAACCAAAACCATAAATTTGACAAAAACATACTAATTTGTTATAATTAAGTATGTAAAAAGTTCGTCCAAACTTTTTATTTTTTTTTACCCCCATATTTCTCATTAAGATATTGATTTAATTTTTCTATCATTAGATCATATTCTTCTCTAGTTTTTGGGTTAGTAACTACTACTTTTAATTCCATAATTATCCCCTTTCCGAGCGGATTTTTTTTATTTACTTTTAACCTCTTTTAATTTATAATACAAACTTAAAGGAGGTGATAAGAATGCCAAGTCAAAGAAAGACTAGCGGTAGAGCCGCATCGGCTGCTTCTAAAGTTTTAAGAGATGGTCGCACATCTAAAGCTTCTAAAACGGCTGCTGGTTCTGCCTTGTCTCAAAGGGCTCCTAAAAAGAAATAATCTTTTTACAAGTCATTTTGGCTTGTTTTTTCTTTATACATTTCTAACCAAAATACCAATTCATTAATTTTGGATAATATCATTATTTTTTCAAAAGAATTTTTCAAATTATAAAATTGATCATTTAATTCAGATAACGAATCCTCCAATGAATCTATGTATTCTTTATTCATCATTCTTTATTCCTCCTTTTCTAATTTTTCAGGGTGCATATTTGCACACACATTGCTAAAAAAAATTAACTTATCAACACCATAAAAATCTAATAATTCTTCTAATCTTTCTACTGATAATCCACTAGAATTATTTTCATATCTTCTTAGAGTTTCACGATTAATATTTAACTTATCGGCAACATCTTCAAGTTTTAAATTATCCCTTATCCTTATTATTTTTAATTCCTTGCCAATTGAATTAAGCATAATTATACCTCCTAACTAAAACCATTATATCGTGCATATCTGCACTTGTCAATAGTTTATGTGCGAATTTACACAAAAAAAGTTGTTTTTTTTATTTTTTGTGTTATAATTTAATAAAAAGGAGGGATGCTGATGGCTGAGTTTTTAAATAACAATATTAAGTATTTGAGAAGTCTTAGAGGAATTTCCCAGCAAGGATTAGCAGATAAAGTTGGAATAGATAGATCAACTGTTTCTAGAATTGAAAATAATGAAATAGAAACAACAATAGACAATGCCATAAAGATTGCTGAAGCTCTTGATGTGTCGCTATACGAATTGGTTGGCAAAGATTTAACAATTGATTATGAACCCCCTGTAGAAAACAATGAAGAAAAATATAAGCAAATTTTAAGAGAAAAGGGTATAATGGATGATAATGGCATTATTGATGATGAAAAACTTAATGAATTTAATAAAAAATTTGAAATGATAGATAGGTTTTCCGCTTTAATAGGAGAGTTTAATAACAGAAATAAAGAGGATTAATAATAATCCTCAAGTAATATAAAATATAATGATATATCTATACCTACTTTCTTCAGGTATAAGATTAATTCATCATATTTCACAATTAACCACCCCCCTATTATATTATAAAGGGTAATGGTAAAATATGGAAATTGATTAAAAATATGCTAGTACAGGTATTTTTAAAATAAAGAAGTAAAGGAGGTGTTGAAGTAGTGAAAAAATGTAAGTATTGCAAAAGCGAAATAGATGCCAAAGCAAAAATTTGCCCTAATTGTAAGAAGAAACAAGGACCTAAAATTGGTTTAATAATATTCTTAGCAATAGTTGGTATTATCGCAATAGGAGCTATTGTTAGTGGTAACGAAGAAGCTAAAAGAAAAAAAGACTTTTCTCAAAATGAAACTGCAACATATAAAGATGTTGAATATACAATAACAGGAATTAGCAGAACAAAAGGTAAAGAATATTTTGAAGCAGCAGAAGGCAAAGAATATGTTGTTATTACACTTAAAATTGAAAATAAATCTTCTGAAAAAATATCTTATAACGCTTTAGATTGGAAAATGGTTGATTCAAATGGCGTAGAAGATACTTATGCTGTCTTTGGTAGTGATACAGACACTGATTTAGGCAGTGGTGATTTAAATGCTAATGGTGTTAAAACTGGTACTATTGCCTTTGAGGTTCCAATTGGAGATAAAAATTTAACATTAAAATATTATGAAACTATATTAGACAACGAGTATACATTTAAATTTGACTTAAATGATTAATAAAAAAAGACTAGAACTGCTGGAACAGTATCTAGTTAAGCACATAAAAAAATATAAAATCCGCTCGGAAAATAGGATTAATCTTTTTATGTGCCTCTATTATATCACTTTTATTAAAAAAAGTAAATTGGAGGTAATGAAAAAATGAATAATTTTTTAGAATTTGATAGTGTTTATAACGAGTATTATTTAAAATCAAATGAAGCATATACAAAGTGCGCATGCTATATTAGAGTATCTACCGATGATCAAGTAGAATACTCCCCTACTTCACAGCTAAAATTAATACTAAAATATGCTTTAGAAAACAATTTATACATAGATAAAAATAGTGTCTTTCATGATGATGGTATTAGTGGCAAAAACACTAAAGCTAGAGATGGTTTTTTAAAGATGATAGCCGCTGCTAAAAGCAAGCCAAAGCCATTTGATAAAATACTTGTGTATGACTTTTCTAGGTTTGCTAGAAACAAAGAAGAATCAGTCATGTACAAAACACTATTAAGAAATAAATTAAGCATAGATGTAATATCTATAACACAACCTTTGTCAGAAGGTAAAGAAAGAGTTATACTAGAATCAATGTATGAAGCTATGGATGAATACTATTCCCTTAACTTATCCGATAATGTTAAACGTGGTAAAAGGGAAAAAGCAGAACGAGGAGAACACAATAGTTTTGCCCCTTTCGGTTATACTACTCAAGACAAAAAACTCGTTATACACGAAGAAAATGCCAAAATAGTAAGGAATATTTTTGATATGTTTGTAGAACACCAAAATGTTAAACTAATATGCACTACTCTTAACAATTTAGGCATTAAATCAACAAGAGGAAAACTTTGGGGAAGAAAAACAATCAAACTTATTCTTACAAACAAAACATATATAGGATATGTTAAATATAAAAACGAATATTTTAAAGGAAATCACGAACCAATAATAGATGAAAAAATCTTTAATAGAGCACAAGAAATCTGGAAAGATAGAGATGAACATTTTAAAAGATGCAAAGAGCAAGTACAACATAACCACTGGCTAAGAGGAATATTAAAATGCGGTGATTGTGGCTATGGCATGTACTACTTCAAAAGAAAAAACAGAAAGTATGCAATATTTCAATGTGGTGGTTATACACAAGGAAGATGTTCTACTCATCAGTTGTTAGTAAAAGATGTTGAAAAAGCAGTATTAGAACAAATCAAAAATGATTTTATAAAAAAAGTAGATATTGATGTATCAAAAACAAATACTAATTCAGAGTATGAAATTATTCTAACAAATATTAAAGCTCTAGAAAGAAAGCTAAATAGAATTAAAGAAGCATACATAAATGGTATAGACACCATAGAAGAATATAAAGAAAATAAAAAACAAATACAAGAGCAGATTGATTATTCAAATAAAAGACTTAATGAGATAAAAAATCCATCGAAAGAAATTATATATAAAAAATGTGAACAAGCATATGAAATATTATCTAACCCTATTTCAGAAAATAACTTAAAATCTGAAATTTCACACAAATTATTTGAGAAAATAGTATATTATAAAGATAGCGGAATGCTCACAATCACTTATAAATAAAGGGATTATTTATTTGCATATATAAAGACCTTAATTCCAGTTAACTTCCTTATATATGCAAGAAAGGAAGATTAATAATGAATAACTATTGTATATATATAAGGAAAAGAAAAAATAAACCTTATTGTACTATATTAAAAAAAGAGATAACACTTTCTCAATGTCAGGAATGTGTTAATAAGAAATATAAAAATGCACAAAAAAACAAAAATGTTGTGCAAAGCATACCTGCCAAACACAGTAAATTGTCAAATACTGTGCATAAATCTAAAAAGAGAAGAATTACTGTATCAAAAGAAACATACAATGCAGTCATAGAAAGAGATAAGTACTGTTGTAGATTATGTGGCTCTACTAATTGGTTGGCTTTGCACCACATAAAATACAGAAGTGAAAGAAAAGATTTAATCAATAACATTGACAATTGCATTATGCTTTGCGAAGAACACCATCGTTTAGTACATTCTAACAAAAAGAAATGGCAGCCTATTCTATTAGATATGAATAAAATAAAAAAAGACCTATAAGTCTATCACTCTAGATAGAAGTATAGGTTTTCTTTTTGACATGGTATTTGTTTTAAACCATGCTCTTTTATTCTTAACATTGTATTGTAATATTAAGTATTCATCATCTCTATTACTTATGTATTTAATTATATTCTTATCTTTAATTATCTTTTCAACCATAATTTTCCCCTTTGATGGCTATATATGATAGCATATTTTGAGGGAAAAGTCAAAAGTATTGACATCACAACCTTTTTGTGCAATAATATAAAGCACAATTTAATTTGTTGTTGCATTACATATTTTTTTATGTTAAAATTGAATTGTAGATAATATTATGCTGATTTAAGATTATAATATAAAAGAGAGATAAATCTTTTTCGGATTAGATGTATCTCCACATTTAATTGTGTTTGCACCTAATTATAGGTGCTTTTTTTTATTTTAAAATGATTGCTATTGTTATAATTATAAACAGTATTACTGCTAGTATCAAAAATGCGAAGATTACAAAATCCATCTCATTGATGAAAAAAATAAATTATATGCTAACATCATCTCACCTCCTCGACATATAATATTTGTCTGTGGAGGCTACACCTATAAGATTATCTCTCTAAATCAATTCTATAATAATAATCGAATATTGTCAATAAAAAAAATAGAGGATATGCACTCAAGCATACCCTCTTTTTCTTTCAAGTATTTTCTTGTTTTCTTTAATTATTTCCATTCTTCTTTCAAACTCTTCACGATCATCTAATTCTAACTTGTGAAGTTCTATATGTGTTTCTTCACTTAATATGTAACTTTCTTCATAAATAGTATGACCTGTAAGTCTAAATGGTGGCCAGTGATGGAGAACTAGTTTTTCTTTTGCATACTTCTCCATATTATACATATCCACCTTACCACATTTTAGAAATAATTCTTGTTTAACTACTCTAGCACCTGGTCTCTTGCTCATAAGACCACCTATTTTATCTCAATTGCATCAATTATCTTGCCATTACCAGCGTAACCATTTTCAAAATTGTTTATATCATAACCATTTACAAACGGAAGCCAACTCGAGCCTTTTACATGAACTCTATAAGTAGCATCTTTGATAGCTACATCGGTAATAGGCTGTCCTAGTATCCCAGCATAGTCATTTCTACCATAAACAGCAGGAAGCCATCTATTATTCGCTCTAACCCTATATTCATGTCCATCTACATACAAACCATCCATAGCAACACCAAATACACCAGCATAGTCATTTGAGCCTACAAGGACATTGGGATACCATTTAGTACCTATTCCATGCGACTGGTATTTATTCGTAATAGTCTCACCAGTATATTTAGCAACATCAGCTTTAGTTACACCAAAGTAATCATAAGGATTAATCCAGTAAGAAGAATTGCCTCTCGTTTCATCTCCTCTATATGTTCCATTAGAACGATTATCTAAATGAACATAATATTCATCTATCTTAGCCATACCATTTAGTTCTCCTAAATCATAAGCTACACAGATAACTATTTTAGATGGTATAAGATGATTATCTTTGTCATAATAGCAACAATCAGCTGCTAAGCCTTCGTAATGCCTTCCCAAGAAACCACCTATTTGTTTATCATAAGTACGACATCTATAGCCACTAGATATAATGCACTTGCTTGCATTTAGTTTACTAAAGATATGTTCCATTTTATTAACTAGATTTTCATCTATTTTAATTGCTCCACAATGCTGACAACGAAATTCTGTACTATGGAAGTGTGGGCTTATTTGTTTAGATGTTGTTATCATTAGAATCACTCTCTTTCTTAGTAAAATAATAAGTAAATACTGCGGTGATTAAGTTAGTCACTAATATTAACAAGTTATCTGTAATACTAGCTCCAAATAAGTTTGCTACTACAATGATAGTCAATATTATTATCATTGATACAGTAACAAAACTTTTTAAATCATTCCATGCTTTCTTCATTCTCTACCTCCTATTTAAGCCCTAATTTTAAAAGGACATATCCTATCAAACCACCTATGATGGCTGATACAATATATCCCCAAATTAAGTCCATTCTTTTGCTTGGCTTTTCTTCAAGAGAAACTAATCTCTTGTCAACTTTATTTAGTTCCTCTCGCATTGCTTTTACTTCCGTTGCTATTTGATTTATTGATAATGTTAAACTATGTATATCTTCTACTTTATTTTCTATGCTATCTAGTCTTTTAGTATTCGACTTGCTTCGCTGGTCTACTTCAACTAGCCTTTCTATATATTCTTTTTCCATTTTACCTCTCCTTGTATTCTTTCATTTAGCATAAAGGACTACCTCCTTTTAGGCATTTCTTAAATCTGCTTCACTGCCTGCTATTATTACATTGTCAGTTGTCCAAGTTGATGGATGACTGTTGCTAGCAGTTAATACCCAATTTTGTGCATCTGCATCTTTAACATATACTTTTGTTACTACACCATCTGTTAAAGATGAACCACAACCATAAAACATCCCTGCTGGATTGTTTGGACTATAATTAGCCAAATCCCATTTATCTAAATATATTTCTTCAATTTTTTTACAATTATTAAATAAATTAACAGCCGCTATTCTTCTTTGTGGTGCTAAATTTGATAAATCAATTTTTGTAATTGCCTGACAATTAGAAAACATTTTACTCATATCAGTAACGCTTGAAAAATCAAAATTACTCAAATCCAAAGAAGTTAATGCTTGTTTATTTTCAAACATATTTGTCATTGTCGTTACATTGCTTGTGTCTAAACCACTTAAGTCAATAGATGTTGTATTTGTATCCATACCCGCTGCGATATACATACTATACATATCAGTAACATTATTACCGCAAATCACTTTTGGAAGGCTTGCTAATTTGAAAGTGTTGTTTCCAATTTTAAAATTATAAAATAAATATCTAAGTGATGTTACATTATTATCAACCACTATATCGGGTAATTTTTTTAATAGTTCAAATTGTGTAGATGATGTTGTGTTTTCACTAATCGTATTATTAAAATACTCACTCAAATCTTCCCCACTAGGTAAATTCTCAATCTCTGTATCAAAATCAGCGGCGGCAATTGGTTCTTCACTACCTTTTTTAGTTCTAATTGCATCAGCAACATCGGTTAGGAAGTTGCTTAAATTATTAGTACGAGCCATTTAAAGCACCTCCTACCAATGTATCACTTAGGTATTCCATATAAGTTTTAGTATCCCATTTTGAACTATCCCAAAAACCTGTTGTGCCAGAAGTATTGCATCTGTATAAAACAATATCACTACTTCTTATATTATATACGTAGTCTCCTTCTTGATATATATTGCTCGATGAATATGTTGATAACTGTAAAATTGTTGTAGCAATATATTCTAAACTGACAGGCATCTTCAAAGGATACTGGTTTCTATTATCATAAATAAGTAAATTATTTTGTATTGTACGACTTGAAAAAGATGCTTGGTCAGTACTTTCTTTATAAGAAGCAACATATCTCATGGTAATTCCTTTGTTATATGTTATATTAAAAGCGGTCTCGTTATTATTTGCAGCATTAACTTCAGTATTAAATTGAAATGAAAAAGTATCATTATTCTTATATATTACATAATTAGTATAGAATGGGAATGTTCCACCACTCGTACTACCAAATGTGTTTAATACAAAAATAACCACTGGATTTTTTCCTTTTTCATACGCTTGTGCCAACTCTTTTAATTTCAATTTGTTATAATCTGTATTCATAACCGACGAAGATGAATAATTATTTCCATCGTCTTTAAATATAATTATTCCATCGCTTGCTTGCACCTCAATGTTATTCCAACTATAAGTAGTAACATCGTTTTCTGTCTCACTAACGCATACATAAAAATATCCATTTGTATAGTTTACGTTAGTTGTTCCAGTGTACTGTACTATTTTGCCTAAGTAATCTGCACTAGGTGTTGGCATTGTTTCATATTGAATTGTTTGACCTTTGTTATCATCTACATATTTCTTGTTAGTAAGTTGATTATCTGTGGTTGGCACAACAGAACTTTCTGGTAATACTGTGAATGTTTTTTTGCCACCAATATTTTGTATCCCATCAGTACTAACGATATTTATATCTGTTGTAATACTACTACTAACTCCTATTGAATTTGTATTTATGACAATTGGAGTATAACCAATATTTATTTTTGGAGAATTTGCTATTGTATTAAAACCAGTAAATTGAATTTTACCAATAGTTGTGCCAGTACTCAAATCATCAGTTATTTTTTTATCTATTTGGATATATATAGGTCTAGAATTGTTGGCATATCTTGAAGTAAATCCTACATAAGTACCTCCTATTTCATTGCCTTTGTATGTTGCTTTTAAATATAAATAAGAAGATTGACTTTTTAGTGAAAGAACATACAATCCTTCTTTTAAATCATTTAAATTAAGTGGATTACTTGAAGTATAATCTTCAACATATCCCAAATATCCCAAAACATTTTTAGTATCTATCACATTATTATTGTCAATTGTAATATTATCTCCAGCGGTTAGTATATCTTGTTTGCCACTTATATCTTGGTGCTCGGTAATAACAGTTCCTAAATCAACTACTCCACTTGTGCCTTTACTTGCACCATTCATAGTTACACCTGTAATAGTACCTGTATATTGTTCAGTGTAACTTTGAAGAGCAGAATCGGCTTTATCTAGGCTTGTCTGAACATCACTTGCTAAGTCTGTTTTTGGTATTCCACTTACTGGTTTATCATAAGTTCCTACTCCTAAATCAGATAGTGATTTGTTTCCGCTTAATTCAACATTATTAATTGATGGCTTATTTGTTAATGCTGTGTAATCTCTTGTTCCGCCACCAGTAGAGTTTATAGTAAGTGTTCCATCTTCTTGATCTAGTGTAATGTTTTCTCCTGCTACTATGTTTATAGCATTAACACCATTTATTGTAGCATCCGCACCATCTTGACCATTAGCTCCTGGCTGACCTTGAGGACCTGGCGCACCATCGGCACCTTTTAAGCTTTCAAGCCACTCGGATTCCGTTCCCTCATAACCATTTTGCACTGCTACTTCATAAGCAGAATATCCTTGAGGTGTAGTTTCTTCTACTTCAACTTCTAATTCTTGAATTGCTTCTAAATCCATTACTCATCACTTCCTTTCGTGCCTGCTTCTGGATATAGTATAAATTGTTTACCTTTATCTTCATCATAACCAATAGCGGTAATATCACCATTGTATTCTATTTCGTAATTATACTTAACTGGCTTACTTATTATATCTCCTATTGTAGTATCTTCTTTAGTAAGAGTTAAATAAACATATTCGCTTTCTTCCATTACTGTTAATGTCTTTTGAAGTACTACTTCGGAATAGTCTTTTTTATTTACTACAGAGAATTTTATTTTATCTCCAATAGCAAAGTTACCACTCTTGTTTTTTATCTTTATCGTGCCTCTATCTCCACGATTTATTTCTATATTTTTTTCAGAAT
>JAEEGL013762586.1_pt1 | contig 18830 bp, 18 predicted proteins | sample 9134231 | NCBI WGS metagenome assembly JAEEGL01 (sample SAMN16246548, study PRJNA631951) | gut metagenome | biome: gut microbiome; feature: rumen; material: fiber-attached | host: Bos | place: Iran: Karaj | collected 2018-10 | reverse complement strand
ACCACCGTGGCTATGGAGTTGGCCGCATCGTGGAAGCCATTGATAAAATCAAACCCTATACAGAGTACAATTATGAGTATAAGCCAGACTACCATGGGCTTTAAGCGTATTTTACAATTATTGATTTTATGGCCTTGCCTACATTCTTTGCCTTGTCTGTGGCCTTTTCAAGCTCATACATTATCTCTTTCAGCTTTATAAGCTCCACACTGTTATCTGCGTACTCCACAAACACGTCTGTAATAAACTGCTCGTATATGTCATCCGCAGCATGTTCAAGCTCATGCAGCCTGTTACACTGTTCCAGTGCCACTGCAGGGTGCTTTGAAACACCGTTAAGGCTCTCAAGCGCTATTTTAATAGCCTCGCAGCCCTGCTTTATATTGTCTGCCAGACCGTGCATACGCTTAGGTATATGGCGCGGCTGGAACATCATTGTTCTCTTGGCGGACGATGTTATGAAATCAAGCACGTCATCAAGGTTCTCACAAAGGTCATGTATATCCTCACGGTCAAACGGGGTGATAAATGTGTCATTCAACTCACGGTATATCTCCTCAACCAGACGGTCTCCCTTCATCTCAAACTCCTTAATCTTACCATACATCTCCTTGGTTTTCTCATGGTCTGTGCCATAATTGAAAAACTCGGTAAGAAGACACGCCGCCTGATAGCAATACTCTCCCTCCTGCTTTATCATGGGAAAGAATTTGCTCTCCTTAGGGACTAAGAATGAAAAAATGTCATTGAATTTCATAAATTTTCTTATGATAACTTAATCCCGATGGGAGTAAGTGTTATTAAGTGCCGTTTGTAAAGGTCTCCTACGGCTTTTTTGTATGTCTTTTTGCTTATGCCGTAGATAGCGTAAATCTTTTCAGGTTCGGTCTTGTCTGTGGTGGGGATGAAACCTCCCTCCGCCTTCAGTTTGCTTAGTATGGCTTCCGCCTCGCTGCTCACGCTGTCATAACCGTTCTTTTTCAGGCGCACATCCACCTTGCCGTCTTCACGCACTTTCTCAATATAACCCTCAACCTTGTCTCCTATGCTGAGCGGACGGAACACATCACTGAAAAAGAGCAATCCTCTGTATTTTGAATCAATAACTGTCTTATATCCAAGCTCTGTCTTGCCTGCAATTATGAGTTGCACTTTCTGGCCTGCCTTAAGCGCCGATGTATCCTTTTCTGTAAACTTCTCCCACTTGGCTGACGCCACCACACGGTGGGTTACACCATCCTCATACACATACACAAAAACACTATCCCCCTCCTGCGGCTCGCGGTTCTGCTCACTGAACGGAAGCAGAAGGTCTTTCATAACGCCCCAGTCAAGGAATGCGCCAAAATTGGTGACCTGCTTAACCTTCATACACGCAAATTCACCAGCCTCAGCGTATGGCTTCACAGTAGCGGCTATAGGGCGGTCCTCTCCGTCAGTGTATACAAACACCTCCACTTCATCCCCCACACGGCAAACCTCTGGCACATAGCGGTTTGGCAGCAGCACCTCTGCGCCTTCCGTATCGGCGAGATAGACGCCTGCCTCAGCATGACGGCTAACCTTTAATATTTGCGTTTTACCTATCTGCATGAAAGAGTGTGGTTAAAATTCTGATGTAAAGTGGAACTTAATATTCTTAAAATCCTCCTGCGCCATTTCAAGCATATATGATGAGTCTGCAAGGAACACGTCCCGGCCCTCTTTATCCTTGGCCATATACTGGTATTTGCGTTTCTTGAAATTCTCCAGTTCTGTGGCGTTATCACTCTCTATCCAGCAGGCTTTGTAGAGGCGGATAGGCTCCCAACGGCACTGTGCGTTATACTCATGCAACAGGCGGTACTGTATCACCTCAAACTGCAGCTGCCCGACAGTACCTATAATCTTGCGTCCGTTAAACTGGTTCACAAAGAGCTGGGCCACACCCTCATCCATAAGCTGATCTATGCCCTTCTGGAGCTGTTTCTGCTTCATCGGGTCAGCATTCTCTATATATTTGAACATCTCAGGAGAGAAGCTTGGCAAGCCCTTGAAGTGGATATCCTCACCCGATGAGAGGCTGTCTCCAATCTTGAAGTTTCCATTGTCCGGCAGACCCACAATATCGCCGGCGTACGCCTCGTCAACAGTCTCTTTTCTCTGAGCCATGAACGCAGTAGGTGCGGCAAATTTCATAAGGCGGTTAAACCTGACGTGCTTGTAGTTTACATTGCGTTCAAACTTACCGCTGCACACTTTTACAAATGCTATGCAGGAGCGATGGTTAGGGTCCATATTGGCGTGTATCTTGAACACAAAGCCGGTAAATGCAGTCTCAAGAGGGTCCACCTTGCGCTCCAGTGTCTCCACCGGACGTGGTGACGGCGCTATCTCCACAAAACAGTCAAGCAACTCCTTTACACCAAATGTGTTAAGCGCACTTCCAAAGAACACTGGAGCCAAATCACCTTTCAGGTAATCCTCAACGCTGAACGGATTGTAAACTCCGCTTATAAGGTCAAGGTCTTCACGCAGTTTGGCGGCATCTTTCTCTCCTATGTAGTCCTCAAGCTCCTTGCTCTCAAGGTCTTTGAACTCAATAGTTTCTGAAATTGTCTGCTTATTAGGAGTGTAGAGGTTCAAATCCTCTTTGTATATATTGTAAACGCCTTTAAAGTTCTGCCCCATGTTAATAGGCCAGCTGAGCGGACGAACCTTGATGCCAAGTTCCGCCTCCACCTCATCCATAAGGTCAAACGGATCCTTACCCTCACGGTCCATCTTGTTCATAAAGACCATGACAGGGGTCTTGCGCATACGGCAAACCTGCATAAGCTTGCGTGTCTGGGTCTCAACACCTTTGGCTGAGTCTATGACAATTATGACGCTGTCAACGGCAGTAAGTGTACGGAACGTATCCTCGGCAAAGTCCTGGTGACCCGGAGTGTCCAGAATGTTTATCTTGAAGTCTCTGTATTCAAAACCCATTACAGAAGTGGCCACCGATATTCCCCTCTGTTTCTCTATCTCCATCCAGTCTGATGTGGCGGTCTTCTTAATCTTGTTGCTCTTTACAGCTCCAGCCACGTGAATGGCGCCGCCAAAAAGCAGCAGTTTCTCTGTAAGTGTAGTTTTTCCCGCATCGGGATGTGAAATTATGGCAAAAGTACGCCTGCGTTTTATCTCGTCGGTAAGGCTCATCGGGAAGAAAAAGTTTAGGCCACAAAATTACATTTTTTTTCTTTTACACCGCCAAAAAACACTATCTTTGTGCACTATTAAACATTAAAAATAACAAAATTATGGCAAAATATTTTGAGTGTAAAATCCGCTATGAGAAACAGATTACTGATCCTAATGACAAGGATTGCGGCAAACTGAAAAAAGTTAACGAGTCTTATTTGGTGGATGCGCTTAGCTACACCGAGGCGGAAGCCCGCATAACCAAAGAGGTGGCGCAATACATTAAGGGTGAGTACTCTATCACCAATATTAAGCAGGCAAAACTTGCCGAACTCATATTCCGTGAGGACGACCTCTGCGAGGATTGGTTCTACGTAAAGATAAAAATCACAGTGGTGGATGAGAGCCGTGGCACAGAGCGTTTGGTTCCACAGACTTTGCTTGTGCGTGGTGAGAGCGTGGAGGATGCGCTGAAGCGCTTCAAAGAGGCGTTCAAGGACTCTACGAGCGACTATATCATCACTTCAATTTCAGTTAGTCCGATACTGGAATACTTTAAGTATGAGTTAAATGGAACATCTGTTGCATCGAAAGACTCAGCCCCTTTGTAAGGGGCTTCGGCCCTCCCATACAGGTCTGTGACCCTATGGGTCCCTCCCGCTATACGTCTCCGCGGGTGGAGACGCTTTCTCATGCAACAGATGTTCCATTCAAATATTAAAGTTTCTATTGAAAAAGGCCGTTCAAATATTGATTCTCTTGTGTCTGAGCATCGCGGTGCGAGCGCAGATTAATGCGGAGCGCCTGCTTGACATTGGGCGTAATGCCCTCTATTTTGAGGATTACGTGGTCTCTATAGGGTACTTCAACCAGGTTATTGAGGCAAAACCATACCTCACAGATCCTTACTATTTCCGTGCCATCGCAAAACTCTACCTTGAGGATTTCCGTGGCTGCATAGCAGACTGTAACTCAGCCCTTGACATAAACCCGTTTATGCCCAAGGTCTATTATCTGAGAGGCTACGCCAAGCGCTACATTAAGGAGTGGGATTCCTCTACTGATGACATGAGAAAAGCCCTTGAGTTTGAGCCTGATAACAAAGAGGTGCGTATAGTTATTATTGAGAACCTTGTACAGCAGAAGCTCTACAAAGATGCCTACGATGAGAGCATCAGCACCATACGCCAGTTCCCGCACTATGCTGACACGTACCTGCTTTTTTCACAGGTGCTTCTTTCACAAAGTGACACAGTGCATGCAGAGATGGTGCTTGACAGCGCACTTTACTACAACAAATACAGTGATCTTGCCTACGCCATGCGCGGCATGCTCCACTTTGAACGCAAGGATTACAAGAGCGCACTCTCTGACCTTGACCAGGCTGTTAAGAACAACGGATTCCGTCCTGACTATCTGATAAACCGCGCCATTATAAAGATGCAGACTAATGACCTGCGTGGCGCCATGGCAGACTTTGACCAATCCATAAAACTTGACAACAGCAATCCGAACGCCTACTTTAACCGTGCGCTACTCAAGAGTGAGATAGGAGATGACAATAACGCCATAGATGACTACACCACCTGCCTTGCGCTTGACCCTAACAACTACACAGCCTACCTGCAGAGGGCCTTCCTGCACTCCAAGTTAGGTGAATACAAGGAGGCCATAACAGACTTTAACACCGTTATAGCAAAATACCCTGACTTTATAGTGGCCTACTATGGCCGCGGCGATGCCAAGAAAAAACTCCGAGACCGAACCGGAGCAGAGAAGGACTACTATGACGCAGCAGTCATAGAGAAAGAGATAAAGAGCGGCAAACGAGGCTTGAGAAAAGGCATGGAGGGCGAGATTGAGCCAAGTAAAGAGGCACGCGCCATAGTCCAGAACCTTGACAAGCGAGCCGCGGAGAAGTACAAGAGTGACATACGTGGTCAGGTTCAGTACAAGGATATTGACATAGAGCCGCTACCAAATTTTGTAGTGGCGGTAGCAGACTCTTCTGCTAAAACATTCCGCAAGCAGCTATACAACAATGAGTTGGAGAAGGTGAACGCCAAACTTGACTTCAAGCTCAGCTTCTGCCTTGCAGACAACGCCAAAACACTTATTGATTTTGGAGGCCTTAACATTGTGTGCGTTGACGCCCTATGCTTCTTTAACCGTGGCAATGAGAGAGTCAAGCTAATACGTGAGTTTACATACAAGGGCGAGAAACCCTCTATCTCAGCCTGCATAGCCGCAATAAATGACCTTGACATGGCATATAAGGTGGACCAGACCATAGTCTACGCCCTATACAACATAGGCTACGTTTACATGTTAAGCAAGGAGTTTGACGAGGCCATAAAATACTACTCTGCCGCCATTGAGCAGTATGACCGTTTTGCTGAGGCTTACTACAACCGTGCGCTAATCTACATATCGCAGGGTAAGAAAGAGGAAGCCCGCCGTGACCTAAGCAAGGCCGGCGAGCTAGGACTCTACGGCGCCTACAACGTAATGCGCCGGTATGTGAAGTAAACTGTATAATACGCTTTTGAGTTGGTGACAATTTTTCACCAACTCAAACAATGCTCACGCTGTCGCACTTCTTATTTGAGACTACAAGTTTTTCTTTTTGTGGTGGATGTTAGGAAGGCGGATATCCTAATTCTTTCGCCCTCTTAAGCAGAGCCTTGGCTTTCTCCTCATCTTTTTCTACACCAAGCCCTTTTTTATAACATCTCGCCAGCCTAACAATTGCCATGGGGTCATCAGCTCCATCAACAGCCTGCTTAAACAAATTAAATGCTTTTACAAGGTCTTTTGTTACACCATATCCATCCCTGTAAAGAATTCCCATAAGGTCACATTCAGATGGTGTCTCACAATATTTTACTAAACTAATAACTTTATTAAAATCAGGAGTGTTTTCATTATAGTATAAAAGAGCTAGATTTGCCCTTGAATCCACATACCCAGCTGCAATGGCTCGCTCATACCAATATTTTGCTAAATGGATATTTTTCGTAACCTCATGGCTCGTACATATAACTTATCCGCATAGTTTAGTATCTGAGGGTTCTCCACCTCACTTGGTCGTTTTACTAGGAAGACAAATCCCTTCTCACGCATATTTTTATCAATGTAAAACGTACCAAATTCTTTATTATCTCTATCCATCATGTCTTTAACCTATTATGTTATAAATTCAGCATATTTCGCTTTTTACAGTCCAACTACAGCAATTAAAAGCACCTCCCATTTTTACAATTTCACGGGCATCAAACATTTCTATTCGGCCTTTATAGTCAGGAATTAACTTCTCTAACTGATTAAGAGCCTGTTCGTCCTCCTCTGAGTTCAGACTTGGAACAATTATCAACTTGTCTGTTTGCAGGAAGTTTATATACGACCAACTTGAAGGATTCAAATGCCTGCTATTATAGTGTAACTCAGTCACATTCTTAAAATGAGGGCTCAGACATTTTATATAACGGTTAGCCATGTCTGCATCAAACTGCCTGTAGTTTGTCATTATTAAGCTGCCGTTACCTGCATAACGACAAATTCCATCCGCATGACCAAACTTTTCAGTTGTATCCCATGGCAAAAAAACAATCTCAGCCATCAACCTATCTTCCAACCACTTAGAAAGAGCCGAAACTGACCATCCTGGGTTTTCCTCAAAAACTTTTGCTGTCATCACAACTTTGTCACCACAAAACACAACATTGCCGCCGTCAATAACAACATCACTCTTATGCACATGAAATCCCTCAATATTTTTTGCAACATCCACCCCATTAGTAATAGAAGCCTCATCTTCAGGATTTTTGTGTAGGTAGTCAGGGCTATAATTGTAGCCTATCAATTCATTAGCAATTCTGCTCTGCAAAGGCATATAATCACGACACCATATATCATTTGTTCCCTGCAAAAGCGAGTATGGGACACTATATTTGTCGAGTAATTTAGTTAGTCCTTTGTAGACTTTTGGGCATACAGAGGGTAGCATGGCAGAGAAAAACACTCTGTCATTTAGTTTTTCTTTATTCATAAATTCACTAGATTATTGTCTTGTAAAACGCCACTCACGCTCACACTTCAGATAATAATTTTTTCCGTATCTGAAGTAATCTCCTTCATTTACATCTTCAATATTTGCAGGTTTCTTCTCATACACAAGAGTCTTTTCATTTCGCACATACTCCTTTGCCACATTAACCCTGGCTTCTTGTTTAACCTTATGTTTTGAGTATACATCTGACTCACACCATTTAATGTTAAGTTTTTTATTAAACGGAATTCCCAAATAAAACAAATCATCAAAAATATGTGTGGAATGGTTATCAAATATAGCAGAAGAGCAATCCTTCCCATAATCATCCTTCTTTAATATTCTGTATTCTCTTATCAGGAATGATGCTCTATATGCTTTTTCCTCGTTCTCAAATGTTATGTCAAGTCCTGACTGATGGATATTCATTGTTCCCAATTCAAAATATGGCAGCCTATTACCCATTCGCTTCACTAATGGGTTGATAACATTATCCGTCCTTTCTGTAGGATATCTATTGTTAGTATGATACATCACATAATCTTTGATATCACCATTTTCCTCATGATAATATAATTCAATTGATTTAATGTCAAGAATAAACTCATCATTGACCAGGAAATAACCATTACACAATATTTGCTCTGCACATGGGAGAAATGCATCCGTAGCTATAGTCTCTTCTTTTAGATTATCACTTTTTATTAAATCATCACGTTTTTTATCAAATACTCTTAAAATTTCCTCAATTGTCTTCATAGTTCTATGGATTTAGGTTATTACTATTGTTCATGGCAAAAGTATGAACATTGAAACAAACCGCAAAGAAATTTCTGTTAAATTTGGTTAAAGATTTTGAAATAAGTTATTAATAATCAATATATTATAAATATAAAATATACAATTTAATATAATAAAAAAATAAGCCCCACTCATTAGAGCGGAGGCTTCCTGTATGTAAAATATGGGGTTTACTTTAGATTGGTTATATATCTATTTCGGCACAAACTGAATCAAATTTATCTATTGAAACAAGCCACGAAGCCACATCTTTGTTTATCCAGCTGACAGCTTCAACTAAATCGCCATGAAGTTTTTTCACATATTCAAGATTCCAGCATATCGCCTCATTATGGAATATTCTATTTCTAAAATTACGTATCAAATTACATATCCTTGATACGGTTTTGCGTTTTCTGTCCTTCTTAGGTAAATTTGGGAATGCTTTACGCAGGTGTTTCCATAAAATATTCTCGTATTTACTATTGAGAAGCATCACCCAGAATCCCAAATTCAGTTCAGCTATAACCTTGTTTACCGTAACGGGTTCGTGCCTATTAGATATTTGTTTTATTGCATGATCAATATCAGAATGAAAATCCAATAAATTTGGATTCTGACATATTGTGTCAATCCATGAAACATCTTTTGACATTATCTGTAATTCATTGCTTAATGCATTACGCAGTGTCACCTCAAAAACAGACAGGCTTGTGTACATCGCCTGAGATAAGTAAATGTTAAACTTATAATGCTGCATAGCCTTTTCTTTATCACCGTTATGAAAAAGCAGATATTTATTTAAGCGGTGCTGCGAGAAGGCAGATGATAGTATGTCAAATTCACTCATAGTATGTATAAAAACAAAAAACCCGGATTCATCACCAACACTAAGTTTGGGAGAGGAATTACCGGGACTGCGATGCAAAGGTAATAAATTTATTTAATTATTGAAAATAAATGAGGACTTTTTATTACTCCAGCGCCAGTTTAAACACCTCTTTGACGTTTGTCACGTAGTGGAAATCGAGGCCTTCTATGTAGATTGGCTTTATCTCCTCAATGTTACGGCGGTTCTCAGCGCAGAGAATCAGTGTGGTTACACCGGCACGTTTAGCGGCAAGAATTTTCTCTTTTATGCCGCCCACAGGCAGGACATCGCCGAGCAGGGTTATCTCACCTGTCATGGCAATGTGCTTTCTGACCTTGCGGCCTGTTATGGCGGAGAGAAGGCTGGTGGCTATGGTTATACCCGCTGAAGGTCCGTCCTTAGGGATGGCGCCCTCTGGCACATGTATATGAATGGAGGCTGTTTCAAAGAATTTATCTTTTACGCCAAGCTCCTTAGCGTGAGCCTTTATATATGATAAGCCGAGCGATGCGGACTCTTTCATCACATCTCCAAGATTTCCAGTAAGTTTCAGTCCCGCAGCCTTGCCCTTGCTTATGCTGGTCTCAATCTCAAGGGTTACACCACCCACCGATGTCCAGGCCAGGCCTGTCACCTTACCCACTCTGGAGTTGTTATTCTGAACATCAACGCTGTAAACCTCAGTTCCAAGAAGTTCCTTAACTGCGTTAACATCAATAGAAGGTTTGTACTCCTCCTCCATGGCTACCTTCTTGGCCACCTTACGGGCTATGGTGGCAATGCGCTTGTCAAGCGTACGCACGCCAGACTCCTTGGTGTAGCGCTCCACAATATATTGCAGCGCCCTCTTCTGGATAGAAGCCTGCTTCTTTGTTATACCGTGGTTCTTCCACTCATCAGGTATGAGATGGCGCTGGGCTATCTCAATCTTCTCCTGCATTATGTAGCCGCTGATGTTTATAAGCTCCATACGGTCAAGCAGCGCCGGCGATATGGTGCTTAGCGTGTTGGCAGTGGCTATGAAGAGAACCTTTGAGAGGTCAAAGTTGACATCGAGGTAGTTATCATGGAAAGCACAGTTCTGCTCAGGGTCAAGTACCTCAAGCAGAGCCGATGCAGGGTCACCTTTATAGTCCGCCCCCACCTTGTCTATCTCATCAAGAATGAACACAGGGTTGGAAGAGCCAGCTTTCAGTATGCTCTGGATTATACGCCCTGGCATAGCGCCTATGTATGTACGGCGATGTCCGCGTATCTCAGCCTCATCATGCAGTCCGCCAAGCGATATGCGTGCATACTTGCGGCCAAGAGCCTCAGCAACAGACTTTCCAAGAGATGTCTTACCCACTCCCGGAGGACCGTAGAGGCATATAATAGGTGATTTCAGGTCTCCTTTAAGTTTGAGCACTGCAAGGTGCTCTATAATGCGCTCCTTGACATCATCAAGCCCGTAGTGGTTGCTGTCAAGCACCTCCTGAGCCCTTTTAAGGTCAAGGTCATCTTCTGTATACTCATTCCAAGGCAGGTCAACAAGTGTCTGGACATAATTGAGCTGTATGGAGTAATCTGGGGCACTTGATGAAAGGGCCTGCAATTTTGATATCTCCTTCTCAACAAACTCCTTAGTCTCTGCATTCCACTTTTTGCCTTTGGCCTTCTCCTCTATAGATTTGATATCCTGCTCCTGCGTGGTGCCGCCAAGCTCCTTCTGGATGGTCTTCATCTGCTGCTGCAGATAGTACTCACGCTGCTGCTTGTCTATATTCTCCATAGCCTTTGACTGTATGGAGTTCTTTATCTCAAGCAGGTTCACCTCCTTGGCAAGAGATTCAAGCAGCTTGTACGCACGTGCCTGAATATCTATGGTTTCAAGCAGACTCTGCTTCTCCTGCAGCGGAATATTTATATTACAACTTATGAAGTTTATTATGAAAAGAGGGCTGTCAATGTTCTTTATGGCGAACATCATATCCTGGTGCATACCTCCGCTAAGACGTACAATTTTGTGAGTAGCATCTTTAATGGCAGCTATGTGAGCCTTGAACTCACGTGTCTTCGGTATCACAGGTGAATCCTGCCATGCTATTACATTTGCCTTGAAGTATGGTTCTGACGATATAACCCTTGCCACTCTGAAACAGCACCTGCCCTGCAGGATTATGGTGGTGGAGCCGTCAGGCATCTCTAGTATACGCAGTATCTGAGCTATTGTGCCTACGCTGAATATATCATACACCTTAGGTTCATCCACGAGACCGTCTTTCTGCGCCACTGCGCCAATAACACCGCTGCTTTCAAAAACTTCACGGACCAGTTTAAGTGACTTTTTCCTACCTATATTGATAGGTAGCACCACTCCCGGGAAGAGCACTGTGTTACGCAGCGGTAGAAGCGGCACCTCTGCATCAGGGGTAAGCCCCTCTAAATACTTGGTGTCAGCATCAGCCTGCATAGGTATGAACGTGGTTTCATTATGCACACCTGTGGCCTCTATGAGTATGTCTGGTGTCTGCATAATAGAATATTACAGTGCTGAATCAAACTGTTTGAGGAATCTCAAATCATTCTCAGAGAACATTCTGAGGTCCTTGCAGCGGAATTTGAGGTTTGCAATACGCTCCACGCCAAGTCCGAAGGCGTATCCTGAATAAACCTTGGAATCTATGCCGCATGCCTCAAGAACCGCAGGGTCCACCATACCGCAGCCAAGAATCTCAACCCAGCCAGTATGCTTGCAGAAGTTACATCCTGTGCCGCCGCAGATGTCACACGATATGTCCATCTCTGCGCTTGGCTCAGTGAACGGGAAGTATGACGGACGAAGACGTATCTGTGTCTCAGAGCCGAACATCTCCTTTGCAAAATAGAGAAGCGCCTGCTTGAGGTCTGCAAAAGATACGTTCTTGTCAATATAAAGACCCTCCACCTGGTGGAAGAAACAGTGAGCACGGTATGATATGGCCTCATTTCTGTAAACCCTGCCCGGGCAGAGCACACGGATAGGAGGCTTCTGAGTGGTCATGACTCTGGTCTGCACGCTTGATGTGTGAGTACGGAGCAGGATATCGGGGTTCTTCTCAATGAAGAATGTATCCTGCATGTCACGAGCAGGGTGCTCAGGCGGGAAGTTCAAAGCACTGAACACATGCCAGTCATCCTCTATCTCAGGACCTTCTGCCACTGTGAAACCTATGCGTGAGAATATGTCTATAATCTCATTCTTGACTATTGAAAGCGGATGGCGTGTGCCAAATTCAATGGCACTCGGAGTACGAGTAAGGTCAAGCTTGGCAGCTGAGCCCTGATTGGCATACTTATCCTTCATATCATTGAGCATATCCTGTGTGGTGTTCTTAAGCTCATTGAGCATCTGACCAACCATACGCTTCTCCTCATTTGCAACATTTTTGAAATCTGCAAAAAGTTGTGCAATCACACCCTTCTTACTCAGATATTTAATACGGAGCTGCTCTACATCCTCTGCATTTGCAGGCTGCAGGTTCTTAACCTCCTGCAAAATAGTCCTAATTTTTTCTTGCATAAGTTTTTATACTAAATAGAGTGCAAAAGTAATATTTTTATCTGACTTTACGGGAGCACGTCAGCAAAAATCACTAAATTTGCAAAAATTTATTTATGGGAAAGATAATAGCTATAGCAAATCAGAAGGGCGGCGTGGGCAAAACCACCACTACCATAAATCTTGCCGCCTCCCTCTCTGTGCTTGACAAGAAAGTCCTTATTGTGGATGCAGACCCGCAGGCAAACGCATCATCGGGTCTTAACATTGATGTTTCAAACCTCAAGACCACTATATATGAGTGTCTTGTAAACGGTGAGACCGCTGAAAGCGCCATTCTGAAAACAGAGATGACAGGCCTTGACGTGCTGCCGTCACACATTGACCTTGTGGGAGCTGAGGTGGAGATGATAAAGATGGAGAACCGCGAGCACCTGTTGAAAAAGCTGCTTGCACCTGTGAAAGACAACTATGACTATGTGCTTATTGACTGCTCTCCTTCACTAGGTCTGATAACAATTAACTGCCTGACAGCGTCTGACAGCGTTATAATACCGGTCCAGGCTGAGTACTACGCACTGGAGGGCATAAGCAAACTGCTTAACACCATTAAGATTATTAAAAGCCGCCTGAACCCGGATCTTGAGATTGAAGGGTTCCTGCTCACTATGTTTGACGCGCGTCTGAAACTGGCCAACCAGGTGTATTCAGAGGTGAAACAGTACTTTGGCGATATGGTTTTCCAAACCGTCATTCAGCGTAACATCAAGCTGAGCGAATCACCAAGCCACGGCATTCCTGTAATACTTTATGACGCAGACTCACGTGGCGCCCAAAACCATATCCAGCTTGCACAGGAAATAATCAAAAAGAACTCAAAATGACGTCAGCACCTAAGAAAAACGCCCTTGGCCGAGGTCTTGGAGCCCTTATTGAGCTTGACAATGTACAGACAGCCGGCTCATCACAGATTAGCGAGATTCCTCTCAGTTCAATAGAGGCTAACCCTAACCAGCCCCGCAAAACATTTGACAATGAGGCGCTTGAAGAGCTTGCCGCCTCCATAAAGGAGCTTGGGGTGGTTCAACCTGTAACACTGCGTGAGATAGCTGACGGCAAGTATCAGATAATTTCAGGAGAACGCCGCTGTCGTGCATCACGCATGGCCGGACTCACTGCCATCCCAGCGTACATAAGAACCGTGGATGACGAGACCCTCATGGAGATGGCCCTTGTGGAGAATATCCAGCGTGAGGACCTGAACGCCATTGAGATAGCCCTCTCATACCAGAGGCTTATTGATGACTACAAGTTCACGCAAGAGAAACTTGGCGAGAAGGTGGGCAAGAAGCGCGCCACTGTAACAAATTACCTTCGTCTTCTGAAACTGCCTGCCGAGGTCCAGTTAGGACTCAAGGCCGGCAAGATTGAGATGGGTCACGCACGTGCGCTGGTTTCTGTGCAGGAGCCGTCAGAAATGATACGCATCTATGAGGAGACTGTTAGGAACGGCTATTCTGTAAGAAAACTTGAAGAGATTGTAAAGAAACTTTCCGAGAAGCCTGAGCCTAAGAAGAAAGCATTGAAAACATCTGACTATGACGCGCTTAGCGAGAAACTTGCAGGCGTTTTCAAATCAAAAGTCAAGATAGACCGCAGCAAGAAAGGCTCTGGAAAGATAGTCCTTAGTTTCTCTAGCGATGAGCAGTTTGAGAACATCATGTCAATACTTGACCGCCTGAGCTGATGCCAAGACAAGCGGTTAACATAGCATTTACACTTCTTTTTATATTTGGTATATCCTGCATAGGCTACGCCAATGATTCTATCGCCGTAGCACCACAAGACACATCAGCTGTTACACAACTGGCCAGACTGTTCAACACGGAGAAAGACACTGTGGCCGTAGCACCGCCTGACACCGCTGAAATATCAGCCGAGATACTGCGTGCAGACTCCATTGCAGTGGCGGACGCTCTTAAAGACGCCAGACGCGCAGAACGCCGTCGCAAGCTTCTGACCAGAGTGCCCGACCCCAATATGGCAGCATGGATAGCGGCCCTTCTTCCTGGTGTAGGCCAGGCATACAACCGACAATACTGGAAAATACCTATCATCTACGCAGGCGCCATGGGACTTGGGTATGCCGTGGCATGGAACAACCAGATGTATGTGGACTACCGCAAGGGCTACACGGATATAACAAGCGGCAATCCTGAGCAAAATTTCTATGAGAAACTGCTGCCTGCCGGAGTCAAGATTGACAGTTCAAACAAAGATTACTACACCCGAATCTTCAAATCAAGGATGGAGGGATATCAGCGTAACCGAGACTTGAGCATCATGGGCGTGGCAGTGCTCTACATACTTTCAATAATTGACTCATACGTTGATTCACAACTCCGTGACTACGATGTGAGCCCTGACCTCTCAATGAAAGTGGCACCCACAGTCATCCCTGCCACACAGGACAGAGCCCTTGACAACTCACTTGGAGTAAGCTGCAAACTAAAATTTTAACAATCAGGCTATAATTTTCAACTTTCAACTTTCAACTTTCAATTTTATTAACTACATTTGTAGTCTGTAAGAAATTCATTCACTTTATTTAATCAAATAACACTACAATGGTTTATTCACACGAAGTAGAGAACATGTGTGTGGTTCAAAAAGGTCCTAACCACGGACCAGCCCCTATACCTGAAGAGGGTAAGTGGGTGAAAGCCAAAGAGATCAAAGACATCTCAGGCCTGACACACGGTATTGGTTGGTGCGCTCCTCAGCAGGGTGCCTGTAAGCTAACACTTAACGTAAAGGATGGAGTAATACAAGAGGCTCTTGTAGAGACCATAGGTTGCTCTGGTATGACACACTCTGCCGCTATGGCATCAGAGATTCTCCCAGGCAAGACTATCCTTGAGGCTCTCAACACTGACCTTGTTTGCGACGCCATTAACACAGCAATGCGTGAGCTCTTCCTCCAGATTGTTTACGGACGTACACAGTCAGCTTTCTCAGAGGGCGGTCTTACAATAGGCGCAGGTCTTGAAGACCTTGGCAAGGGCTTTATCAGCCAGACCGGTACACTTTACAGCACAAAGCTTAAAGGTCCACGCTACCTCCAGCTTACAGAGGGCTACATCACCAAGATGTTCCTTGACAAGAATGATGAGGTTTGCGGATATGAGTTTGTTCACCTTGGCAAGTTTATGGACGCCATTAAGAAGGGCGTGGCCGCCGATGAGGCTCTTAAGAGCGTAACTGGTACATACGGCCGTACAAAACCAGAGCAGGGTGCAGTTAAATCTATTGATCCACGTAAAGAATAAGGAGGTACAACCATGATTAGAGAAGTAAAATTTGAAAGTCAAGATCGCCGCATCAAACAGGTTCTTGCGGCTCTTAAAGAGGTTGGTATCAATAGTATAGAAGAGGCAAACCAGATTTGTGAGAACGCAGGGCTCGATCCATACAAGACTTGTGAGGAGACACAGATGATCTGCTTTGAGAATGCAAAATGGGCCTATGTAGTAGGTACTGCAATAGCACTTAAGAAAGGTTGCAAGAATGCAGCTGACGCAGCTGAGGCAATAGGTCTCGGACTTCAGGCATTCTGTATCCCAGGTTCAGTGGCAGATGACCGTAAGGTAGGTATTGGCCACGGAAACCTTGCAGCACGTCTTCTGCGTGAAGATACAAAGTGCTTCGCATTCCTTGCCGGTCACGAGTCATTTGCGGCTGCAGAGGGTGCTATCAAGATTGCCGAGATGGCAAACAAGGTACGTAAGAACCCACTCCGCTGCATCCTTAACGGTCTTGGCAAAGACGCTGCAATGATTATCAGCCGTATAAACGGTTTCACATACGTACAAACCAAGTTCAACTACTTTACAGGCAAGCTTAAAGTGGTTAAAGAGACTCCATACAGTGACGGACCTCGCGCCAAGGTTAAATGCTACGGTGCTGATGATGTTCGTGAAGGTGTTGCCATCCTTTGGAAGGAGAACGTTGATGTATCAATAACAGGTAACTCAACCAACCCTACCCGTTTCCAGCACCCGGTTGCCGGTACTTATAAGAAGGAGCGCATCCTTGCAGGCAAGCCATACTTCTCAGTTGCATCTGGTGGTGGTACAGGCCGTACCCTTCACCCAGATAACATGGCTGCAGGTCCTGCATCTTACGGTATGACTGATACTCTTGGCCGTATGCACTCTGACGCTCAGTTTGCAGGTTCATCTTCAGTTCCTGCTCACGTTGAGATGATGGGCTTCCTTGGCATAGGTAACAACCCAATGGTAGGTTGTACTGTAGCATGCGCCGTTAACGTTGCTCTTGCACTCAGCAGGTAACTCTATTTCCTATAGAGCAAATATAGAAAATCCACCCTTTTATATTATGAAGGGTGGATTTCTTTTTAAGCTAGTTTTGAAAGTCCTATTTTAGCCAGTTCGGCTTCTTTAGTTGTCCCCATGGCCTTGTAGAGCATCTCTTCAAACCGCTCCACACATTGTTCCAGATAATAAGACTTTGCAAAGCGGGCATATTTCCTCTCCATCTCAGATTTCTCTTCAGGATGTTCTATCCAGTAGTCCATCTTCTGTGCCAAATTTTTTGCATCGCCAGCGCGGAATAGGCTGCGCTTATCCAGAGCAAACTGCTGGGTGGCAGACAATGGGCTGTCTGATATTACGGGTACTAAGCCCATAGCAAACCCTTCAATGCAGGCAATAGCCTCACTCTCCATGTCGGAGCAATGTACATATAAATCAGATTGAGCTAGAATATGCTGCAGCTCCTCACGGTTATAGGTGCCGTATATGGGTTTGTTTGCCAATCCTTCGCTCAGTTTCTCATATTCAGCCTGCAACGGCCCTCTTCCTGCCAATATCAGTTGAATCTTATCCGAATATTTGGACAGTTTAGCGGCCTTTATAAGCAAGTCCTGGCGTTTTTCTGACGCATAACGTCCAGTCATTATGATGACAATCTTTCCTTCAAATCTCTTATCGCGTTTGTCCCTGCGGTAGCGGAATGATGGATCAATGCCATTGCTGATTGGCACTATCTTCATTTTATATCCATGTTTACGCAATTCGTTGGCCATGAACAAACTTGGAGTGTGCACGTATTCAAATTTACTATATATGGCCTTTCTGAGCACATAATATAGAAGGTGGTTGACCCAACCTACCTTCTCAAGATGCACAAGGCTGGTGATGTTCTCTGGCTGAATATGAAAAGCAGCTGTGCTCGGCTTGCCCATTTCATCAGCAATGCGTTTTGTGGTGACTGTGAGCATGAATGGCATCATCATGTGCACTACATCAGCCCAGGCAACAGCCTCACGGATAATTTCTTGAGAATGTTTAGTCAGACTGTCAGCCCAATAGAAGCCTTGTGAATGCATAGTGTTAGCCAATCCCCACACTTCACGTTCAGGCAATACATAATCATCTCCGTCGGCAGCCAGACTGCGCACTTCATGACCATGTTTGCGTAGCACCTCTGTAAAACGTAATGCAGAGATACTTGTACCGTTACCATTACTTTGGTAAACGTCCATAACAATTAAAATCTTCATTTCCTTCTTTTTTGTTAAAATTTTTAACTATCACATATAATAATAAACGAGGAAAGGCATTATATATTATCTTTCGAGGAATATTTTCAATTATTTTTGGTTAGATGAGATAATGTTTTTAACTTTGCAGCTCATTTTTTGCACCATCGCCCTAAAAAGCAGGTGACTATAAATAATGTCTAACAACTAATTAAAAATTTATTTAATTATGGCAAAAAAACAATTTCAGAATCAAGGCACAGCAGATTTTGACTGGAACGCCTTTGAGAAAGGCTCTGTAGAGTCATCTATGAGCCAGGAGGACCTTACACAGGCCTACAACCAAACTCTAAACAAAGTTAACAACAACGATGTGGTAGAGGGTACAGTAATTTCAATGAACAAACGTGAGGTAGTTGTAAACATCGGCTACAAGTCTGACGGTATTGTTTCTATGAACGAGTTCCGTTACAACCCGGATCTTAAGGTTGGTGACAAAGTAGAGGTTTACATTGAATCTCAAGAAGATAAAAAGGGTCAGCTCATCCTTTCACACAAAAGAGCACGTTCTGCACGTTCATGGGATAGAGTCAACGAGGCTCTTGAGAATGACGAGATAATCAAGGGTTACATTAAGAGCCGCACTAAGGGTGGTATGATTGTTGATGTATTCGGCATCGAGGCATTCCTTCCAGGCTCTCGGATTGACGTTAAGCCTATTCGTGACTACGAGCAGTTCGTAGGCAAGACAATGGAGTTCAAAGTTGTTAAGATCAACCATGAGTTCAAGAATGTGGTTGTATCACACAAGGCTCTTATTGAGGCTGAACTTGAGCAGCAGAAGAAAGAGATTATCAGCAAGCTTGAGAAAGGTCAGATTCTT
>JAEEGL013163051.1_pt1 | contig 18830 bp, 13 predicted proteins | sample 9134231 | NCBI WGS metagenome assembly JAEEGL01 (sample SAMN16246548, study PRJNA631951) | gut metagenome | biome: gut microbiome; feature: rumen; material: fiber-attached | host: Bos | place: Iran: Karaj | collected 2018-10 | reverse complement strand
GTAGCGGCAATGGATATGCACGCCGAACTCCTCTCCCGTGACGGGCAGACCGGACTTGTGCGCCTGAGCTGGGCCGACGGCTCGGCTTTCTCCAGGGTCCTGGAGGTCTGCGGCTCCGTGCCCATCCCGCCCTATCTGAACCGCGGCACGGAAGCCATAGACAAAGAACGCTACCAGACGCTGTATGCCCGTATAAGGGGCTCTGTCGCCGCTCCGACGGCCGGCCTGCACTTCACCGAGCGCGTGCTCCAGGACATAAAGGCCAAAGGCATTGAGACTCAGCGCGTCTGCCTTCACGTGGGCGCGGGCACATTCCTTCCCGTCAAGGATGCTGACGTTTCCCGTCATCCTATGCACAGGGAGCCGTTCGTTGTAAAGAGGGAACTGCTCGAGAAACTTCTGGACAGGGAAAGGACCGTCATTGCCGTTGGCACGACCTCCGTCCGCACCCTTGAATCGCTTTATTACGCAGGCGTCGACTGCCTCGAGAAGGGCGCTCCGTCGGACATCGGGCAGTGGGCCCCATATGAAAGGGAATATTCCGCGAGCACCCAGGAGGCCTTGGGAGCCCTGATTAAATATCTGGACGATAATGGTTTGCAGGAACTGAGCCTGGGCACGAGGATTATAATAGTGCCGGGATTCCGGTGGAGGATCGTGGATCTGCTGGTGACGAACTTCCACCAGCCCTGCAGCACCCTTCTCCTGCTGGTGTCGGCATTTGTCGGCGGCGACTGGCAGACAATCTACCGCTATGCTGTGACCCACGATTTCCGTTTTCTCAGCTACGGCGACAGTTCGCTGCTGCGCAGGGTTGATAAATAAATATTTTATTTATAACTTTGCACTAACCAAGATGCGTGCTACTATGACCGATCTTAACGAATTCAGCGACATACGGCCCTACACCGACGAAGAAGCCGCCCTGGCGTTCCAGAAAATCGCCGAGCACCCTCTTGTCCTCAAGGTCTCCACCTCCATTTTCCCGGACCAGAAGCCGGAATTCCTGCGTGAAGTCCTCAGGGGCATAAAGAGCGTGGACGAATTCCAGAACCTTGTGATGACCAAGGCCGTGGAGTGGGTCCTCACCACCACCGCCCACAACTTCTCCTACGACGGCATAGAGAACATAATGAATTCGGAAGGCAAGCACGTCTTCCTCTCCAACCACAGGGACATAGTCCTCGACCCTGCCATCACCCAGCTGGTCCTCTTCCGTAACGGACTGCAGATGACCGAGATAGCGGTCGGAGACAACCTCCTCACGAATCAATACGTAGAAGCCCTCATCCGCTCCAACAGGATGATAAAGGTCATCCGCGGCATAAGCGCACGCTCGCTGTACCTTTCCTCTCAGCTCCTGTCCAAGTACATCCGCCAGAGCATCACATCCGGCAGCAGTTCCATCTGGATTGCCCAGAGGGAGGGAAGGGCCAAGAACGGCATAGACATAACCGAGCAGGGCCTGCTGAAGATGCTGGATATGAGCGGCACGCAGGATTTCGTCACGAATTTCGAGGAGCTGAACATCATCCCGCTGAGCATCTCCTATGAATATGAGCCCTGCGACGCCTTCAAGGCCAGGGAACTCCTCGTCACAAGGAACGAAGGCAAATATGTCAAGGCCTCCAATGAAGACATAATCAGCATCGTAACGGGCATCAAGCAGCAGAAAGGCAACATCCACCTGAACATAGGCAAGCCTCTCACCCACGAGGAAATCCTCGAGGCGTCCTACTGCACCAAGAACGACCGCTACCAGGCCATCCGACACGCAGTCGACGTGCGCGTAATCGAAGGATATATGCTCTGGAAGAATAACTATATGGGCTATGACCTTGCCAACGGAACCACCAAGTATTCAGACAGATACGACGCTGCCGACCTCGAGCAGTTCAACGCCTACATAGAAGGCCAGCTCGACAGGGTTCAGGAAGGCCTGGACCGCGCCGAGCTGCGCGATATCCTCCTCCGCATCTACGGCAATCCGGTCGCGGAGAAGGAAAAACTTCTGGCTGAGCAGTCTCAGTAAAGCTTGTCGACCGCAGCGATTATCTCCTCGGCAGTGAGGTCAGGGTCGAGTACCAGATCAGGGGCTTTGGTGACAAAGCCCTTTTTCGTTGCATATATCTTGCCTCCGCCGGTGACATTGAGCATCACGGTGCTGGACTTGGATATCTTTCCTTCCTCCAGGGCCTTGCTCACGCTGGCCACGGCTGCTGCTGCGGCGGGGAAGATGTCCACGCCTTCCTTGTTGGAGAACTGGAGCATCCAGTAGATGATTTCCTCGTTGGTCACCCTGAACATATCGCCTCCGGATACTTTGAGCACGTCGTACAGGCCGCCGGAGATGCTGTAGGGCGGTTTGCGGTTGGCGAGCACCTTGGCCAGGATGACTTCGGAATTGCGGCGGGACTGCTCTGCACTCAGGGGCAGAAGCTCGCGGGAGCCGGCCTTCCAGGAGTCATACATAATGGTGAACGGGGCGTTCTGGCAGGTGAATATCTTCATATTGTTCGGTCCGAAACGGCCGTCGGCTTCGAGGCGGTTGGCATTCTCCCAGGCCGCAATCGCTCCGGTGCCGCTGCCGACAGCCTGGAAATAGGCGTCGGGGATGCGGCCTATGGTCTCGACGGCGGAGAGCAGGGTCGTGCCCATTCCGTCGCGGCGGGCCACATTCTTGGCCCCTCCCTCGGCGAAGAAACGCGGGTCACGGCACAGCTTTTCGCCGAGGGTGATGGCGTCGTAATAATCTGTTCCAAAGGGAGTTGCGAGAACCTTTACGCAGGAGCGGAGGGGTTTCAGGAACCACAGGTCGTGGACGTTGTCCTCGGGGATGCAGACGACAAGGGGGATGTTGTTGTCCGAGCAGACCTTGGCGAAAGCCCTGGCCGTGTTGCCTGCGGACTGGACCACCAGGACCCTCTTGTCGCGCTTGGCCAGCCTGGCGCAGACGGAAAAGGCCTCGGTCTCCTTGAAGGAGCAGGTCTCCATCTTGGCGCCTATCTTGGGCCAGTAGCCGGAGAAGGTGATGTAGAGATTGTCCATCCCAAGAAGGTTGGCAAGCCCCTTGCTCTTGTAGGTCACGGGGGCGTGGGAGCGGCGCAGGACCCTCTGGATAGGCATCCATTCGGCATACCTGTAAAGCCCTTTGAGGTCGTCACGGGGGGTGAAGAAGCGGTTTTCATATTCTGCCCTCACCAGCGAGGGGACCTTGGATGCAGGGTCGGCCAGAGTCCAGCCTTCATCTTCGAAGACGTGGCCGTCGGCGATGTTGCGAAGCTTGTAGTTCGTTGGTTTGAACATATCTGTAGCGTTTTATAATCTGATGAAAAGCCAGGTGTAGTAGGCTATGCCGGCGGCGAGCATAAGGGCTCCGTCCACGCGGTCAATCTCGTTTTTCCTGCCGATGAAGGCGGATGTGAATATAAGCAACGCGCTGAGCATCAGCGCTCCGGCATCGACGAGATTGATGTCGGCAAAGGACAGGGGGGTGATAATTGCCGAGCCGCCCAGGATCAGCAGGATGTTGAAGATGTTTGAGCCTATAATATTTCCCAGGGCCAGCTGGCCTTTCTTCCTCGCGGCGGCCACGACGCAGGTCGCGAGTTCCGGCAGGGATGTGCCTCCGGCCAGCAGGGTGATGGCTATGAACTTGTCGCTCACGCCGAGGGCCTTGGCAAGGTCGACCGCGGAATTGACGAAGAAGCGTCCGCCAATGATGAGGGCAGCTATGCCGCCTACTGCCATAAGGATTGACAGCCAAGTATTTACGGGCTTTTCGCCGGGAGCTGCTTCCTGCTGCTGGCCCTTGCCTTTGACGAAGGACATCACCATATAACCCACGAACAGGGCGATCAGCACGGCGCCTTCGATGCGTCCGAGCTCATCTGTGCCGAGGCTGAAAAGGGTCTGCTTCAGGCCGAGGGCGAGAAGGAGGGCGGTGACGAGGATATTGACAGGAATGTCGGTCCTGCGGTTGGTCCTGGTTATAGCCATCGGGGCCAGAACGGCGGTGATGCCGAGGATGAACATACTGTTGAATATGTTGGAACCCAGCACGTTACCGACAGCGATGTCGGCATTCCCCTCGATCGCGCCGACAAGGCTCACGACCATTTCCGGGGCGGATGTGCCCATTCCAACGATGGTAAGTCCTATGACGAATTCGCTGATTCCGGCCTTGCGGGCAATTCCCGAGGCGCCGCTTACAAGGAATTCAGCGCCGCCCACCACGAGGGCAAGGCCAAGGACAAGCAATAAACACGATAGCCACATATGGTTTTTCTTAATTAGAATACAAAAATAGTAAATATTGCTAAAAATAGCTATATTTGTTTTCATATGAGAAAGATTACAGTATCACTTATCCTGCTTGCCGCCGCGTTGCTCTCAGGCATATCCTGCGCCTCGCTGAAGGAAGCACCGACCCCGGTGGCGACCTACCTCGGCATAACGCCCTCCGAAGACGTCACCCAGGGCGTCCTGGGCGAGAACGCATTGGAATTCGCAGTGCGCTGCGATGCCCCCTGGACCGTAGAACTTTCAGATCCTTCCTGGGGCAAGATCGAAGGCATAAAGCAAGACGCCAATGGCTATAACGGTGTATTCCAGCTTGTTACGGGCCCCAACCCCGGATTTGAAGACCGTACAAACACCATAGTCCTACAGTCCGGAGAAAAAAAGACTGAGGTTGCCTTCACCCAATATGGCTGGTCCATCATAGTGCCGAAGAAAAGCCTCGCTTTTCCCCGCCTGGCGCTTGGCAGTTCTATCACCATATATCCTCCCACGGCCTGGGAGGCGACCGTGGACGCTCCCGAGGGCTGGTTCACAGCCGAGCCCTTGAGCGGCAAATCAGGAAAGGTTGAAATCAAGCTCTCCGCCAAGGACCTTAACGAAGACAAGGGCCGCAGGGAAGGCTGCATCCATTTTTCTTTCGGATCCTACGAGGTAGATATGGAAGTAGCTCAGGATCAGAAAGATGTGATCAGCCTGTCGAGCTCTCCAGCGCTGCTGTCCTGCTTCTCCCAGGAACTGGTCGTCGACACAAGGACCAATGTCACATATAAGATAGAAGTGGATGCCGACTGGATCAAGCACGTCGGCACCAAGGCCCTCGACGAGGCCCGGGAGGCTTTCCTTGTGGAGCAGAACACTTCCCCCGAGCCCCGGCAGGCCACGATAAGCTTCCTGTGCGAGGGAGAGGATGCCCTTTCGGCGAAGGTCGATGTCACCCAGCTTGGCGACGACCCCGTGCTCCACATCCAGGAATATGGCGCATATGGGCTTGACGGCCGCGACTTCCTCCTGGGCGATATGTATACCCAGATGTCAAGGCTCCACACGTCTGAGGGTCAGACGGTTATGCGTTTCCTTGCCCCCTCTGCCGTTCAGATTGTCTCCGTCGAGGGCCTCACCCCTGAAACGTCATTCGGGGAGGAACTGACCATAAAACTCAAGGAGACGGACCACGGATTTCCTTCGTTTGTCCGTGAAGTCCCTTGCCTTGTCATTATGACGGATGAAAAGACTGTCTGGGCGAAAGCCTCGGATGGTTCTTCCGCATTTTTCGTGTTAAAGAAGTAGGGGAGGGATGAAAATGAAAAGGATATTTCTCACGCTTATAGCCTTGACGCTTGTAACAGAGGCACTTGCCATCCCCGCGAAGAAAGGGGCTTTCAAATATGTCCAGCCCGACGGCTCCGTCATCTGGCTCGAGCGCCACGGCGACGAGTTCTTCCACTGGACCACCGATGCGAACACCGGACAGGCCGTAACCCGGGATGAATCGGGCTTCTGGCGTGCCACGAAGGTGGACAGGAGCGCCGCAAGGAAGGCAGCTGCCGCCCGCCGCCAGGTGAACAGCAGAAGGCTGTCCCGCTCAAGGAACGAATTCAATTTCGGCACGAGGCATATTCCGGTGCTTCTGGTTGAATTCGACGATGTCCACTTCACCGTTTCCGACCCGAAGGGGATGTTTGACGACCTCCTCAACCAGGAAGGCTATTCCTTTGGTGGTGCGACAGGTTCCGTGCGGGACTATTTCGTGGATAATTCCCACGGGCAGTTCACGCCTGTGTTCGACATCTACGGCCCGGTCACCCTGCCTCAGCAGATGGGGCATTATGGCGGAAACCAGGGCGGTAACAAAGATGTCAATGTAGGTGAAGCAATCCTGGGAGCCGCAACCCTTCTGGACGATGATATCGACTTCAGCCGCTATGACAGCGACAATGACGGCTACGTGGATATGTTCCTTGTGTATTATGCCGGCTTTAGTGAGGCCGAGGGCGGTCCCGAAGACAGCATATGGCCTCATCAGGGATATGCCTACAGCGAAGACTTCCTGGTGGACGGACTCCACCTGTACCGCTACTTCTGCACTTCGGAACTTAAAAACAATTCCGGCGAAACGTTCTGTTCGATAGGCGCGACCTGCCACGAATTCTCCCACGCCCTTGGCCTTCCTGACTTCTACGACACTGATTATGAGGATAATGGCTCCTGCGCCGGTATGTGGGTTTTCTCCGTGATGGACCAGGGCAACTACAACAACCAGTCCCGCACTCCGCCCTATATGAACTCGGAAGAAAGGATTATGCTTGGCTGGATGGATCCCGACAATGTGAAGGAACTTCCGGACGGCCCGGTAAGCTTCGAATCCGTCAGTAAAGACGTGGCTTACAAGAGTTTCACAGAAACGGACGGGGAATATTTCCTCTATGAATGCCGCGACGGCTCTTCCTGGGACAAGCCCATAGGCAAGGGAATGCTCGCGATCCACGTCGACAGGTCCTCCGCACACAAGGTGGGAGGCATCACCTGCAAGGAACAATGGGATAACTGGGAATGGTATAACACCCTGAATGCCTATGCCAAGCATCCCTGTTTCTATGTCGTCCCTTCGACCGACCAGAGCAATCTCGACTACTACGGCGCAACTCCCCGCTGGATGTTCCCGTATATGGATATCACTGAATATCACCCGATTGACTGGGCGGGCAACGATTCCGGCGTGAGCCTCCTTGATATTGCATATGACGATGCCTCGGCAAAGGTTACTATGGTGGTCGACAACCACTTCCAGCGAGTGATTACCGGAAAGGTCCTGTCCGTGGACGGGACGCCTCTTTCCGGGGTCAGCCTCAGTGTCACCGAGCCCGGCCGCGCTTTCCTTATGCCGCGAAAGGGTATGCGCAGGGCCAGCCGCATCAGCGAAACTGTCACAGGGGACGATGGTTCTTTCTCCCTGAATGTCAAAGACTTCGGTAGGGAAGCCAGGCTCAGCGCGATGAAGGTGGGGTACTTCTCCTATGAGGCGGATATTGCCCTTGGCCCCAGGATTACATCTGTCGAAATTGTGCTGCGCACAAGCAGCGAGACGGAGGGCAGCACCGTCATCCTGTACAATCCCGATGCCCAGAGATGGGGTATGTCAGACAATGAGACCGGCACGGAGATGGCAGCCTCCCTGTTCACGGCCTCGGACCTCAAGGCCGAAGGCGGCCGCCTCCTAAGTGCGGTACAGTATGGAATAAACGCCGATTCCGCCGAGGATATATATATTATCATTGATGATGCCTTCACCGGCGAACGCCTGCTGACGTGGCAGATTGAGGACCCCACGTACTTCTCTGTGGTCTGGGCCGATGTTTCCGCAGCCGGCTTCAGGATCCCCAGCGGCCGCGACCTCTATATAGGATATGCTATCAAGGGCGCCAGCTACAAGTACCCGTTCTATGCCTTTGACGGGGAGGGGAACTACTACGCCTCAGCGTATGACCTCACCTCCAGCAACTGGAATCTGCTTGACAACTATGGAGTTGACCTTGCCGTAGCCATTAAACTCGAGCAGCCCGAAGGCCTTGTCCCGCTGACCGGGATTGAGTCCCTTACTGAGCTGGGAATCAATTACATAGACCCGGGAACGGGAGATTTCAGGGCAGGGGAGACGTTCGCGTTGAAACTCGTCGAATCTCCTTCGAATCCGCCCGTGAGCACAGAATGGTTCTGGGACGGAAATCCCGCCTCCGAAGGCAGCGTGACCCTCACCAAGGGCAGTCACGTCGTAAGTGTCCGCCTGCAGTATGCCGACGGCAGCGAAGAAGAGATGGAAATGCCCGTCAATGTGAAGTAGGGGCCTCCCTGAGTCTCAAGGCAACGACATTCTCGACGTGCTGCGTGTGGGGGAACATATCCACGGGCTGCACGGCGGTGATGTCGTACTTTTCGCACAGGATGGTAAGGTCGCGGGCCTGGGATGCAGGGTTGCAGCTGACATAGACCATCCTGGAAGGGGAGGCCTCGAGGATGACCTTGGCCACATCGGGGTGGATGCCGGCGCGGGGAGGGTCGAGAATTATCACGTCGGGGCGGCCGTTCTGGGTGATAAACTCCTGATTCAGAACGTCTTTCATATCCCCGGCATAGAAGACGCAGTTGTCTATGCCATTGGCCTTGGCATTGATGCGGGCGTCCTTAATGGCATCTTCGACATATTCGATTCCTATCACTTTCGAGGCCTTCGCGCTGACGAACTGGGCTATGGTGCCGGTGCCGGTGTAGAGGTCATAAACTACTTCTGAGCCGGTCAGGGCGGCGAATTCGCGGGCGACGCCATAGAGCTTTTCGGCCTGCAGGCTGTTGGTCTGGTAGAATGACTTGGGGCCGATCTTGAAGCGGAGGCCTTCCATAGTCTCATATATGGCAGGGGAGCCCTTGTAGAGGATGCACTGCTGGTCGGAGATGGAATCGTTCATCTTGGTGTTTATAACGTAGTAGAACGAGGTTATCTGGGGGAATGCATCGGCAATGGCTGCGAGCATCTTTTCGCGAGCGGGGGCGTCTTCGCGTGCAAAACACAGGATGAGCATCACCTGGCCGTCTTCCGTCGTGCGGACGAACATATTGCGAAGGAAGCCGTGATTGTTCCTGATGTCATAGAATTCCAGGCCGTTCCTCAGGGCATAATCCTTTATGAAGAGGCGGAGGGCATTGGAAGGCTCCTTCTGGAGGTGGCAGTCCTTGATGTCCAGCACCTTATCGAAGAATTTGCCAACGTGGAAACCGAGCGCAACCTTCTCATTTTCAGGCAGTTGCTCTGGATTTTCGCCTGGAAGGAACCATCTCTTGGAAGAGAAGGAATACTCGAGCTTGTTCCTGTAGAATTCAGTGCGCTCCGAGGCCAGGATGGGGGAGATTCCGGGGATGTCAAGGTGCCCTATGCGCACCAGCTGGTCATAGACTTGCTGCTGCTTGGCCTTCAGCTGGAGGCTGTATGGCAGGGGCTGCCATTTGCAGCCGCCGCAGACCCCAAAATGCGGGCACAACGGCTCCAGACGGTCCTGGGAAGGCTTTACGATGCGTTCGACGCGGCCTTCCATATAGTTCTTTTTCTTTTTATATATGCGGATGTCGACAACGTCGCCAGGCACTGCGAAATCCACGAAAACCACGATGCCGTCCACGTGCACGAGAGCCTTGCCTTCGGCGGCAACGCTTTCAATCGTGACGTTCTGTACCAGAATGTCTGTTTTTTTCCTGCTCATATATAGGGGAGCGTCTGTTTACGCTTTACTTAACATAATATAAATTGTGTAACAAAAGGAATCTTCTCACAGCGCAATGGATATCGATATGAATACTCCGTTGATCCAGGATTCCGCCGACAGCACGTTTGCCTCCGGAATGAACCGTTGCGAATAATAATCCACGAATTCCCTCGGATGCTGGAGCGCTGTCTGGATTCCAAGACGGAAATCCAGGGCAACGCCGGCTCCGAGAATTTTCCTGTAGCCAATGGCCATATTCGCGGTCATTCCGGTTTCGGTCTGCTGATTCTCGGTCAGCGTGAATGCGCCGCCTATGGTTGCGAATAATCCGTCCTCGTCAGCGTGACGGATGAAATATGAGGTCTTGACTCCCAGCGGGAACGACCTGAGCTGCTTGCCGAAGCCTTGATAGCCGCCATAGAGCATAATATTCGCTTTGTTGGCCACTCTCAGGCCGACGTTGGCCAGGACAAAGCCGTTGGTGTGGAAACTCCAGTCCGAATGCCGTGTGCGGGTTATGAAGTGCTCTTCGTCGAAAAAGACGTTGCGGTCTACGGTGAAGAAGCTCTCGGAAGCACCCCATTCCAATGCATAGCTGAACTTTGGTCCCGCCTTGGAGCTTATGGCGAAACCGCTGATAATCAATATGATAATCAATAACTTACGCATCAGAATCCATATCTTATTCCCACCTCCGGCCAGGCCGTTCCTATCAAACCTGCCTGGTAGTAGGACATACGGCTGTGGTGGGTGTCAGTCATAGTGAGGTGAAAGCCTAAATTGCTTGAAAATCCGGCACTTATGGTGATTCTGCCGGGGAAATGGAAGAGAAAGCCGACATTGCCGCAGACTGCTGCCACCGCTCCCCTTCCGTCCTCCTTGTCTTCGACATATCCCACCAGGGCTCCGGGGCCGGCATAAAGGTTAATCGTCACGCCGTCAGGGGCGTTCCATCTGTGGATAATGTAGTCGTTGTACCATTCGGCGCGGATGCCGGGGGCGGGAGTCTTGCCGCCCAGGACGTTATGAAGGTCGGCACACAGGCGGAGGTCCGAGAAGCCGTCTCCCCTGCTCCAGACCAGGGAAACGCCGCAGGCCTTGGGGGAAAACAATCCTCCTGCGGAGAAGTTTCTCTGCTGGCCGTGTGACGGCAGGGCCGCCACAAGCAGGATCAGGGTCGTCAGTACCGTCGTCTTGTTCATATCCTCACAAATTTAATAAATATTGGGAATTTTTAGGCATATTTTGTTAAATTTGCAACAGTGTACTAACCAAATACTGCGCAGAATGTCCGTAACGATCACAAAGGTAGAAACCCGGGGGCAACTTAAGGCCTTCGTGGATTTCCCCAATAAATTGTATAAAGGCGTGGCCGGCTATGTCCCCAAGCTCTTCTCCGACGAGATGGCCACCCTCTCCCCTGACAAGAACCCGGCCTGCTCTTTCAGCGACCTTGCCCTTTTCCTGGCCTATCAGGACGGTGAAATCGTAGGAAGGGTCGCCGCCATAATCAACAGGCTGGCCAATGAAAGGTGGAACCACAAGGAAGTCCGCTTCGGCTGGATAGACTTCATCGACAATCCCCTGGTTTCCCGCGCCCTTCTTGACAAAGTGGCGGAGTTCGGGCGTGAAAGAGGTATGGAAGAGATAGTCGGCCCCCTGGGATTCACGGATTTCGACCCCGAAGGAATGCTCGTGAAGGGTTTCGAGCATCTCAATACTATGGCCCTTATCTACAACTATCCCTATTATCCTGTCCATATGGAGAAAATGGGCTTCGAGAAGGAAATAGACTGGGTCGAGTATAAGATATATATCCCCGAGGAGATGCCCGAGCGCATCCCGCGCATCGCCTCCCTCGTGGAGAGGAAAACCGGCTTCAAGGTGGTCAAGCTCACCAAGAAGAACCTCCGCGACGACCAGTATGGCCGGAAGATCTTCGAGGCGGTCAACGCCACATATAAGAATCTCTACAACTTCACCATCCTTCCCCAGGCCGTCATCGACCATTATGTCGACGAGTATCTTGGCGTGATCGACCCTGAATTCTTGAGCATAGTCGTGGATGAGAAGAATGAGATAGCCGCCTTCGCAGTGTCTATGCCTTCGATCACGAGAGCCCTGAAGAAATGCGACGGCCGCCTCTTCCCTACCGGATGGTTCCACGTCGCCAAGTCGCTGTTCATAAAGCACGAGGAATCGGTCGAGCTGATGCTCGTCGGCGTCCTGCCCCAGCATCGCAACAAAGGCCTCCTCGCGATGATCTTCAACGACCTCATTCCCCGCTATCAGAGTGCCGGGTTCAAGTATGCCGAGAGCAACGCAGAGCTTGAAACCAACACTTCGATGCAATCCCAGTGGGCAGCCTTCCATAATGAGCTCACAAAACGCCGCAGAATATACAAAAAACACCTATAACAAAAATGTTATAGGTTGTAACAAATTTGTTTTATTCGCTAATTTTCAGCACGTTACCTCAGTGGAGCAGGAACAGGACATAAATCTGATGACAAAGGTGCTTCCTCCCCTTCCGGAGAGGATGAGACCTCGTAATCTGGATGAATATGTGGGTCAGAGACACCTTGTCGGCGAGGGTTCCGTGCTCCGGAATATGCTCTCTTCCGGCAACCTGACATCCTTTATCCTCTGGGGCCCTCCGGGAGTCGGAAAGACGACCCTTGCGAGGATCATTGCCCTCTCCCTGGACAGGGAATTCTACCAGTTGTCCGCCATATCGTCCGGTGTCAAGGAAGTCCGCGAAGTGATCGACAAGGCCAGGGCCGACAGAAGGTCGGTCTTCGGCTCGGACAAGGGCTCCCCTATCCTCTTTATAGATGAGATCCACCGCTTCAGCAAGGCCCAGCAGGACGCCCTCCTTGGCGCAGTCGAAGACGGAACCGTCATCCTGATAGGCGCCACGACGGAGAATCCCTCCTTCGAGGTCATCAATCCCCTCCTCTCCCGCTGCCAGGTCTATGTGCTGAAATCCCTGGAGGTCGAAGACCTGCAGCTTCTCCTGGACCGTGCCCTGACGACGGACCCAGTCCTGAAGACCCTCGACATAAAGCTCGAGGAAACCCAGGCGCTTATGCGTATGAGCGGGGGCGATGCCCGAAAGCTGCTGAACCTGCTGGAGATAGTAATAGACACTCTTCCTAAGGACAAGCCTATTGTCATTGATAATCAGGTTGTTACAAAGTGCCTTCACGAGAATGCGGCCCGCTATGACAAAGGCGGCGAGATGCACTACGACATAATCTCCGCCTTCATAAAGAGCGTCCGCGGCTCCGATCCGAACGCCGCGATATATTATATGGCCCGGATGATAGATGGCGGCGAAGACCCCCTGTTCATTGCAAGGCGCCTGTGCATCCTGGCCGCCGAAGACATAGGCCTGGCGAATCCGAATGCCCTGCTGCTGGCCAATGCCTGCTTCCAGACCGTCCAGAGCATCGGTATGCCCGAAGGGCGCATCCCCCTTGCGGAGACCGCCATATATCTGGCCTCCTCCCCCAAGAGCAATTCTGCCTATATGGCTATAGCAAAGGGACTTGAGCTGGCCAAGGACACGCAGGCCGCGGCCGTCCCCCTCTATCTTCGCAATGCCCCGACCGCCCTTATGCAGGAACTTGGCTACAGCGACGGCTACAAGTATGCCCACGACTACCCCGGCCACTTCACCGACCTGGAGTTTATGCCCGACCAGCTTAAGGGAACGGTCCTTTACGAACCAGCCCCCAACAAGCACGAAAACGCCCTCAGCGCATATCTGAAGAGCTGCTGGCCAAAGTATTACGGCACTGCCGACGATTCTCAGAAAGGATAGCCGACTCCGAAGTGGATGGCGTAATTGTCTGATCCGAACCAGTCCTTGGGCTTTCTCCATCTCTGCCCTTCCGGCATCGACGGCACGTAGGCCTGGATGCCGAGGTCGACCCTTATGAGGATGACATTGAGGTCCAGCCTCAGACCGACTCCCCAGTCTGCCGCAAGGCTCTCGTAGAACTTGCTCGAGTACAGGACCGAATCGCTGTAACCGCTTATGTCCCAGACGTTTCCGGCCTCGGCGAAGACTGCTCCGCGAAGCTTCCAGAACAGGGGGAAACGGTATTCTATGTCGGCCTCCATCTTCATATCTCCGGTCTGGTTGGGAATGACGAACAAGTCTATCTTTTCGCTGAAACCGGGGCCGACGCTGCGGGCCTGCCAGCCTCGCATACTGTTCGCGCCGCCGGCATAGAAGTGTTGCTCAAACGGCATCGCCTCGGAATTGCCATATGCGAAACCGGCGCCTACCATAAAACGCATCGCGAAGGAGTGGAGGTCGTCCTTGCCGAAGCAGAAGGTCCGGCCCAGCGACAGTTCAGCCCTGACATACTGTGAGAAAGGTGTCCCCCACAGTTCCCGTTCGCCCCATTCGTTTTCAGGCATCAGGCCTTTGAACAGGCTCAGGACGTTGCCGACGGAATTCACCTGGAAGCGGATATACTGGTAGGAGGTCTTCGGATTGAGGTCGTTGTTGGTCGTGTAATAGATGTTGGCTGCGGCGCCAAGGTCGAAGTGGCTGATGTATGAATTGAGGATGAACGGATTGAATATCAGGGACATAGCAAAGTCCTCCGTCACATCGTTCAGCTTGACGACACTCAGCCTCAGGGGGTAGAACTGGTAGTATATGTTCTTATAGGAGCCGGAGTATCCGAAGGAGGTGGAGATGATGGTCCTGGAATATTCCGGACGGTTCTGGGAATTGAAGGAGGCCTTGATTTCGGTGTTGGGCAGGGCGCCTGAGAAGAAGCTGTAGGGCAGGCCTATGAACCTTGGGAACGTGATACCTGCGGATGCTCCGAACTCTGTCGCGCGGACGGCGTCCGTGAACTTGAACTGGAAGTTGCCCATAAGGCTCAGGTTGAGAAGTTCACCGCCGTGGAAGAGGTTCTTGTGATAGTAACTCAGCTCCGGGGAGACTCCCAGCAGGCCGGAGGAGTTGGACGAAGCCTCGAGCTTGAGCTTGAATCCCTGCAGGCGGGACGGGCTCAGGTTGATGCGGCAGTCCACCACGTTGCTGTCCGTGGGCTCCATCTCGAGGTTCACGCTGTTGAACATCCTCAGGGACGACAGGCGGGAATAGGCATTGTTGACGGCGTCTTCGCTGTAGGGGTGGCCGGGCTTAATAGTGTTCAGGTTGCGGAGGAATTGCTCCCTGATTTTCAGGCGTTTAGGGTGGATTATATCAACCGATCCGAAGGTGAACCTCTTAAGCGGCTTGGCCGATTTCGGGGTCTCGTTGCGGGTGTATTCGTTCACCTTCATCTTCAGGTGGGCGACGCCGGGAGTGGAGAGGGTGTCGGCCTCGAAGAAGTAGTAGTTCTTGTTGAAACCGTAGTAGCCCACCTTGCGGAAATGGGCGGCCGAGCGGACCGTCTCTTTCTCGAGGGCGTCTTCGGAGAGGAAGTCTCCGGGACGGACGGTGACCGAGGCCGTGTCCTTGATGAAGTCTTCGGCGAAGTCTCCCCTTTCAGGCAGGATGTACTCTATGTCCTGGATGGGATACCTCTTGCCGAGGTTCAGCAAGTACTTGACTTTCACCTTCTTGCCTTTTACCGAGACATCCGCTTTCACCGTGGAGCCGTAGTAGCCCAGGTATTCAAGACGGCGCTCCAGATTCTCTATCGAGGAGTTCACCAGGTCGGGGTTATATACCACCGGCGGCGTGCCTATCTTGCGCAGCAGGCGGTCGAAGGCGTTGTTGACCTCTTTCCCGGACCAGTTGTAGACAAACAGCATCGGGCTGATGGATCCCGGCTTCTGCTTGATATACGACTCCACCTGGGCGGTCTTGAATTTCTTGTCGTTCTCCGCCTTGACATCGACCTTGGTCAGCCGGTATTCCCCCGGCCCCAGCACACGCGTCGTGGAACACGACACCGCTGCCACCAGCGCCGCCACTATTGCGATATGTCCCCAATTACGCATATTAATCTAACAAATTTACAAATTTACTCCGATATCCTCAAATATTTTGTATATTTGAAATGATAAATGATGGATGGTGCTAAGGCCGGCAGGCAATCTTGTCCCATAAACCTTCCGCTGCGCTTCGCTCCGCTCCATCCCTCCCACTGTCTACCGCGTCATTTGCTCTGCAAATAACTTGTATCCAGCGGGCCCCTCCCTCTAATATGGCCGAGGGTGGCCATAGGTTTAGGGACAAGACAGCCTGACCGGCCTGAACAAAAAGGCCCTTTAAATAGATAAATATGGAGACACTGACAAACGCCAGGATTAAGTTGGTTAAGTCCTTGAAGGATAAGAAGTTCAGGGATGAGTATGGGCTATTTGTGGTCGAGGGGGAAAAGATGGTCGCGGAGGCCCGGAAGTCGGGCTTCGGGATTGAAGAAGAGTGGAGGACGGAAGAGGTCGGGCAGAAGGCTATGGAGCGGATGACGCTGCTGTCGTCGCCCTCGCCGGTGTTGGCGGTAGTCCGCAAACCGGACTATATATCTTCCTGGACGGTTCCCTCAAAAGGCCTTTGGCTGGCCCTTGATTCCGTGCGTGATCCGGGCAATCTCGGGACGATTCTGAGGATAGCCGATTGGTTCGGGGCGGACGGCATATTCGCATCGCCGGACACGGTGGATCCGTTCAATCCGAAGGTGGTCCAGGCTTCGATGGGCGCCATATTCAGAGTGAAATTCCATTATGCTGATTTGCAGAGCCTTGCGCGCGATATCCTAAAGCAAAGCGGTAAGTTATATGGGACCTTCCTCAATGGAAAGAACATATATGAATGCGACCTCTGCACAGGCAAGGAAAAACCCTCCGTCATCGTTATGGGAAACGAGTCCGAAGGGATCTCTCCTGCACTTGCGCAGTACGTGACTGACAGGCTGTATATTCCTCCTTATCCCAGGGACTGCCCCGGCTCCGAGTCACTCAATGTCGCCGTCGCGACGGCGGTCACCATCGCCGAATTCAGAAGAAGAGATTAAGGACGGCTCCGTCCTTGGCTCCGACAGATACCCTTTGGAACAAATCCCCCTGCTCCCTGCCGAAGAATGAGAAGGCTTCCGCGGGGATTCTTATTTCCGTCTCAAGGTCTTCGTCAGAGAAGTTGCACACCACCAGGGTCAGTTCCTTGCCATAGCCCCGCAGGAAGGCGAAGACTTTGTCGGTGTCGAAGCCTCCGCAGTAGCCAAGGTCATACGTAAGTCCCTTTGTGATAATATCTTCGCGGGCTTTTGAGAGAAGTTCCATATAGCGCTTGAGGGTGTCGTTCTGCTGCTGCGAGAGCGAGCCTTTGCCGTGAATGAGCGACCACAGCGCCGCAGGTCCCGAAGGGCACCACCAGTCGAAGATGGACGTCCGGCCGTTGACGCCGCTGAAGCCTTCCGCGTCCATTCCTCTCTCCCCCACTTCCTGGCCGAAATAGACCATAAAAGGAGCGGTATTCAGAAGGAGCGAAGCGTGAAGCGAGGCAAATGAACGTGAAGCGCTGCCGAAGAAGAAGTCCGAGGCCGCGCGGGGCTCGTCGTGGTTCTCCAGGAAATTGAGCATATGTGGCTGCAAGTCACCGAGTTCCTGCCAGTTACGCGTGAGCCTCGAGGCGCTGTCGCCGCGGCGTTCGATGTCCAGGAGGGCGTCGTACATCCCCGATTTGTCGTAGAGATAGTCGAAGCCGGCGTCAATGTAACGCCTGTAGTTTTCTTTCTGGTAGACCTCGGCGATGAACAGGAATCCGGGATGCTTTTCCCGCACCTTCGCTATCATCCAGTCGAAGAACTCCACGGGGACCATTTCGACCATATCGCACCTCATTCCGTCCACGCCTTTGCCGGCCCAGAAGAGCACGACTTCCAGCATCCTGTCCCAGGTGGGCGTGTGGAAGTCGCAGTAGTTCAGGCGGATAGTGTCATACCAGTCGTACTCGCCGGGGGCGGGGCTGAAGCAGTTGCCGGAGGCCTTGGCGGGGAATTCCTTCCACGCGCCGCGGCAGGGCAGCTGAAGCTCCTGACCGGGATAGTAATAGAAGTCGTTCTCTGCCTTCCAGTGGACGCTGCTGTCGTCCAGGGCGCCGAGGACAGGGTGTCCGGCGGCGTCCCGGCCGCCCTTGACGGGCTTCGGGGAGAACTTTCCATAGTCCCTGGCGACGTGGTTGGGGATGAAGTCGGTGATGACCTTCATCCCGGCCTTGTGGGTGCGGCGCACCAGCGATTCGAACTCCGTCATCCGCCCCTCCGGATCTTTGGCCAGATAGGGATTGACGTCGAACCAGTCGGTTATCGAATACGGGGAGCCGGCCTTGCCCTTGACAAAAGGCTTGTTGATGGAATGGCGCACTACGCCTGTAAACCAAACACTGGTTACCCCCAGCGTGCGGAGGTAATCCAGTGTCTTGGAGTCGATGTCGGCAAACTTGCCGCATCCGTTTCTTTCCAGAGTTCCTCCGGGCCCGTTCTCCCCTTCCACATTCCCCCACAGCCTCGGAAGTATCTGATAGATAATTTCTTTTGGCATTTACCAGCCGAGGATCTTTTTGAAGTCGTAGTCAGCGGGGTTCGGGACGAACTTCTTAGCGGCCTCATAGTCTGCCTCGGTGATGTAGTGGCAGATGTGGGCGAAGTAGTTCTGGGCGGTGCCGCCGTCGATGTTGACCCTGCGCGGAGGAATCTTGCCGTCGGGGCCCTGGAGGTCCTTCAGGTACAGGGGGTGGGCTTCGCCGTCGGCGTCGACATAGACCATACAGCCTGTTTCACCCTTGGCGAAGAGTTCGTATGCACCCATTGCAAGTTCGGTGCAATAGGTCAGATCGTAGGCGATGGGGTCCTGGCAGCGGACATCGTAGCCGATCTCCACGGGACGGGTCTTCACCTTGAGGCCTATCTTCTTGAATTCCTTCTCGAGGATGTCGTTGAAGAGGACTGCCTTGGATATCTTGCCGAGCTCGGGATGTCCGTGCTCGTCGTAGGTCATGCTCACGCCGGCGTTCTTGATCTCCTGGGGGTCAAGGTCGTGGAAGACGCCTTCGGCAACTACCACGGTGCCGTAAGGGATGCCGAGGATGTTGCGCTTGATGATGGCGGAAAGGGCCAGGCGGACTATCTTCTCAAGGGTGATGCCGGTCTTGTTGAACATCTCGGGGATGATGGTCATAGGGCAGTGGGTGGCTTCGCCGATTCCGAGGGCCAGGTGGCCGGCGGAACGTCCCATTGCGCTGATAATGAGCCAGTTGCCGGAAGTGCGGGCGTCCTCATAGACGGTCCTTGCGAGGTGGGC
>JAEEGL016355658.1_pt1 | contig 18832 bp, 14 predicted proteins | sample 9134231 | NCBI WGS metagenome assembly JAEEGL01 (sample SAMN16246548, study PRJNA631951) | gut metagenome | biome: gut microbiome; feature: rumen; material: fiber-attached | host: Bos | place: Iran: Karaj | collected 2018-10 | reverse complement strand
GTACATGCTCGAACAGCCGCTTTGCAACGCCCTTGCGGCGCGCGGTCTCGTCCACGCACAGATCGTCGATGTACAGTTCTCTGCGTCCCATGATCACGCCGTCGTCTTTGACTTCCTGCGCGAAGCAGATGCAGTAGCCGCGCAGAACGTCCGCTTCGTCCGTCTCCGCAAAGATGCGGCAGTCGGGGTTTTTGAGCAGCGCAACGACCTCTTTTTCCGAATACTTCTGCGTTCCGCTGCGGTACATGTCGGGACGGATCGCCGCATGCACCTCCAGGACCTGTCTCAGCAGCGCCGAAATGCGCGGCGCGTCCTTTTCTTCGGCAAACCGGATCATACTTATTCCTTCATCATGCGCGCCGCAAGCTTCATGCGCTGTTCCTTACTGAGAATGCGCTTACGCATGCGGATGCTCTTGGGCGTGATCTCCACAAGCTCGTCGTCCGCGATGAATTCGAGGCACTGTTCGAGCGTAAAGAGCGTCGGCGGCGTCAGGCGCAGCGCTTCGTCGCTGCCCGCCGCGCGCATGTTGGTGACGTGCTTTTTCTTGCACACGTTGACCACGATGTCGTCCGCTCTCGCGCATTCGCCGACGATCTCGCCCTCGTAGACCGGAACGCCCGGTCCGATGAACATGCGGCCGCGATCCTGCGCGTAGAACAGCCCGTAGGAGCAGGAATCGCCCGTTTCGTGCGCGACGAGGCTTCCTGTCTTGCGCTCGGCGATATCGCCCTTATAGGGCTCGTAGCCGTAAAAGATATGGTTCATGACGCCGTTGCCGCGCGTGTCGGTCATGAGCTCGCTGCGATACCCCATCAGCCCGCGCGCGGGGATCAGGAACTTCAGGCGCGTGCCGGTGTCGCCGAGCGTCGTCATGTCGGTCATCTCCGCCTTGCGCATGCCGAGCTTTTCCATCACGCTGCCGACATACTCCTGCGGTACGTCGATCGTGAGCTCCTCGATCGGCTCGGTCACAACGCCGTTTTCGTCCTTGTGCAGGATGACCTTCGGACGCGAAACCGCAAACTCGTACCCCTGACGGCGCATCTGCTCGATCAGGATCGAAAGGTGCAGCTCGCCTCTGCCGCTGACGCGGAACGTGTCTGTCGATTCGGTCTCCTCAACGCGCATCGAGACGTTCGTCTTTACCTCGTTGAATAAACGTTCGCGGAGGTTGCGGCTTGTGACATACTTGCCCTCTTTGCCCGCAAACGGACTGTCGTTGACGAGAAACAGCATCGAGACGGTCGGCTCGTCGATCTTGACAAACGGCATGGGTTCCACGCAGGACGGATCGCACGCAGTCTCGCCGACGTTCAGATCCTCCACGCCCGCGACGCAGACGATATCGCCTGCCTGTGCCTGCTCGACCTCAACGCGCTGCAGACCTTCGAAATTGTACAGTCGCGTAATCTTGGTGTCGCGGCGGCGATTCTCCTGCCCGCCGCAAAGGGTGATGATCTGACCGCGCTTGGCAACGCCGCGCTCGATGCGGCCGATGCCGATCTTGCCCACGTAATCGTCATAATCGATCGTTGAGAACAAAATCTGCAGCGGCGCGTCGGTATCTGTCGCGGGAGACGGAATCTCCTTGAGAATCGTATCGAACACCGCCTGCATATTGTGCTCCATTTGATCGGGCTCGTAGCCGGACATGTTGTTTCGCGCGGAGGCGTAGACGATCGGAAAATCAAGCTGCTCGTCCGTTGCGCCGAGCTCGATGAAAAGCTCCAGCGCTTCATCCACGACCTCGTACGGACGCGCCTCGGGACGATCAACCTTGTTGACGACGACGATCGCCTTTTTGTTGAGCTCCAGCGCTTTCCGGAGCACGAATCGCGTCTGCGGCATGCAGCCCTCGAATGCGTCGATCAACAGCAGTACGCCGTCGACCATCTGCAGAATGCGCTCGACCTCGCCGCCGAAGTCTGCGTGACCCGGCGTGTCGACGATATTGATGCGCGTGTCGCCATAGGTGACCGCCGTATTTTTCGACAGAATCGTGATACCGCGTTCGCGCTCGAGATCGCCGCTGTCCATGATGCGGTCGGTCCCCTGCTCGTTGCGGCGCAGCGCGCCTGCGTCCTTCAAAAGCTGATCGACCAGCGTCGTCTTGCCGTGGTCGACGTGTGCAATGATTGCTACATTGCGAATATTCATAAAAGCTCCTCTTTTCTTCGGATATCTCTGTCAAATAACGAACCAAAATATTATACACCGCTTTTTCTCCGATTGCAAGCAAAAACGTCGGAAAAATGCAAAAAACGCCCCGAAAACAGGGCGTTTGCGTATCGCGTTCCGTCTTACTCCTGTTTGACAAGCCAGCGAAGCAGCTTTGCGGTGTCCGAAGCGTCGACCGTGCCGTTTCGGTTGAAGTCGGCGGCAAGCAGGCGCAGATCGTTCAGCTCCGACAGTCCCACGAGATATCGCAGAATCAACGAAACGTCGGTCGCGTCGACGATATCGTCGCCGTTCGCGTCGCCGATCAGCACTTCCGGCACATCAGTGCCGAGCGTGATGTAGTCCTTCCAGATAAATGCGCCTTGTCCGGTTGCGCGGTCCATGATATAGTACCAGTTCCCGCCGCTGCCGCTTCCGGTCTCATAGTAGACGTAGACCCTGTCGCCCTTGTTCAGTGGCGAATATTTCGCAAAATTCGTCGACGGACCGGAACGAAGATTGGAGTTGTCCGCGTTGCACACGCCCTCCCAATGCGGCTGCGGCTCGCGCTCGTAATACGCAACGTAATAATCGAAAACCCATCCGGTCCTGCCGCTCCCCTCGTCATAGACCTTATCCCATTTGCCGCTTTCGTCCGATTCGATAAACCGCAGGATCGTGCCGAGCTTGAGCTCCCGGATCATTGCGGCGGACGTCGACGGACCTTCCCGCATGTTCAGCGTGCTCGAGGCCACGATCACGTCAAACTTGTATTCGTCAGGCGTCGAAGAAGGCGTCGGATTCGGCGAAGATGTCGCGCTCGGCGCGGGGGTCGGTGTCGGGCCGGTCGACGCGCTCGGCGACGGCAATGCCCCGTCCTCGTAGGTAAAAGCAAAGGTTGCGTTCGATTCGATCGGATTGCCGTTTTCGTCGTACAGCGTCGCGCCGCGATAGTAGAACTTCAAAACATCGACGTAAGAATACCCCTTCTTCACCATCTGTCCTGCGCCGCGGTGCGAAAGTCCCGCGCGATGCCCGCTCGAAACGCCCCAGATGAGCTTCCATTCCTTCTCTTGGGTGCGCACCGTAAAGCAGATGCTGCCGGCGGCGTCTTTGGTGATCGCCGCCTTGACCTCGTCCGGCGTGCAGGAGAAGGATATCTGCTTTTGTTTGCCCGCCCGGTCCCTAACCGTCAGCGTCCAGTCCCAACGCTTCTGCGGCGCGAGCGTGCTCGGATAACGCGCCGTTCCGTTTGGCCGGTCCGGATCGTACAAGCCCGACAGCGCGTCGACGGAGACGATTTCATCGGCGTCCGCCTTGTTCAGCAAAAACGCATAGAGCGCGGCATCCATGTCCTTCGGCGCGTCACCGCGGATCGTGAAAATCACATTCTTGGACGAGCCCGCAAGGTCGAACGGATCGTAGCCGAAGTAATATGCGCCGTCGTTTTCCGAGCCTCCCCAGCGGATACGCGGTGTGATAATCTGTCCGCCGTCCGCGGTGCTGTAATAGGTCTTCAGGGTTTTGCCGTTAAAGCGGAGCGTCTGCTGCCACACCGCATCGACTGCGGCAATCGTGTTCCTATCTTCCTTGACATAACCGAAGTAGAGCTGCGATTGCGTGGTATCGTAAACGTCGAAATACTTATTCCTGCGCGCCTCGACCTCCGCGAGCGCAAAGCCCTTGGCGATGATTGTCTCCACCTTCAGAAAATCGGGCTTGGAGGAATCCGACAGTTCGCCGCTGACAACGCCGTACAGATACCGGTGCATGTCCACATAGTTCAGCACACGCATTGTGCCTTCGTCATTGTAAAACACGAAGTCGCCGTAATAGACACGCTTACCGTGCTTTGCGTTCTGGAACGTGAGTGTCGTATCGGCGCTTGTTCCGACGCGGACAAGCCGCGCGGACTTCGTCGTAGTTTTCAGCGTTCCCGCGGAGGAGTGCTTCAGCGTGATCTTTCCGTCCTTGATCGAAGCGGTGACGGTTCCGCCCGTCACGGTCTTATCGTCCACGGCATACTGCCCCGAGAGCTTTACGATCACGGTGTTCGCGGCGTCGGTCGATAACAATACACGCACGATTGTTTCCTCCGCATCTCCGCTGCTGATATGCAGCAGACAAAGCGGCAACAGCAGCAATGCGACCAACAGACCGCTGATAATTCGTTTCATCGGCATCCTCCTTTCGCGTTTTTCGTGATTCCGTTATACCACATTTTACGACAAAAAAGAACGCCCGAAGGCGCTAATTGAAACTTTGTTTACAAGGATGTCGCATTTATAACGCAATTCTGGAAGATTATGACAGCGGTGCATACACCCGCATCACCGCTTCCGCCGCTTTCACGCCGTCGACCGCCGCGCTGACGATGCCGCCCGCGTAGCCCGCGCCTTCGCCGATCGGATACAGTCCCCGATGTGAAACGGATTCCATTCCCCCGTCACGCAATATGCGCAGCGGCGCGGATGTGCGGCTTTCGACCGCGGTCAGGATCGCGTCCTCCATGTCATAACCGTTCAGCTGCCGTCCGAACGCTTTGATTCCTTCGCGAATGCCCGCCGCTGCAAAATCCGGGAGGCAGTCGGAAAGGCGCGTATAACATACGGCAGGACGGTAAGTCGGCGTAACCTCCGAAGAAGTTTTTGAAACCGTATCGCGCAAAAACGCCCCGACCGTCGACGCAGGCGCGCAGCCGTCCGCCCCGCCCAGCAGGAAGGTGTCTCGCTCCAAACGATCCAGATATCGCAAGCCGTCCAGCGGATGCGTGCCGAAATCGTCCGGCGTGATCTGCACGACGATCGCCGCGTTCGCGTTTTGCCCGTCGCGCGCAAAGTTGCTCATACCGTTGACAACGACCTGTTCCGGTCCGCTCGCGCTCGCCACGACCTGCCCGCCCGGACACATACAGAACGTATAGACGCCGCGTTCGCCGCTCCTTGCGGTCAGGCGATATTCGGCGGCGCCGAGCCGCGGATGGTCCGCCATCGGTCCGTACTGGCTTTGATTGATCAGGCTCTGCGGGTGCTCGGCACGCACGCCGATCGCAAAGGCTTTGGGCGCCATCGAAACGCCGAGATCATAGAGCATACGCGCCGTATCGCGCGCACCGTGCCCGATTGCAAGCAGTACCGCGGCACAGGGCTCCCATGTCTCCGTTTCGCCGTGTCTGAGCCGCGCGTGCGTGATGCGTCCGTCCGTTGTTCTCAGTCCGGTCAGCGTCGTGGAGAAGCGTACTTCCCCGCCCGCCGCTTCGATGCGCATACGCAGCGCTTTGACCGTTTCGCGCAGACGGTCCGTACCGATGTGCGGCTTTGCAAGATACCCGATCTCCTCGGGCGCGCCGCAATCAATCAGCGTTTGCAGTACCCCGTCGATGTGAGGATCACGGATGCGCGTGGTCAGTTTTCCGTCCGAAAACGTTCCCGCACCGCCCTCGCCGAAGGCAACGTTGCTGTCGGGGTCCGGCTCCTTGATCGCGCCGGACCAGTAGCGGCGAACATCCTTGACGCGCTCGTCGATCGGGCGTCCGCGCTCAATCACCAGCGGGCGGTAGCCATACCGCGCCAGCGTCCATGCCGCAAACAGTCCCGCAGGGCCGAGCCCGACAACAAGGATTCGCCCGTTCGGCTGTCGGGTGCCGAATATCGGCGGTTCCTCCGCAACCGGCTGTACCGGCTCCGCGCCGAGCTTGGGGTTCCTGCACACACGCCTTGCGGCATCGTCCGAAAGCGTCAGTTCCGCATGAACGCAGTAAAAGATGTCATTCTTTTTGCGCGCGTCGAGCGCCTGCCGCACAATTCGCATCTTCAAAAGCGCATCACGCGCAATCCCGAGCTTATGACAGCACGAAGCGGCGAACGATTCGTCCGTCGCGTCGAGCTCTCGTCTGATGTTTTTAAGACAGATTGTTTTCATACGGAATACTGTCAAGAACAAAAGGGGGGCGAAATCGCCCCCGCAGGTTAATCGGTTTCCGCAGTTTCAAGCGCTGTCAGCTTGACGAGCACGGATTCCGTTTCCGGCGTATACGTGAATCGGCCGCTGCGGTTCTCCGAGTCGACGCGGATCGGCAGCGTATGCTCACCGGCGATGTATCCGTACAGGTCGACCGTTACCGTAATGCTGTTCGGATCAAACGCTTTCATATCGGATTGCGAACCGCTGACGGTGAATCGGATCGTCTTAGGCACATCATCGCCGAGCGCAAGTCCCTGACCGAGATTCTTATAGGTGATCGGAATCTCGTATTCCTCGGTCAACGTCAGCTCCGTCACGGTGATCGTTACGGTGATTGTCTTGCTGAAGCCCGATGCCGTTTCGACGCCGTCCGGCAGAATCAGCTCAACCGCAACCGGCGTATTGTGCATGTCCGGCGTGGCGACAACCGTTGTGGTGCGGAGCGAAGTGATCTTGTTCAGCACCTCGCGATCGCCGTAGAGAATCACTTTGCTGCGCGACAGCGCATAGTTCCAGGTATAGCCTTCGTCGAGCATTTCGACATCCGGAATGATCTCGACTTCTTTATATGCGCGAATGACCGCGCGTACGTTGACCGTGAACGTTTCGCCGTCGATGGAAGTGACGTCTTCCAGCAGAATGTTGGAGCTGTCGTAGAAGCGCACCGGCAACACCAGATCATAGGTGTTGGCAAGCGTAGAGAGGTCCGCATTCGGGAAGGAATCGAGATCGATCGTCACTTCGCCGCGCACAACCCGGTCCAGGATGGATTTCTGTCCGCGCATTGAGATCGAAAGGCTGGACGGCACCTCGACCGTGTATCCCTCCGGCAGGCTGCCTGTATATTTGACCGAAACCTGTACGTTGTTGCGTGTTTTCAGCTTCGCGACCTCGAGTTCGACGGACGGCACCTCGATGCTCTGTACCGTGCCGTATTCGGAGGCGACGTTTGCCTGTACGTCGAGTGTAATGATCTTGCTGTCTTCGTCGGAATCGAGCGTGATCGCGCGGTTCGAAAGATCGACGGTGCAGGTCACGCGGGATGCATCCAATTCACTGTGCTTGTTGATGCGGCAGAGAATATCGACGTCCGTCGTGCCCGTATCGCGGGTCACGAGCATCAGTCCTCTGGAATTCAGGGAATCCTCGCCGACGATCGAAATCTCCACGTTGCGCACGCGCTTGGTGTATTCGGGATTTTCGATCGAAAGCACGTAGCCCCACAGCAGGATTGCAAACAACAGTGCAACGACCTTCAAGAAGATATTCTTGGTAAAAACGTTGATCCAGAACCGTTTGAAGGCGGATAGAAACTTTTGTCCCTTTGTCATGTTACGCCTCCTTCTTCTTGCGGTTCCACGGCAGCACGAAGGATGCGTTCTTCGCAAGCAGACCGTCGAGCGTATTGGACAGCGCCTTTTCGTCGAGATAGCGAATCAGTTTGCCTTCGCGAGCAACCGAGATCGCGCCGGTTTCCTCAGACACAACGATGACCACACAGTCCGATGCGGCGGAAACGCCGAGCGCCGCGCGGTGCCGCGTTCCGAGCTCACGCGCGACCTTGGTATCGTCGGACAGCGGCAAGAGACAGCTCGCCGCGATAATCGTGGTTCCGCGGATGATGACTGCGCCGTCATGCAGCGGAGTATTCGGCTCGAAGATGTTTTCGATCAAAGCGCCGGACAGCGCGGCATCCAGAGCAACGCCTGTTGCCGCGATATCGCCGAGACCGGATTTACGTTCAAAGACCAGCAACGCACCGACGCGGCGTTTGGACAAATGCAGGATCGACCGTTTGAGATCCTGTATGAGACGGCGGGTATCCGTTTCATCCGAGATGACGCCGAGCTTTGAAATCCGATGCGAACCGATGCGCTCGAGCACGCGGCGCAGCTCGGGCGTGAACAGAATGAACAGGATCAGGAAGATGGTACCGCTTGCCAGGATGCTGTCCAGAATCCAGGAGATCGTAGTCAATCCGAACAGTCGCGCCAGCACGGAAGCAACGAAAAGCAACCCGATGCCCTTCATGACCTGATAAGCCCGGGTCTCCTTCGTCCATTCCAGAACCTTATAAAGAAAGATCGCGATGATGAGAATATCGAAGATGATACTCGCCAATCCGCTCGGCTGCTTCAAAACGTTGAATACCGTGCGGAAGATGCCGATCAGTTCCGACAATGCGGTCGCCTCCTTTGTTCGCTGTCCTTGCCTGCCGCTGCATGCACCTTTACGATTCGTACAGTATAGTATACCATACTTGTGTCATAGTTGTCACGTAATTATTACAATTTATCGTTTCATCACAATATAATTTTTCCGTTATGTCAAATACAGCCGAATCCGTTCCGCATCGCGCATCAGCTTCGCATAGACGATCGCCGTCGGAATCAGAAGCGCTGCGGCAAGCGCGATTGCAAGCCATGCGGTTCGAAAGATCAGCATCGGTACCAGCGTGAACACCACCATGCCGAAACAGATCAACATCATGATCAGCACCGCGCCGCTCTGCTTGACGACCTCGGTCTCCGTCTTCCAGTTGAGCCGCGGCATCCGCGCGTTCACAGCGAGTCCGATCACCGTCGAACACAGCAAAGCCGCGATCGGCAGCAGATACAGTCCCACGGTATCGAGCGGCATCAGAACCGCGCGGAACGCAAACGCAAAGACCGTCGTCGCAATCAGCAGCGACGGACCGACGAGCAGCAGATTGACGTACAGCTTGGCGTTCAGCCAGAGCCTTGCGGGAATCGGCAGCTGCTTCGAGATCCAGATGCGCTTTCCCTCCATGGAAATTGCGGAGCTTGTCGTCGGCGCAAGCGTCGCACAGAAGATCATGACGCCGATGAGGATGCCCGCCGCCTTCCGCTCCATGCCGATCGAAGCCAGAATATCAGTCACACGCTGCGAGAAAACCCCTCCCGCAATGCCGACAACCAGAATCAGGATCGAGCCGATGATCGTGTTCAACACCCATGCCGTGCTGTCGAAGAAGCGGCGAAGCTCGATCATGAACAGCGCCTTTTCCGCGCTGTTCTGCCGCTGTCTCTGCAGACGGTAGTTGCGCACGTGATAGCCCGAGGTCAGCCGGTCGTGCACCGAGAGGAACGTGCGGTTCAGGACCCACACGTAGAGCGCGCCGAGCAGCAGCGACCCGAAGGCAAACAGCAGGAACATCGGCGCGGAACCGATCGCCGCCTTTGCAAACCAATGCGCGGGCGGATATACCCGCGACAGTATGCGCGAGATGCCCTCCACGTCCGCATAGATACGGCTGGTCAGCTGCGGCATCAGGTAAGCGCCCGCGACGAAAGCGAGCAGAAACACCGTCTTGATCGTCGAGGTGATCGCCTTTCTGTGCTTGCTCTTGGCAAACAGTACGCTGACGAGAATGTCCGCCGCGCTGCCGACAACGAGCGGCAGCACCGGTACGAGCAGCACCATGAGCAGATACGCCGGATAGCACCAGATCGCAAGATGTGCGAAGATGGCATAAACGATCCCGCACGGCAGCAGAAACGGCAGCGTATAGACCGCCTCGACAAGATACAGCGCCGCAAACCGTGCGAGTACCACGGTCGACGTACGCACCGGCATGCCCATAAGCGTGTCAAAATCCGCAAACGCAGACAGCGTCGCGCTCCCTTGTGAGAACGCCATGACGAGCGCAAATGCGCTTGCCATCGTGCACATCAGCAAAAACGGCGCTTCGCTGACGCCCTGCATCAGGAAGAGCGTCACGGAATTGGTCGCCGACATGAAACCGTAAGTCACAGCGATGATGCCGATCGCCACGACGCCCATGATCGCATTCCGCTTTTCACGCGTATCCTTCGAATGCCGCATCACCGAAAAACGGAAGATGCTGTTGATATACAGTTTAACCAGAATCCAAAGCGATCTCATGCGTCCGTCAGCTCCAAAAACAGCTCCTCGAGCGATTGATCGCCGCGCACTTCCTCCATCGGACCGGAAGCAATCAGCTTGCCCTGCTTGATGATCGCGATCTTGTTGCAAAGCTTCTCCGCAACCTCCAGCACATGCGTGGAAAAGAAGATTGCACTGCCGTTTTCGCAAAGCTCGTGCATGATGCCCTTCAGCGTGTGCGCCGCCTTCGGGTCGAGCCCGACGAACGGTTCGTCGAGCATGAGAAGCTTCGGCTGCTGCACAAGCGCGCCGATCAGCGCCAGTTTCTGGCACATACCGTGCGAATAGGAGCTCACGAGATCGCCGAGCTTGGATTCGATCTCAAAGAGCGCCGCATAGCGCGCGATGCGCTCGTTGCGCGTTGCCTCGTCGATACCGTAGATGTCGCATAGGAAGTTCAGATACCCGACGCCGGTCAAAAACCCGTACAGGTCCGGATTGTCGGGAATGTAGCGCATGATGCGCTTTGCTTCAAGCGGCTGCGTCTGAATCGACAGCCCGTCGATCGTGATCTCGCCCCGCTCGAACGGCAGAATGCCGGACACGCATTTCAGCGTCGTCGTCTTGCCCGCGCCGTTGTGTCCGATAAAGCCGTAGATATCGCCCGCCTCAACGGTCAGGCTGAGCCCGTCGACCGCACGCGGTCCGTTGCCGTAGGATTTGACCAGATTGCGAATCTCAAGCATGCTTACGCGTCCTCTTCTTTCTTGCGATACAGCACGAGCTTTCTGCCGATGCACTGGATGATATCCGCCTGCGTCGCCTCGGCCAGCTGCTCAGCGGCTTCCTTGGCGGAAAGCTCGCTCGTTTCGAGTACGGAGAGTTTGATGAGCTCACGCTTTTTCAGCGCCGCGTCGACCGCCTCCACGAGCGATTCGGTGATGTTATCCTTGCCGATCTGAAAGATCGCGGTCAGCATGTTTGCCTGCTTGCGGAATTCCGCACGTTCCTTGCCTGTCATAATCGAATCTCCTTAATCCGTAAAATCAAACTCCCATTCACCGAGCCGGATCGTGTCGCCGTCCTTCGCGCCCATCTCGCGCAGCGCGGAGATGATGCCGGTCTTGATCAGCAGCTGCTGGAAGCGGCGCATCGAAACGTCGTCCTCCGGATCGGTGGTGTCGAGGATGCGCTCGACGTCGCCGCCCTCGACCACATAGGCGCCCGCGTCGTCGCGGCGCACCGTAAAGCCCTTTTCGTACTGCGCTTCGGAAACGAGATCGGTCTCGTCGTAGACGCGCACCGGCGGCAGCGTGGCAAGCAGCTGCAGCACGCAGTCGAGCATCGGCTCAAAGCCCTGCACCGTCGCCGCGCTGACCGCGAACACCGGAAGCTCCAGCGGTTCGAGCGCCGCCTTGATCCGTTCGAAGCCGTCTTCCGCGCCCGGAATGTCCATCTTGTTGCAGACGACGATCTGCGGCAGACTTGCGAGCGCGTCGGAAAACTTCTGAAGCTCTGCGTTGATCTTTTCGTAATCGTCCAACGGGTCTCTGCCCTCGCTGCCGGACGCGTCGAGCACGTGTACGAGGATGCGCGTGCGTTCGATATGGCGCAGAAAATCGTGTCCGAGCCCCGCGCCCTCCGCCGCGCCCTCGATCAGCCCCGGGATGTCCGCCATCACAAAGGAGCGCCCGTGCCGCGTCGCCACGCCGAGGTTCGGCGTCAGCGTCGTAAAGTGGTACGCCGCGATCTTCGGCTTCGCCGCGGTCAGCACCGAAAGGATCGTCGATTTTCCGACCGACGGCAGTCCGATGATGCCGACGTCCGCGATCGTCTTGAGCTCCAGCTCGACCGTGCGTTCCTCGGTCTTGACGCCGTTTTGCGCAAAGCGCGGCGCCTGCTTGGTGGCGGTTGCAAAGCGCGCGTTGCCTTTGCCGCCCCTGCCGCCGTACAGCACGACGCGTGTCTTGCCCGCCTCGCTCATGTCCGCAACGATGCTGCCGGTCTCGACGTCGCGCACGACCGTGCCGACCGGCACCTTGATGACGAGGTCCGCACCGTTTGCGCCCGCCTGCAGCTCCGGTCTGCCCGGCTCGCCGTTCTGCGCGCGGAAATGACGGTGCATCTTGAAATCCAGAAGCGTCGATTGCTGCGGATCCGCGACGAACACCAGATTGCCGCCCCTGCCGCCGTCGCCGCCGGAGGGTCCGCCCTTCATGACGTATTTTTCGCGGTGAAACGCCGCGCAGCCGTCGCCGCCGTTCCCCGCCTTGATGAAGATCGTTGCCTTATCGATGAACTGCATAGTCGCAAATCTCCTTTAACGGACAGGCGTCGCACTTCGGCCGCTGCGCCGCGCAGATCTGCCGCCCGTGATAAATCAGCCAGTGATGCGCCGCGCCCCAGTCGGATTCGGGAATGTTCTGCATCAGCTGCATTTCGGTCTTCTCCACATCCTTCGCCTCGGTCAGCCCGATGCGGTTTGCTACCCGGAACACATGCGTGTCCACGGCGATCGCGGGCACGCCGAACGCGTTGGACAGCACGACGTTCGCCGTCTTGCGTCCGACGCCCGGAAGCTTTGTGAGCTCCTCACGCGTCTCGGGCACCTGCCCGCCGTATTGCTCCACTAAAATTCTGCTCATTTCGAGGATGTGCAATCCCTTCATCCGGTAGAAGCCGCAGCTTCTGATGTACGGTTCGAGCGTTTCGAAATCGAGCGCCGCAAACGCCTCGGCAGTGTTGTACAGCGGAAACAGCACGTCGGTGCACTTGTTCACCTGCTTGTCCGTGCACTGTGCCGAAAGCATCGTCGCGACAAGCAGCTCGAACGGTGACGTAAAATGCAGCGCGGGCTTGGCGTCCGGATACGTTTCGCTTAAAATCTTCAGCGCTTCTGCGCGTTTTTCTTCACTTAACACGGGCCGCCTCCATTGCGTACGTTGCAGCGATCGCGCCGTCCGCGCATGCGGTAACGACCTGCCGCAGCGGGGTGTTGCGCACGTCGCCCGCGGCGAATACGCCCGAAACGTTCGTTTCCATATGCTCGTTTGTCAAAACGCTGCCGTTTTCGGCAAGCACAACCTGATCCCGGAACAGCTCGGTACGCGGGACGATACCGACCGCAACGAACGCGCCGTCGGTTTGCAATTCCGTCACCTCGCCGGTCACGCGGTTTTTCAGGCGGATCGCGGAGAGCTTCCCTTCGCCGAGGAACGCTTCCGGCACGCTGTTCCAGACAAACGTGATGTTCTCCGCCGCCATCGCCGCGTCGGCAAGGATCGCGCTTGCGCGCAGCGCGTCGCGCCGATGCACGACATACACCTGCTTGCAAAGCTTTGCAAGGTACAGCGCGTCGGAGATTGCGGTGTCGCCGCCGCCGATGACCGTCGCCGTGCGGTTTTTATAAAACGCGCCGTCGCAGGTCGCGCAGTAGGAGACGCCGTGGCCGGTGAACGCTTTTTCGCCCTCGACGCCGAGCGTCTTCGGCTGCGCACCGGTCGCGAGAATCACCGTTTTGGCCTCGACCGTCTTTCCGTTGCACGTAAAGCGCTTGACCGCGCCCGAAAGGTCGAGTTCCGACACCGCGCCGTATTCGATCGGCAGCCCGAACTTCGTTGCATGTTCCTCGAAGCGCGCCGCCAGCGCGTAGCCGTCCGGACCGTCCGAAACGCCCGGGTAATTGTCGATCTGATGCGTTTTGACGATCTGCCCGCCCGTAAACAGCTCCTCAAAGAGGCAGACGTTTGCGCCGCCGCGCACCGCGTACAGCCCCGCCGTAAGCCCCGCCGGTCCGCCGCCGATGATTGCGATATCCAACATAATAGATTCCCCGTTTCCGCAAAATTTCACAAATACAGTATACCGATTTTTCGAGTAACGGTCAAGCCCGCGGGCACGAGTTTGCGAACTGTTTGCAATTGAAAAGGGACCGGCCAGACCCGGTCCCAATGAACGTTAATGCGGGATGTTGTGGGAAAGGTCCCTGCGGGACGCGATATGCCTGCGGCGCGAGATGTTTGCTTGCGGAAACGCGGACGTTTCCACACTGATCCGTCAAATCCGGCGACATGCACGGCGATTTGACACCATGCACCGTCTGCCGCCCGGTGCATCGCAGATGCATAGGCGCGGTCTGAAAACCAGTCGGTTGAAAAAACCTTTTCAACCGACTGAACGCGAAGCGTCAATACCCCTTGTACACGTCGATGATGCTGCCGTCGACGGCGTTGATGATGCACAGCGGACCCATTGCGTCCCAATGACCGGTCCAGCCGTCCCGGTCGTCGACCTGCAATCCGGTAAAGAACCAGACCGGCACCAAAAGTCCGGTGTCCGGACTGTTCTGCTCGCGGATGCGGAAAAGCCCCAGCTGCACGTCGTCGACCGTAAATGTGTAATGTTCGTTCCACCCCAGCCGGTTCATGTGCTGCCGGAAGATCGAAACGATCTCGTCGTAAGGCAAAAGTTTGGTCGAGGTCACAACCGTTTCCGTTACCTTCAGCCCGCCTTCCCATTTGAGCGACAGCAGCGTGCCGTCCGGTGCAACGGCGGCGCAGACGGATTCATAACGCCACGGGCGCATCACCTCGCGTTCGCTTTGCGTGCCGCGGCTCGTTGCGGTGCAGTAAGCCCCGAAAGCGCCGTCATAGACCGGCGTCAGACGGATGAGATACGCCCACATCCCGATCCTGCCCGCATTGTCGCCGTCGGAGTCGGCGTTGTGACTCCAGAAAACGCTGTTCACCGCAAGATCGGCGAATCCGTCCATCAGCGAAAGCACAGTCTCGATCGCCTGCGACGCACTGACGCTCGCGCCTTCGTGCACCTTGCCGTAATCCTCCGGCGCAATGCGTTCCGTACCGGTTTTCGGGCGGTTGGCGTTGCCGTCAAACCATCCGACGTTTGTAATGCCTGTATCGTCATTCCACGGCATTTGAAAACGAACCTGACAGTCATGCTCCTCGGCTCTGACCTCCGCTACGGCACACTCGTTTTGCGGACGCGGTTCGGGATCGGCAACGATAAAATACTGCTGCAGTTCAAGGACGTCGGCGCCGCCCGGCGGCAGCTTGCCGTCCCATTCGTCATACGGCGCGGGATCATCGTCGGCGCTGCGGTAGCGCTCCTGCCAGTATGCAATATTCTCCTGTCGGGTTTTGAGGTATTCCTCCCAGTCCGATTCGGGACGATCCTGCATGTAATCCCGTTTGAATTCCTCGGTCGGCTCCTCCATCAGTCCTTGCAGAATGCGCTCGATGCTTGCGCGCGTGTAGACGTCATGCTGCCGGTACAGCGCGCCGTCGGTCTGCAGCAGCCGCCGGATCAGCGACATGCGTTCGTCCCGATTCAGCATACGCCGTTCGACGCGCAGCACCGGAAACGCGCCGTCGGTCAGCACGCGGATCGGCACGTCTGCAACTACCTTTGCGCCGGAATCGATCGCGAAATCGCATTGAAAGCGCTCGGGCACCTCGATCTTCACCGGCGGCACCGTTGCCGCGGCGGCGATCAGCTTCTGCTGTTCCTGAACCACCGAGTCGATCAAAACATTGGTGTTCTTCTGCTTCACCGCATCCTCCTCCGGTGTGGGGACGCAGGCGACGAGTACGAGAGAGATCAGCAATAAACAAAGGATGCGTTTCATCGGATATTTCCTCCTCGTTTGATCAAATCCATGATAGCATCCGCTTGCAAAATAGTTGCAACAGAAGTATGTCGAAAGCATGAATAACGCGCGGAAGTTGTCACAGAGTTGTAAAATCTTTCCGATTCGGCATATTCCGGCTTGCGTTCAGAGATTCTTCGGCTTGCACCTCAGGACGACAACGGAGTGCGCGGCTCCCCCTTGCTTGTTGTTCCGGCCGAACACAGCGGGGACCCCCCTGCAAAAAATGCACCCGCCCCCTGCAGAGAATGCACCCACCCCCTGCAAAAAATGAAGGGGAAATATATCACTAATAATAATATTATAAATATAATCTTAACTCTTTCTTTCCTTCGGGAAAAAGCGACACGCAGATTCCGGATAAAAGGGAGCGTCTTACGCATTTGCGTATGAAAAAGCCTGACAAGATATGGGATTTTGACTTGTTTTTCGTCACAAGATATTGTACAATAAAGAAAAAGCGCCGGAGGCTGTTATGCGCGTATACTGTACGGAGGAGCTGCACCGTTCGGGCGGCGGCGGAGTCTTTTATCTTGCTAAGGCGGAGGACCTGCTTTGTGATCTCATCGACCGCTACGAGGGCAAAGTGCGTTTGATTTATCTCGATCCCCCGTTTCGCACGGGCGAATCCTTCAAGATGCGCATCGGCAAGGGCAAGCAGGCGCAGACCGTCGTGCTCTACGAGGACAAGCTGGACGAGGAAAGCTATCTCAACTGGCTCAGAACCGTCCTGGAAGGCTGCCACAAGCTGCTGGACGCGCGCGGCTCGATCTATCTGCACCTCGACTATCGCATGTCGCACAAGGCGCGCTTGCTCCTTGACGAGCTCTTCGGCGAAGCGAACTTCATGAACGAGATCATCTGGGCGTACCGTTCCGGCGGGCGCGCCACGCGCTGCTACCCGCGCAAGCACGACACGATCCTCTTCTATCGCAAATCCAAAAAGGTCCTGTTCAACATTGCCGCGGTCGGCATGCCGCGCGGTCCGGAGCGCCGCAATCACATGAAGCGCTTTATCGACGAGGACGGGCGCATCGGCTTCTCGATCCGCTCGAACGGCAAGACCTATACATATTACGAGGATTCTTTGATCTATCCCTCCGACGTCTGGTCGGATATCGAGCATTTGCAGCAAAAGGACCGCGAGCGCACGGGATTTATGACGCAGAAGCCCGAAGCGCTTTTGAAGCGCATCATTGCCGCGTCGACCGAACCCGGCGATCTGATCGTCGATCTGTTCTCGGGGAGCGGCACGACCGCCGCCGTCGCAACCAAGCTCAACCGCCGTTTCATCGTCGCGGATCAGAGCCCCGTCGCCTGTGCGTTGCTGCGCCGCAGACAGCTCGGCGTGACAAGCGAACCGACGCTGACCGACAGCACGCCCCGTCCGCTGACGATCCGGTATCCGGTCGATCAAACGCCCTGCCGTATCACAACGGAAATAACGGAAAAGAGCGGCAAGCCCTATGTGCAGCTCAAAAAGACGTCGTTTTCCGGAAAGGACGCCGCGCCGATCTATGCCGCAACCGGCTACGTGGAAGGCGCATGCTTCCATGCGGTGCAGGCGAACAGCGCACCGAAGCTGCCGATCCTGCTGCCGCTCGTGACCGATCACACGCCGGTTTTGCACGTTGTCGGCGTACACGGCGAACAGGCGTTCTTTACGATCGAATAACAAGCGTTTTTTGCTTGCAAATACCCATCAGGAGACATTTATCCATGACCTTGAAAACCGCGAAAAAGCTGCAGATCATCGCCGTTGCGCTGTATGCCGCTGCATTTCTGCTCTTGATCGTCTGCATTTTCGGACAGAATCTGATTAAGTCAATCTATAATCCGGATCCCTCCCTGCGTGAGATCCGCGTGATTCCCTATCCATCGATCATCAGCGGCGTGATTCATCTGGCTCTCGCTTTAGTCTGGCTGGTGGTACTTTTGCAAACGCCAAGCAGAAGGACGACGATTATCATCACTATCGTAACGGGTGTTGTTTTCACTGGTTACGCTATGCTCAGTCCATTCATAAGTTCAATGTTTTCAATGGCGATCGCACAATCCGGCAAGGACGCGATCTCTGCATATAATGCTGTTTTATCCGGCACAAGCATTGCCACCTCGTTGATCGCCTCGCCGGCATCGTTTTTGATATTCCTCTCGCTCGGCATTGCCTGCGGCGTCAGTTCCCGCGCTCCGTCCGAAACGGTTTAATCCGTATGATGAAAACAGCAGGAGGTTTTCGCCTCCTGCTTTCGCTTACTTAAAGATGTCCTTCAGCGGTCGCTTTTTGTTCTTTTGTACGACCGGCGTGCCGCTTAGCGCGGCAAGCTGTTCGAGGATCGCGCGCTCCTGCGCGGAGACCTTCTTCGGGACCTCCACATTGACCGTGACGAACAGATCGCCCTTGCCCTGCTGCTGGAGCTTCTGGATGCCCTGCTCCCGCAGGCGGAATGTGGTGCCGATCTGCGTGCCCTGCGGGATGTTGTACTTGATCTGTCCCGTCAACGTCGGCACGACGATCTCGCCGCCGAGCACCGCCGTGGTATACGGGATGTTCATATTCAACAGCAGATCGCTGCCGCGGCGCACAAACTGCGCGTGCGAGCGCACGGAGATCGTGACGTAGAGGTTGCCGCGCGGACCGCCCTTGTAGCCCGCGTCGCCTTCGTTGCGCATGTTGATCGTCTGTCCGTCGTCGATGCCCGCCGGAATCTTGAGCGTCAGCCGCTTCAGTCTGCGCACGCGCCCCTTGCCGCGGCACTCCGAGCACGGCTCGGAGATGATCTTGCCCGTTCCGCGGCATGCGGAGCACGGACGGTTGATCGTCGTCGTGCCGAACAGTGTGTTTTGCTGGATGCGCACCTGCCCCGTGCCCTTGCACGTCTGGCAGCGCTGCGGCTGCGTCCCGGGCTTTGCGCCGGTGCCGCCGCACACGTCGCAGACCTCCTCGCGCGTGACGTTGAGCTCCTTCTCCGTCCCGAACGCCGCTTCCTCGAAGCTCAGCATCAGGTTATAGCGGATATCGTCGCCGGTCATCGGGGCGTTGCGGTTCTGCGTCTGCGCGCCGAACCCGCCGAAGATCGTGCTGAAGATATCTCCGAAGCCGTCGAACCCCGTCGCGCCGGTGAACGGATTGCCGCCGCCCATCGCGGGATCGAACGCCGCGTGACCGAACTG
>JAEEGL014626851.1_pt1 | contig 18832 bp, 9 predicted proteins | sample 9134231 | NCBI WGS metagenome assembly JAEEGL01 (sample SAMN16246548, study PRJNA631951) | gut metagenome | biome: gut microbiome; feature: rumen; material: fiber-attached | host: Bos | place: Iran: Karaj | collected 2018-10 | reverse complement strand
TGCCCTAAAGATACAGAACCATCTCCACAACAGGAACCTTCATGTTGTATAAACTTATAACCAGATTTTTCAATAATATTTTTACAGGTTAAGGTAATCTCTTCATTATATAATGTTCCACCAGTAGCACCAATATTTAATAGGTTTTTATCTTCAGCAACTTTAATTGCAATGGAAGAGAGACCTTCTGCTATAACCCTTTGTGCAGCTGATGCAATTTCTTTAATACTTTCTCCCTTAAACCTTAAGTCAATAACTTCTTTTAAAATATCTGTAGTATTAAACCTATATAATCCATTTATTTTTTCTATATTAAATGGGATATTAATGTTTTTAGATGCACCATAAGCTGCTGATTCAAGTTTCATAGCTGCTTCACCTTCATAAGTTCGACTTCCACATATTCCCAAAGCAGCAGATACAGAATCAAGTACTCTACCTGTACTTGATGAAAGACCAACATTCAAATTGGAATCTAGCTGTTTTAAAATCATATCAATTTCACTTTCACCATATTTAAAGTAATGTGCATAATGTTCTTTCATTAATTTACTAATTTCCATATTATTATATTTTTTACCATAACTGTCTTCATTTAATAATATTGACATTAACATACGTGAAGGATATTTTGTACATAAATCTCCACCAGGCATTTTTTGAGGAGTTAAAGACCCTAATCTTTCAAAGTTTTTTACATCAGTATATAATATTTCTCCTCCCCATGCAGTTTTATCACTTCCATAACCTACACCATCAGCTGCAATAAATACTAGTTCATTTAAATCATTATCATTTAATAGATTAATCCCATGAGCATGATGATGCTGGACCTGAATTAAATCTACATCATAATATTGACTATACTCCTGTGCAAGCTTTGTTGTAAAAAACTGAGGATGCATATCACATGCAATCAAATCAAAATTTTTTGTTTTAGTAATCTCCATCATATGTTTAACTGCATCTTTTAAAAATTCATATGTTTTATATTTATTAGTATTTCCAATATGTTGTGATAGATAAGCCTTGCTATGATTTAGTATTGTAAATGTAACATCAAGTTCTGGTCCAAGGGCTAAAATATTAGAATCTTTAATATTTTCATTTAAATCTAATATTGATTTAGAAATACTATATGGTTTAGGAGTATATCCTCTTGAACGGCGAATAAATGAAAGCTTATTATTTCTATATTTTACTACAGAATCATCACATCTATTGATTATACGTCTGTTGTGTACAATAGCATAATCATAAATCCCTTCCAATTCATTTAGAATACTTTCATTATTAATCATCATAGGCTCTCCTGGAACATTAGCAGAAGTCATAATATATGCAGGATCACCATTGATTTTTTCATTTTCAATAAATAGTAAATGATGTAGTGGTGCGTATGGTAACATAACTCCTATTGTATGTAACATAGGTGCAACAGAATCAGCAAAGAAGTATTCTTTATTCTTTTTTAAAACAACAATAGGCCTCTCTTTTGATTTAAGACTTTCCTCTTCAAGTGGACTTATTTTAGCATATGTTTTTACAGTTTCTATATTTGGACTCATTACTGCAAATGCCTGTGCAGGTCTACTGAGAATTTTTCTTAATCTTTTCACTACCTTTTCATCTGTAACTTTACAGACAAGATGTGTTCCACCTATTCCTTTAAGAGCAATTATATTACTATCTTCAAGAAGTTTTGCAGCTTCAGCTAAAACATCTTTAGATTCAATTAGATTTTTATTTTTATCATATAATTTAAGTGAAGGTCCACAATCTTCACAGCACATTGCCTCTGCATGATAACGTCTATCTAGGGGATTTTTATATTCTCTCTTGCATTCATCACATAGTGGAAAATCATCCATACTTGTTTTATCTCTGTCATAAGGTACAGATTCAATTACTGTAAATCTTGGTCCACAATCACAACAAGCATTAAATGGATATTTATACCTTCGGTTTGTAGAATCTGTAATTTCATCAAGACATTTATTGCATATTCCAACATCTGGTGGAATAACACTAGTCCCATCATAATTATCTTCACTTTCTAAAATTAGAAACTCATTATAATTTGGAGTGAGGATATTATTATCCTTTTCTTCGTATGTATCAATCTTAGCTATTGGAGGAAGTGATTTAAATAAAAGGTCTTTAAATTTGGAAACTTCACTTTCATTTCCTTCTAATATTATTTCTACAATATTTCCAAGGTTTCTAATACTTCCATTTAAATTTAAATCAGTTGCTATTCTGTAAACTGTAGGTCTAAAACCTACTCCTTGAACAATTCCAGAAACTAAAATATTCCTTTGAATCATTTTAACCCCAATAATATTAATTTTTATTAGATGCAAATTATAAGCTTAGAAATTCTATTGATTATGATATATTTTTAATTTTATATTCAATAAAAAAATTAAGTTAATTAAAATATAGTTATAAAGAAAATTTATTTGGATAAAAATTTTCTACAAATATAGTTAATTAAATCTCTCTTATTTTAGTAACCATATTTAAAATTCTATTCGGTGAAACTGATAGCTTATCAACACCCATATCTAATAAAACTTCGGTTAAACTTTCATCACTAGCTAATTCTCCACAGATAGAACATGAAATGCCGTTTTTATGTGCATTTTCTACACAAATTTTAATTTGCTTTAATATAGAATTGTGTCGTGTATCCAATTCTAATACAACATTATGATTTTCTCTATCACATGCTAAGGTATATTGTGTTAAATCATTTGTTCCTATACTGAAAAAATCAACTAAGGGGGCAAGTTCATCACTAATTAAAGAAGCAGCAGGTGTTTCTATCATTATCCCTTGTGGAGGAATTTCGTAAGCCTTTCCTTCTTTTTCTAATTCTTTCGCTACTATATCTATTTGTTTATAGATAAATTTTACTTCTTTAACTGAAATAATCATAGGGTACATTATCCGTAAATTACCATGGCAACTAGCTCTTAATAATGCTTTTAATTGGGTTTTAAATAAATCCAAGTAATCGAGGTAGACACGGACTCCTCTTTTTCCAAGAGCAGGATTATTTTCTTCTTTATAATCTACATACTCTATTGGTTTATCAGATCCAATATCAATAGTACGGATTGTTACTTCTTTACCATTTAATTTTTCAAGCACAGACTTATATATTTGATATTGTTGTTCTTCTGTGGGAGGAGTTATTTTATCCATAAAAAAGAATTCAGTTCTAAATAAACCAACTCCTTGGCAGTTATTTTCAATACTTTCTTCTAAATCTGCAGAGGAAGAAATGTTTGCGAGTACTTGAATTTCACGCCCATCGGTGGTTTGTGTTTTTAAACCTTTATTCTTTTTTAATTCTAATTTAAAATTCTCTATTTCTATTTGTTTAATTTTAATTTCTTCAATCGTTTCTTCATCAGGATTAATAATTAATTCATTTTGACTAATTATAATTGTATCTCCATTTTTTACTAAATCCATTATGTTTTCAATTCCACAAACGGTCGGTATTTGATTTTTTCTAGCCAGAATAGATGCATGAGATAAAGAAAATCCTTTTGATGAAACAAATCCTAAAACATCATTTTTTTCAAAGGCAAGAATATCATTACATGTTAATAAATCCGTTATGATAATTGAAGGTTCTTTTGGCATTACTTGCTTTTGATTTACTATATTAGATTTCATTTGTGAAGAGATTTCATAAATGTCATTAGCTCGTTGAGAAAGATATCCATCATCCATATTTTTAAAAATTGTTACAAATTCATCACATACAATATTGACAGCTTCATATGCACTTATCTTTGTTTTACAAATTTTTGATTTTATTGCATCAATGAAAGTGGGATCTTCAGCCATTAGTATATGTGTTTGGACAATCTCTGCTTCAAGGTCCTTTGAATCTTTTAGCATTGAGTCATACAAATGTTTTAATTTTGATTGTGTTATATTAACTGCTTTATCAAGGGTTTTTAATTCTTTCTCAATTCCTTGAAATTTATGTATAGGTTTATCAGTTTTATTTAATTTAAATGCAGGTCCAATAACAATTCCTTTTTCAATAATTTCAACATTATATTTTTTCATTTTAAAAATTTTCCTCCATAAATTTTTTAAGATATTCAATTGCATTGGCTTCATCTGGGCCTGTAGCTTCAATAATAATAGTATCTCCTTGTTTAACTTGTAGCATCATTATGTTCATTATACTTGAAGCATCAATTGTTTTTCCATTTAAGCTTATAGTTACTTTACTTTCAAAATTTTTAATTTCTTGTACAAGGATTCCGGCAGGCCTTGCATGAATTCCTAATTCATTTGTTATGGTATAATTAAAATTCATAAAATCACTTTTTCTCAATTCTAAATAGTTCATTTTCATATTTTATAGATGTTGATTCGGTTATATTGGTAATTTTTTCATTATCTTTTAACTCAGTACATACAATTGGGGAAATAGTAGACAAACCTTGGTTTTTAATAAAATCTATATCCATTTCAAGTATAGTTGTACCTTTACTTACATGTTCGCCTTCATTTGTTAGAAGTTTAAATCCTTTTCCATCTAGGGATACGGTATCAATTCCTAAATGAACTAATATTGAAATACCATTGTCACATTCAAAAGCAAATGCATGTTTTGTAGGGGCTATGAAAGTTATGGTTCCATCTGTTGGAGCTTTAACTTCATTATTATTTGGCTTTATAGCTATTCCTTCTCCCATAACTCCTGAAGCAAAGGTATCATCAGGAACTTCATTTAATGGAATAACTTCTCCTGATAAAGGACTTTCTATATCAATGGTATTTTTGGATAAACTAGATTCTTCTAAGGTATTTATTCCTTTAATATATTGGTCTAATTTAGCTTGGATAATATTTGCTTTTGTTCCATAAACTAATTGCACACCGGTTCCCTTTCTTTGAATGTAAATAACCTTGGTTTTATTAAGAATATCCTCGTTTATTAAGTCGGGATTTTTAACTGTACATCTTAATCTTGTAGCACAACAATTTTGGTCTTCTATATTATCAATACCTCCTAATCCTTCAACTATTAACTTGGATCTATCATCTTTAGAAATAGAAATACTTTCACTATTATCAATTTGAGTTGGGAATTTAACATTAAATTTAGTTATTGTAATTGTAAATGCTAAATAATAAATAATTGCAATTGCAATTCCAATAGGTATAATAACTATCCATCCAGTTCTATCATTACCTGGAAGTATACCTAAAAAGATTAAATCCAATAGTCCTGAAGAAAATGTACATCCTACTGCAAAATTAAGTGCAACTTGCAATGCATTACACAAACCACACATTATTGCATGGAAAATGAAAAGTATTGGTACAACAGGTATAATTTGGAATTCAATTGGTTCTGTTATTCCAACTAATGCACTTGTAAGAGCTGCGGATTGCATAGCTGATTTTGTAGATTTTTTGAATTTTTTCGCAGTATGTCTGTAAATTGCATATGCTCCAGCAGGTAAACCAAATATCATAGGTGCAAATTCTCCACCAAAATATTGGGTTACAGAAGGGGATATGTGACGAATACTTGAATCTGCAAGTTGTGCAAAGTAAATATTTTGAGCACCAACATAAGTTACTCCATTTATAACTTGTGTACCTCCAAGGGAAGTTTGCCAAAATGGTAAATAAAATACATGATGCAAACCAAAGGGAATAAGTAGCCTTTTAATGGTTGAAAATAAGAATGCACCAATTATTCCTAAATTTGAAATATAAGATGCTAAAAACACGATTCCAGATTGAATACCTGGCCAAATAATGTAGAAGATTCCACCTAAAATCATACTAGCAAAAATACTTACAATAGGTATGAAATTTGAACCTTCAAAGAATGAAAACATTGATGGCAATTCAATTTCATTAAATTTATTATTTAATAGTGCAACAACGAATCCTACTATAATTCCTCCGAAAACACCAACTTGTAATGTCGGTATTCCTAATATAGTAGCAATCATCCCTTCTTTTGCACCTGGAAGTAATTCGCCAGCACTATTAATAACTTTTCCAAAAATTAATAAATAATTCAATGTTTCATGCATAATTAAAAAAGATATTATTGCGGAAAGGGCTCCAATTTCTTTTTTCTTATTAGAAAATCCAATAGCAATACTTATTGCAAAAAATAAAGCTAAATTATCAATTACAGTTTGACCAATAACTTTCATTAGTGTTAAAATTTGAAATAAGATAGTTCCTTCATGTATTAATGAACTGAGTCCTAATTGCCCAATTATTATTTCTTGAGTAAATGTTGCTCCTATTGCTAATAAAAATCCTGCAATGGGCATAAGGGTAATGGGCAGCATTATACTTTGACTTAAACGTTGTACAAAGGAAAATACCCTTTCTTTATTAATAGAATTTTTTTCCTTATTCATTTTTTTTACCTACACATTAAAATTTTATATTATTCTTATAATATTTATTATATTTTTTATTAATATAACTATTTTTATAGGTTTTATGGGCACTTTTAAAAATATTAACTGTGTTTTCGAAAAGTTATTTTTCTTCATTAAAAACTTTAATTTTAAGTTAAACTTTTTCAAATTCATTATATTTTTAAAAAATATATTTTTATCATTATCTATTAAAATATTTATTTTATATGCTAAATTATTTTTAAAAAACATCATGAAGTTATATTCAGATAAAAATTTCTACCATTTTTCTTATAGTAAATTAAGAATTATTAGTTGTTTGAAACTATTAGGTTTTTTTTATCTTCTTTTCTATGGATTTTTGAATATTGTCTAATCAAATAACAAAGTTTAAAATGTTTATCAGATATAATATTATTTGAAGCTTTTATATTTTGATTTTCTATATTAATATATTAGTTTCATATTACAATGATTACTATTTTTAAATTATAAATAAAGAAAAATAAATAATAAATAAATAATATGTATCAGAATATTTTTAAAAATTAAAATCACTTAAGTTTTCTAAGAGCCTAAATTAAATTAAAGTAGTATTTATTTTTATTTAAAATACTTATTATTAAGGGTGTTTTTATGAAAAATACTTTAAATAATCTCGTTAATGGAAAAATTACAGTTGAAGAATGTGAAAAAAGAATTAAAGCAGATAATGTTCTAGAGATTAGCGGTATTGCTAAATTAGATGTTAATCGTAAATCAAGAACTGGTTTTCCTGAAGCGATTCTTGCAGATACTAAAGATTATGATGATTTAGTTGAAATATTAAAAACTTATTATAAAGAACTTAATATTAAAGATAATTTACTAATTACTCGTCTTAGTAATGAGTCCTATCTAAAACTTGTTGATGATATATCTTTTTTAAAGGATAAATACAATTTAATTTATAATAAAAAAGCAAGAATATTAATTATTTCAAATAAAAATTATACAAACGAACGAAAGAAATTTAACTATAAAGTTGGTATTATTACTGCTGGTACTTCTGATATATTTGTTGCAGAGGAAGCAAAAGTTATATTGGAAGAAACGGGTGTAGAAGTTTTAAGTTCATATGATGTTGGAATTGCAGGTATTCATAGATTATTTCCTCAAATAGCACATATGATTAAAGAAGATGTTAAAATTTTAATTATATGTGCAGGTATGGAAGGAGCATTACCATCTGTAATAGCAGGATTAGTTGATATTCCAATTATAGCAGTTCCTACTTCAATCGGTTATGGTGTAGGTGAAGGAGGTAAAACAGCTTTAAATTCTATGTTACAGTCTTGTGCACCAGGTATATCAGTTGTAAATATTGATAATGGTTTCGGTGCTGCAGTATATGCTATTACAATCTTGAAAACATTTTGCCTAAAATAGTATTTTTAAAAGACATTTTAAAAATAATTTTTATTTAAATTATACAGTATTTAATGTTTTATTGAAAAGTATATTCCTATGAATTATATAATAAATCTTTATGGTAAAATAAATAAAAAAAATTTACTGATTCATGAATCAAATGTATTAATATTAATATTCAATTATTCCTTTTTTTAGATTTATTTACATTAAATATATATAATAAAAAATTTAAAACATTAATTATGGTTAAAAACCTTACAAAGATTGATATATATTCTATTAACTGGAGTTTTCACTGTTAATTTGATTATTGATATTGTTATTGCAAGTAAAACATTTGAATTTTTTATATTTATATTTCCTTGCTCTATTATTATATTCCCTATTTTTTATATTTTAGATGATATTTTATCTGAAATTTATGGTTATAAAAAAACAAGACGTGTTATTTTTCTAGGATTTTTCATGAATCTCATAGCTATAGTTTGTTTTACTATAACTATTAATATGCCATCTCCACAATTTTTTGAACATCATAAAGCATATGCTATAGTTTTAGGAAGTTCAACAAGAATCATTGCCGCTAATTTCATTTCCTATTTAGTTGGTCATTAGTTAATGCTAAAGTTATGGTGTTTTTAAAAGATAAATATGATGGAAAAAAACTTTTCTTCAGGTGTATTTTTTCTACTATTGTTGGAGGGGGCTTAGATGCAATAATTTTTATTTTCATTGCATTTTATGGAACAATTCCGTTGTATGTATTATTAATAATGCTTATTGGGAAATATTATTTAAACCTATTTATGAGACTTTAACATACCCTATTACAAAATATATAATTAATTATATTAAATCTCTACCAGATTATTAATTTTTATTTTTTCCTTTCAAACACAATTTATTAATATATAGTTGTTTACCAAATTTTTCTTCTAAATCAGTTATAAACAAGTATAATAAAAGTTTAGTAATTTACTATAAATTTTATTTTTTTTTAAATAGGGGGTCTGCTATATCTTAAATTTTATTTCAAAAAAGCTTAAATAATCCTTAGATATTAAAATAATAAAATAATTTTTTTAATAAAATATAATTTTGGCTAACACTCAATAAAGTATCAAAAATTATTTTATTTTTAATATAAAGATTATTCTAAAATTTTAAGTGTATCAGCCATATTTAATTTTCTGATTTTATATGCAAAGTATAGGTTAATACTAAACAATACTGTTAATATTATGATAAATGTACATGAAAGATTCATTATAGATATGTTTGGCAGTATAAAGAATTTCTCACTTGATGATTTCCATATTATATTTAAAACATAGTAACCTAAAGGAATTCCTAATAAACTTCCAAGTATTATAAAAATAATACTTTGGGTTAATAATATTTTTGATAATGCAAATGTTTTAAAACCTAAAACCTTAAGTGTTCCAATATCTTGTTCCATTTCTACAAAACTTAGTAAATATAAATTATAAAGAACAATTAATGCTAAAACAATTGCAAAAAACATTAATGCATAAACTTCCATCCATAATGGTTTGTAAAGTTCTCGCCAACTATCAATCATATCCTGACGGTCAATTATTGATTTAACACCCTCATAATCTCCTGTAACATTCTTGGCACTTATAATACTTGTAATATAATGATCTAAACCTAGTTCATTAAATTTATTCTTAGACATGATTAATCCTTGAGAAGTTGGGTTTCCATGAATTTTATCAATTTTTACATTAATCCATTTATTAGTATTATGAACACGAAAACTAACAGTTTCTCCAGCTTGAATACCCAATAAATCAGCCATTTTTTGTGAAACTGAAACTTCATTATCTTTTATTTCTATTTTATTCTGATATTTATCTGTCGGGGTGATTAAATCTGTATCATTAACTACAAGTAATGAAGCATATTTTTTAGTATGATCTGATTCCATTTCAGTAACTAACTCTATTATTTCAACCCCATTTACTTGTCTTGACACATCATGAATTTGGGTTTCACTAACATTATTATTTAAAATTAATTTTGACTCATAATGATTAATTTTATTAAATTGCCAATTTTCTGCATCGTTTAATCCATCATATAATCCAAATGCAGAAATTAAAAGTACAGCACAACACATAACTCCAAAAATAGTTGTAATTGCTCTAAAACGATTTCTTTTAATATCTCTATAATTCCAACGGAAATTAAAAGATAATTTTTCCCATATTTTAAATTTTTCAATAAAAGTAGAAGTGGATGCTTTCGGTACCTTAGGTCTTATTATTGTTGAGGGATGTTCACTAACAATACTTTTAATAGAATAATATGAAACTATCAGTGCCAATAGAAACATTATTACAACTATATAAGCAAAATTCATAAAACCTGATGGCATTAAATAAGGTAATTTAAATATATTTGTCAATGGTTTGTAAGCGATTAGGTTTATAAAAAATGGCCCTGAAATTAAACCAATTATAGATCCTGCTAATATTAATAAAGACCCATGTGACAAGTAATGTATAATTATCGAATGATTTTTAAATCCATTAGCTTTTAAAATCCCAATTTGAGTTCTTTGATGTGTAATAATCCTTTTCATCGTAGTTACAAGCATTAATAATGAGATGAAAATAAAGACAGTTGGAAGAATAGTTGATATCATTTGAAATAGATTTATTATGTGATTAAATTGACTTACACTAGAATGCTCTTCTCTTGGTAAAAATGAATCATAGCTATCTTTTAAATTATCTGCTAATAAATTAGAATAATCTTCAGCATTTCCATTAAATTTTACATTTAAAACATTATATGGAATGTTATCATCTGGAAATGCTTTATAAGACATGTAAGCAAAACCATATTCTGAATAGTTTAGTTTTGGCATGTAATATGGTAAATCATAAACATATTCTGGCGAATAACCTAATCCTCGGATTTCTTTTTCAATTTCTATTCCATTAAACTTGAATCCAATTTTATCTCCTACTTTAAGATTTCGAGCATCTGCAAAACTCTTATCAAGCCATACTCCATTTTCATCATCTAAATTTATTTTTTCACCTTCAATTAAATAAAACTTAGATATGGTATTGTTTTCTATAAAATGGAGTTTAATATCTGGTTCAGTAGGTAATTTAGCATCGGAAGTAATTACAAACTGACGTTCAATCGCTGTTGTAGGCTTTAAATTATTTACATGTTCAACTAAAGCATTATCTGCATTTGTTGAAAAAATCCATCCATCGGCTAAATTAGTATCAGAATAATAATTATTAATATTTGATTCTAGAGTTATTGCTTCTTCACCAATACCTGCAAATATAAATACTCCAACAAATGCCATTAAAAAAACAGAAATGAATTGAATTTTATAATTAGAGAGATCTCTTAACATCTTTTTGTATAACATTAATTCACAACCCCTATAAGATTTAAAACCACTTCAAATCACCATTCCAAGTCGGTGACTTTTTTTGGAGTTTCATTAAGAACAATACTTTCAACCTGACCATTTTTTATTCTAATAACCTTGTCGGCAACTTCTGTTAATAATTCATTGTGTGTAACAATAATTACTGTGGTGTTTTTATAATTGCTTAAATCTTGAAGAAGTTTTAAAATTGAAACTCCAGTATTTGAGTCAAGAGCTCCTGTTGGTTCATCACATAAAAGTATTGAGGGTTTTTTAGCGATAGCCCTCGCAATAGAGATTCTTTGTTGTTGCCCACCAGATAACTGCGCTGGAAATTGATTTGCATAATCTTTAAGGCCTACAGAATCTAATATTTTCAAACCATCAATTTTAAAATCTACAACATCTTCCATAAGTTGTATATTTTCTAAAGCTGTTAAATTAGGTATTAAATTATAAAACTGGAAAATAAAGCCAACATTTTTAGCTCTATATGTGGTAAGTTCATTGTCATTGAAGGACTCTATATGATTACCATCAACAATAATCTCACCAGAACTTACAGAATCAAGGCCTCCTAAAAGATTTAAAAGGGTTGATTTACCTGCACCTGATGGGCCTAGAATAACAACAAATTCACCATGTTCTATTGTGAAATTTACATTGTTCATAGCTTTCAATACATGGTTTCCAGATTTATATTCCTTTACAACATTTTTAAATTCAACTATATTATACATAATGGCCCTTCTTTTAGAAAATTTTATAAGAAATTAATTATTTATTTAGTTTAACACTTTATATAATTTATATTTTTTCTTTCTATTCAAAAAATTATTCTTTTTAATTTCAAAAATAATATTTTGAGTTTATATTTCATTTATTAAATTCTCCAATTTTGAAGACATATCTCCATTAATAATATTGGATAAAATCAATTCGAAGGTATTTTTAAATTTCTGAATCATTTCATTTGAATAGTTATTTGAATTAACTATCATCATACTATAATTTTCTCCTTTTTGGAAAACTTGAACAATGAAATTAGCCATCAAATCATTTTGTTTTTCTAAAATTTCATCAAGGATATCATCTACCAGATTTGTGGACAACATTTCATCATTATAATTAATTCCATCATAAGAAACCCAATCAGGCACATATTGGAATATTACATCAGTAGTCAAAGGGTATTTTTGATAAAGTAATAAAAGGGGATAAAAATCATATTTTGTCACACCAAAAATATTTTTGGACGAATCTTTTATAAATGATTCAATATTTTGATTTTTACAATTAATTATTAATGGTTTGACATTTGCATATAATCCTATAGAATCCATATCATCAAATCTACCTCTTCCACTACCTATTAATAAAAATAACACTTTATCTCCTTTATTAAATCTAGACAATGTATAAGAAAAAGCACTTGTGAATAATACATTTTTACTTATATTGTTATCATCTATAAATCTTTTTAATTTCTCATGATTTATTTCCAAATCATATGTGTCCATGGTAAATCCTTTTGATTGTTTATCACCAACAAAAGATTTTACTTCTTCAATATCACAAAGCATAGAATCAAAGAAATCTTCAGCATCACTAAACTTTTCAGTATTTTTTACTTGATGGTTGAAGGCAGACATTTTTAAAAATCCCTCATCAACATCAACTTTACCTCCATTAAGGAAAATTTCCATACTCTGTTTAAATACATTTGAGGAGATGGCATCAAAAATAAGGTGATGAAACTTAGCAAGTAATATATATGAGTCTTCTAAATCAAAAATCTTGAACATAGATAAATAATTATATAAATCTAAATTTTCATTGATGAAATCGTTTACTATTTCTTTATTAAAATTTGATTTGATAGTAATCGGTGGTTTAGAACCGGTTACTAAATAGGGATACTCTCCTTTAAACAACTTCAAGATGGTACTAATCATATCATAAATTCTTTTAATGTTCCAATTTTTTTCACGAAGCAAATCAAGAAGGGACATATTTTCAGAATTATTTGAATTTCCTAATTCTTTTAATAAATTTAAATTTTCCTTAATTCGAGCTATTAGATTTTTTTTCTCTTTTGATTCATAACGTTTACTTAAATGTGTTTTTATAATCGGATGGGCATTTATTGTTTTATCTAATGCTGTAAGTATTTCTTCTAATTTATAAGTTTTAGGAATTTGTATATATGTTGGAATTTGATAAAAATCAAAGTTATCATTTACTATAATATCTGAAAATAAACTTGCTTGCGCTTCATTTAAAGGACAACCTTCCTCTATAGAATAAATATCTAAATCAAAAGGAATATCATTAATATTTTTTGCAATTTTTCTAGGGGTACGTAAATTTAAAATATCTGCTGCAGTAATGTTATAATTTTTAAGATAAGACAATAATTTAAGAGCAGTTAGAGAATCTCCTCCTAAATTAAGAAAATCATCATAAACACTGATTTTTTCTTCATTGAATATTTTTTCAAATGCATTAACAATCTCTCTTTCTTTTTCATTGGTCGGAGCAACATATTCTACCTGTAAACTGCTTCTATCAACTTCAGGTAAACTTTGTTTATCGACTTTACCATTTACTGTTAGAGGAATATTTTCTAAAATCATTATAAATGAGGGTACCATATAATCTGGCTTATAGGAAGAAACATAATCACAAATCTTTTTTTGAATTGAATCGGTTATAGTTTTATTATCTACAACAACATAGGCAACTAATTCATTATTTCCTCTTTCATTAATTGTTTGAACAGTAACATCTTTAATGAAATCCATGTTTCGTATTATTGATTCTACTTCAGAAAGTTCAACACGATTTCCTCGTATTTTAACCTGTCCATCACGACGACCTACCATTCCAATTGTTCCATCAGGTAAAACTCTTACTAAATCTCCTGTATAATACATTAGACCATAATTTTCATTATCATCAAATGGGTTTTTAACAAAAACTTTTTCTGTTTCCATCTGGCGATTTAAATAGCCATGGGCAACTTGTTTTCCTACAATACATAATTCTCCTATAGCACCTATTGGCACTCGCCGACATTCATTATCTAAGATATAAGCTTTAATATTGGTAAATAGATGGCCAATTGAGCTAGAATCAATCTTATTATTTACATCTATAGCACAAACTGCAACACAACATTCAGTTGGTCCATAGGAATCATGGAATGTATATTCAACAGTTGTGTTGACTAGACCTAATTTTTCTCCACCTGTAATTAAAACCTTTAGTGAAGTTTCATCAATCTCTTCAATAAATGCTCTGACTACTTGGGTAGGGAGTGTTGTATGGGTAACATTTTTTTCAATAAAATGTTTATTTAACTTATGCATATTTAGTCTAATGTCTTTCGGGATAATATCTAAACATGCTCCTGCATATATTGGAGAACACATACCTCTAATTGCACTTACGTCAAAGCCAATTGAAGAAAACAATGAATAGGTTGAGGTACTCTTCAATTTATATTCGTTGAGGTAAAAATCAACATAGTTCGTAATTCCTTCTCTAGTAATTTTAACCCCTTTAGGAACACCAGTTGTACCACTAGTATATAAAATACAAGCTAAATCACCATAAACATAAGGTAATGTTGATAGGCTATCAATATTACTTTTAATGATATTTGAAATGTTTAAAAGCTTAATGTTTTCATCAATATTTTTAATAATATTTTCTCCACGATTATATGTTTCATCACTAACAATAACAACAGGTGAGGCACAATCTTTTATCATGAATTTAATCCGTTCATCTGGTAAATCATCATCCAATGGAACATAAACACCACCAACAGATAAAATACCTAATACACAAAAAATATAAAGTTCTGAACGTTCTACGAAAAAGGAAACAGAATCCTGTAAATTAATACCTAATTTTACCAATTCTTTAGCTAATATATCAGCAATATATCCTCCTTCTCCATATGAATAAGATATATCATTATAGGATACAAGTTTATTACGAGGATATTTTCTTAGATTCTCATTAAAAGCTTCTAATATATCTGTGAACTTTAAATCTTTTTCAGTTTGATTATATTTGTCTAATATTTTTAAATCTGAATCTGTTGTATAATTTATTTCTGATAATTTTTTTACATTCATCATTTCTTTTATAATTAATTTGTATGTTCTTGTAAAATTTTCAACAAATTCTTTGGAGTATTTTTCTGAATATAGTATTCTGATTCCATATTCATTATTTTCTCTATTAAAAATAAAAAAGGAAAAGTCTTCTATAATATCATGTTTTAAATCAATAACCTCATATGATGAATTTTCATTGTTTATTAGACTGTTGAAGAGGTCATGAGAATATTGGAATATGATATTTGATTTTATTTCATATTCCTTAGCTAAGATATGGAAGGGGTATAAATCATATTTTATTGCTGTTTTAATTAAGTTACTTGTATAATCTAAAAAACTAGATATGTTCTGGTTATTACAATCAATTAAAAGTGGAAGTGTTTGTGCAAACATTCCTATTGATTTAGATAAATCAAAATGCCCTCTACCATTATCTATTATATTGAATAAGATTTTTGAAGACCCTGCAAATCTTGATAATGTATAAGCAAATGCGCTGCAGAAGAATTGGTTTGCTGTAATAGAATGTTGGGATAAAAATGATTTTAATTCATTGTTATTGATGCTGATATTATCATTATATTCATATTCTTCATTTTTGCATGTTTTAACTGAATCTAATAATTCATATACTTCATCTCTATCAGTTAACATCGAATCAAAGAATTCATGGGCTTTTAACATATATTCTTCATTAAGGTTTTCTTCATAGGAAATTTGTCTTAATATGCCGTCATCGAGTAAATCTAAATCATGATCTTCCAATATTGAGCTTATGCAATTTAATATTATATTTATTGAACTTCCATCAAAGATTAGATGGTGTATATCAAAACATAAATAATTAGATTTTTCTTCTTCTACTATTAAAAATTTAGATAAATTTTTATCTAATTTAAATGGTTGTACAAAATTTTTAATGTCCTTTTGTGTTCCATAATGGATTTGAGGTTTACTATCAAAACTAAATAATACCTCACCTTTCTCTTTTATTACACGAGCTAATAAAATTGGATAAATATCATATAATTTATTTATTGTTTTTTCTATTTTATTTTTTGAATATTTTTTATTGAATTTTATTATAAATGGGTTATTATAGCCTGTATTTGTATTATTTACAATTTCGTCTAGGTAAACATTTAATTGTGATTGGGATAATGGATATTTATCTTTAAATGTATAATTTGTACTGTTTTTTAAGTGAATGTCTTTATTAAATTTTATATAGTCTGTAATATTAAGTGGTGTTTTTAGTTCTATAATTTTTATAGAGTCTAAGTGTACTTCTAATTTTTCTTTTAAATATATTTGGAGTTTCATTGCTGATAATGAGTTTCCACCTAATTTTATAAAATCATCTTTTAAGAAAATATTCTTCTGATTTAAAACTTCTTTAAATCCATTTACCACTACTTTTAATACATTATCGTCAATTTCAATATTTTCTTCTTCTCCATTTTCGATAATTTTATTTAATCTTATTTTATCAAGTTTACCATTTGCTGTTAACGGAATTTTGTCTAATTTAATAAAAATTGATGGAATCATATATGGGGGTAATTCAAGTTTTAAAGCCTCTTTTACATTGTCAATATTCAAATGATTTGTGGTTGTATAGTATGCTATAAGGTTATCATGGTCACTATCTAAATAAACATTGTTGATTTCTTTAAAATTTTTCATAATTTTTAGTATTTCGTTGGATTCTATACGAAATCCTCTAACTGATAATTGGTCGTCTTCTCGGGATATATATTCTATCATCCCATCGAAATTATAAAAGCCTATATCTCCTGTTCGATACATTCTTTTATTTTCGCTACAGGTAGAATTGATATTTTCTACAAAGTTTTTATTTGTTAAGTCAGGTCTATTATAATAACCAGGACTTAAATATTCGCTTGCAATGCATATTTCTCCTGGAACTCCTATTGGCATAGGCATACTATTTTCATCTAGAATATATGCCCAAGTATTAGCCACTGCTTTACCAAGTGGAAAACTTTTATTATTTTTACTTATATTATAATTATTTACTATGGCCATTATTAGTTCTGTTGTACCGTAAAAATTAACTAATTGTGTATTGCTTTTTTTATTTGTTAATTCATTTAATTCTGCACCTGCTAAAATCATATGTTTTAATTTTAAATCTTCATTTTCAAATATGGGAATACCTACTGCTGGAGGTAAGATTATATCTCCTATTTCTTTTTCTTTAAGAGTTTTAATCAATAATAGACTGTCTTTTTGTTCATGTTCATTTAATATTCGTATGGTTTCACCAAAAATAAATGAAACAAACATTCGAATAGATGCAATAAAACTAAAACTAGCATAATAGGCCATAACATCCTTAGCAGATATTTCAAAAAGGTCTTTAAAAGCTGTGGCCATACCATTAATCTGTTTGTTAGAAACCATAACTCCTTTTGGGATACCGGTAGTTCCAGATGTGAATATTATGGCAAATAAATCTTCTACACTCCCCTTATATTTCACATTCTTGTTATAATCTTTATTTAGATCTTCAATATATAAAATCTCTTTACCTAAATCTTTTAAATTATATTCTTTGGTTGTTATAATGTAGGTTGATTCACTTATGTTTATCATATGTTCGATACGTTTTAAAGGGTATTCAGGGTCGATTGGTGTGAATATTGCTCCAATTTTGTTTAATGCTAATACAATTTCGCCAAAATGATAGGTTCTCGGAAGCATTAATGCTACACAGTCTCCATGGCCAATATTGTAATTTTTATTTAAATCATATGCTATGGAATTTGTTGAAAGTTCTAGTTGTTTATATGTTATTTCATTGATTCCGTCATCAATGGCTATTAAATCAGGATATTTTAGTGCATTTTCATGAAAAGCCATGGCTAAAGTTTTTTCTTTATCTACTTTAATTGTTTTTCCTTTAGAAAAGTTAGATAAAGTGTTTTTTTCTTCAGAGGATAGGATTTCAATATTCCAACATTCTTGATTTGGATTTTCTACAAGATTATCAATTAATGTAAGGATATTTTCCATCATATGGTTGATATATTCATCAGTAAATATGTCTGTATTATAAATTAGTTCTAAATCATCTTCATATACATTTAATGTTAGAGCATCATCAGTTGTGTTAAGTATAGTTAAATTTTTAAATTTTGTTAAATCATGTATTGAGTAATATGATAAATTTTTATCTGTATAATAGTTTATATTAACCTTTGTTTTTTCTACAGTCTGTTTATAAACAGTTTTAACTTCTGTTAAGTGTTTAATAACTGTATTATTTTTGTGATATTTTATTTTTACTAATGATTTTTTATCTACTTTATTTTCATGTATTAATGTTTTGAGTAGGCATCCTTTTGTTCTATCAATTCTAGATAAGTATAAAGAGAATATTCCAGTTATAAATTCAAATTTACTTA
>JAEEGL014449160.1_pt1 | contig 18832 bp, 16 predicted proteins | sample 9134231 | NCBI WGS metagenome assembly JAEEGL01 (sample SAMN16246548, study PRJNA631951) | gut metagenome | biome: gut microbiome; feature: rumen; material: fiber-attached | host: Bos | place: Iran: Karaj | collected 2018-10 | reverse complement strand
AGACCTGCACAAATTTGGGAACCAAATGATAGATTCCATGTTCAAAACGCAATTAATTGGTATACTACTTCATGTGCAAAAAGAACAGGTGCAGATTTAACTAAAGCAGCTTCATTTGAAGGAACATGTAAAGCATTAGAAGATGGTAAATATGTACAAACTAATGCAATTAGTGGTGTTATAGGATATGCTGATCAAGTAGATGTATATGATGGAGTTGATTATAACGGATATACTGATAGTATAGCTGCAACTGCACAAGATGGTAAATTATTCGCATATGATTATTTTACAGATGAAGAAAAATCACTTACAGGTGTTGATAGACCAACATTTATTACATTAGCACCAAATAGTATTACTAAAGTAAGAATTTATATTTGGATTGAAGGACAAGATGTTGATAACTATGATTTCGCATCATTAGGTAAAAAAATCTCTGTTGAATTTGGTCTAACTAAAGAAAGATTCTTTGATGAAGATTTCAATTATTCTAATCCAGAAGGTGCAGAATTACCTACTGACGTTCAAAGAGATGAACATCCAGCATATGATTATCAAGCACCTGAAAATCAATCAGAAAACAACGATTAATAGAAAGGTTATTACATGTAAGGGATATTCCCTTGCATGAAATAAATTAGGAGGGAGAATTTATGAAAAATAACAGACGTAGAAGTAAAATTAGAAATCTTGTAGTGATTTGTTTTATCTGCGCAATAATTATTTCAACAGGAACTTATGCATGGTTTGTTGGTATGAAAACTGTTAATGTAACTAGTTTCGATGTTGATATTGCAACTACTGAAGGACTATTCTTATCAATGGATGGTGAACATTGGTCTTATCAATTAGATGCAAGAAATGTAGAAGCTTATGAAGGAAATACAAATACTTGGGCTCCTACTGGATTAATTCCTATTTCATCAGTTGGTGATGTAGATTCAACTGTATCTAGATTACAACTTTATGAAAAGGGAAGTTTAACTACTACAAAAGGTGGTTATAGATTATTAGCAAGTCGTGTTCATAACTATGATAAAACTGAAGAAGGTAAAGTTGGTACAGTTGAAAGTAACGGATATGTAGCATTTGACCTATTCATTAAAAATTTATCTGGTCATGAATACTATACTGAAAATAATGTATTAAATGAAGAAGATATATTCTTAACAGTAAACTCTGAAGTTAAAGTTGCAAGCACTGGTGGTGTTGCTGGAACAGGTATTGAAAACTCTGTCAGAGTTGCATTTGCACAAATCGGACGTGTTGAAGCTACTGATAATGTTGCAAGTGTTAAAAATATAACAGACATTACTTGCACAGATGTTGCTAAAGGTGAAGGCCAAGCACAAGTTACAGGTATTTGCCGTAGTGCTCAAATTTGGGAACCAAATGATAAAGCACACGTTCAAAACGCAATTAATTGGTATGAAACAAGCTGTAAGACAAGAAAAGAAGACGGAGCTAATCTTACTTTAGCATCTTCATATAATGCTGATGCTTGTTCAGGTGTAGCTGATAATGCTGCTAATAAAACTTATGCTATAAGTAGAGTAATTGGTATTGCTGATAACGTAGATATCTACGATGGTGAACAATTCAATACTTATGTAGCTAATACAACTCCATATTCAACTTATGCTGCTGCTGTTAATGAAACTGAAACTGCTTTAGCACAAACACAAAATGCTGAAAAAGCTACTGCTGCAGAAGCTGCAAAATGGGAAGCTCGTAATGAATTCAAATTAGTTGATTATCCATATTTTACAGATACAATGAAAAATTTAACAAGTACTGCAAGACCAACATTCATGACTTTAGCACCAAACAGTATTACAAAGGTAAGAGTATACATTTGGATTGAAGGACAAGATGTTGATAACTATGATTTTGCATCATTAGGCAAAAAAATCTCTGTTAACTTTGGATTCACTAAAGAAAGATATACTGAAGATGATATTCACTATGAAGGACCATCTACAGATATCACTGAAAATGAAAACAACCAAAGTAATGGTGGAGAATAAAAAAATAATATACTAGTATAGACTAGTATAATGGCGTGAATGAAGAGTAATGTTATTATACTTACTCTTCATTTGTTTATAAAGGTGGTGAATAGGTATGGAAATTTTTAAGAATCATAAAAGAATAATTATGTCTTTGGTAATCGTATTTTTAGGGGTTTTGTTTATCTTTTCATCATATGCATGGTTTTCAACTGCGCTTAATGTTAAAGTAAAAAAATTCAATATGGTAGTTGCTAGAAATAGTGGTCTTACTATATCATTTGATGCAATTAATTTTGATAGTGCAGTTGAAATATCAAGAGATATATTGATAACTAATTTATCATCTACATATCCAAATCATATAAATCAGTGGGCACTAAATGGATTGACACCGATATCTACAAATGGTATATCGGAAGCAAATAGTTATCTTTTTGATATATTTGCAACATCAGGCGTTAAATATAAAAATCGTAATAAAGAAAATGGATTTATATATACTACCAAGGTTATAGATACTGTACCAAGATCTTATAATAATTATATTGCATTCGATCTATTTTTTAAAAACGTTACAGGCTCACCTGTTCCGGATAATTTATATTTTGAAGATGGAACTGCAATTACGATGACTTCTGATGGTAATGATGAGATGAAAGGTCTTACTAATTCGCTTAGAATTGGTATAGTTAAAGTAGGTACACTACCTATAGGAACTGATCCAAGTCTTATTCAGAATATGCAATGTCAAGGAATGTGTGAGGCAATTATCTATGAGCCTAATAGTACTAATCATACAGAACTTTCAATTGAAAGAGCTAGGAAATATGATATAAATTTACTAGATGGGAAGAGATTTCCTACATATGCAATGATAAAAGAAGGTGGTCCAATATACGTTAAGGACAATGTTTCAGGATCACCAAATTTGGATTTAAATTATTTTTCATTACAAAATACCATTCATGAAGAAGATTTTTCTAGACCTTTATTTGAAATACCAGATGGTATTACTAAAGCAAGAGTATATTTATGGGTTGAAGGGCAAGACATTGATAGCCTAGAAACTGATTCTGAAGGTGCAGAGTTATATGTGGATATTAGTTTTATAAAAGATACAGTTGGATATGATACATTCAATTAATAAAGGGGTGATGTTATGTTAAATGAAAAAGTTGATTTTGATTTATCTTTATTAACTTTAGAAGATTTAATTGAAGTTTATAATAAGATTACTGAATTTCTTGAATATTTAAATACTAGTAAAATAGTTACAGAGGAAAATGGTGATAAGGATGAATAACTTTTTAGATTTTATTAATAGTGATATAGAAGTTAAAAGAACACTCTTATCATCATTACCTACTAGGACAAAAACAAATGTAAAAAAATATAACGAAACAATAGATGAATTTGCTTCTAAATATGTGACTTATAGAAATAGTGTTTATAAGTATATAAATGCTAAGAATAAATCAATAAAAATTAAGACATCTTTAAAAAATAATCAAGAATATGAAGAAAAAATAAATACATTACAAAAGATAAGAAAAGTATTTAATCCATATAATACTTATTATGAAAAAATGGGATTTGATGAATTAGTATATCGCATTAGTAATTATTATGTATTTAATTTTGATTCAGTAGATAAAATAATAAATGAATTTGTTGATAAATTTGAACTTGTAGGTATCAAACTTACTTCTGATGATTTTAATTATACATACTATGTTAATAAATATATGCAGGTATTTTTGAAAGTTAGAAATGGTAATGATACATTAGAAAATTTGAATAAAACTTTTGAAGAAATATATTGGGTAAATCCTGATTTAATTGGTCATATTGAAATAAACTTCAGAAAATTAATTAGAAAGCATAGTAAGAAATTTGAAGATTATATTAAAAAACTTGCTAAGGATTATTCTAGAGATTATTATATTAATAATTATCGTGATTGTGTTAAAAAATTAGAAACTGCTTATGAAGAATATAATAAAGCAAGTGAAGAGACTATATCTGATATTCTTAATTCAGCACTAAATAATGAATTTGATATATCACAGTACTTAGCTACAAATAAATTCCGTCAATCTGCATATGCATCTTTTATATCACCTGATATTTCTTTGGATGATAAGGCTAATATGGATAAGATATGTGTAACATTAGATAAATTAAATGCAAACTTAAAAGAGTATAGTCTATATCTTGAGATTGAACCTTTATTAGATGAATTTAAAAAACAATATGAAAAGCTAGCTTTGCAAAATGATGTTAATTATAGTGAGATGAAAGCTTTAGAAAATGTTATTAAGAAAAAAGAATCTGAGCTTGATAAAATCAATAAAAAAGTGTTTAGAAAAGATGATAATCGTTCGTTAAAAATAGATTCATTAAGTAAAGCAAAAAAATTATATGCTTTATATAAAAAATATGATGATGAATATTTTAAAACTCAGATAATGGAAGAATTAAATATTAATATGACTATTTCTGAAGTATTAGATTTGTATTATAGTTTTGACTATTTTAAAAAGATTACAATTCAAAATGTATATAAATTAAATTCATATAATGATGTTATTAATAATAGTAATATATTTGATGAATTCGCGATGAATCCTACCAATATAATTGTTAAAGGTTTATCTATTTTTGAAGAAAATAATATACCAAGAATTATTGCGAATAAATATAAATTAAATAATATTCAAATTAACGAAGAAGATATAACAGGAGATAATATAACATTACTTAATAATAAGATTTCTTTGATTGAGCGTATCAATAAAATAGAAAATAGTGGTGTTTCAGTAGAACAAATATGGTTCTTAGTTAAATCACAAAAAATATTAAATCAAGAAGGCAAATAAAGCCTTTTTTGTTTTAAAAAATATCAATATATGCTATAATTATTATGTATAAAAGATAGATGGTAGGTGATTGGTATGACAAAGAAAAAAATGATAATTATTTCAATATTTATTTTCCTTTTGGCTATATCAATTATTATACCGACTTTTTCTAAATTTAAAAAAGATGATTTAGATTTAGAATGGAATGGATTAGTAGCTACTGGTTTTAAATCTGGTAATGGTACTATAGAAGATCCATATATTATATCAACTCCAAATGAATTCGCGTATTTTGCGACTAGTATGGTCAGTGAAAATTATGATGGTAAATATGTTAAATTGACCAATGATATCATTATTAATAAAGGAATATTTAGAGAAAATACATACATTTATGATGATAAAGTATACACATTGGATGGAAAAAATTATTACTTAGATGATACATCAGGTAGTTTAAATATATTTCCTATTATTGATGGCTTTAAAGGAACTTTTGATGGTGATTTTCATACTATATATGGATTATTTGAAAACGATAATGACCTTAATGCGTTATTCATAAATTTCAGTGGTGAACTTAAAAATTTATATATCGATAATGCCTATATATCTGGTGGTTATATAACTGCTGGAGTAGTTGCTAATGCTAAAGATGCGATTTTAAAAAATGTTATATTTAATGGCAATATATCTGGAGGTAAGTTTAAAAAAGAGGTTACAGATATTATTGAAATAGAAGATTTTGATGTCTATGACACGTATCATAAAACTGTTGATATACCTTTGATTTCAAATGTTCCAACGATAAAATTTAAGGGCCAATGTAGTGGGGCAGATTTTTTTTCATTAAATGGTAATACATATCCTTGTAGTGACTTTGAAGTGGAGATATCTGATGCTATAGAAATATCTTCAGATGTACCTATTATGTTTAAAAACTTAACTTATGAATTTACATATGAAATCAACAAAACTGCTGGTATAGTCGGAAATGCTAAGAATACTATTTTAGATGGCGTAATAAATAAAGGATATATAGATGGTATATATACTTCTGGTATTATTGGTACATCCATAGAAACAAACGTTAAAAATAGTTATAATAATGGATTAATAAGCGGCGACAGAACATCTGGTGTTGTTGATACTGTTATGTATTCCAATAGTTATTTAAGGAATGTATATAATAATGGTGAGTTAATGTCTTCTTCTAGTTCTGGGTTAGTATATAATGTATATAATTCTTCCCTTGATATTGATAAGACATTTAATACGTTTGCTGCATATATGATAGGTAATAGTGTAAACTCATCTTTAGAAATAAATAGAAGTTACAATGTTAGTGCTTATGCCACATCTGAATTTAATGAACTTGATTTTGATTTAATAAATGAATTATATCCAAATTATATTGATGACGAAAATATAAGCAATGGAAACATTTGGGTAGTAAAGGATTTACCTATATTATATTTTGACGACGCAAAAAATAAAACTGTTCAAATAAAAATAGGTGATCAAATATGGGATAGTGAAAATGATCATATTACTGATATAACGTATGATAATGAAGTTAATGTATTAGTAAAGACAACAGATATATATAAACCAATAAAAAATGTTTGGTATTACTTATCACATGAAAAATTAGAAAATTTTGATGATATTACATGGACTGAGTATAATGGTATTTTTACTTTAGATAATGATCTATATATTATCTATGTTAAATATGAAGATTATAATAATAATATTTACTATATTAATACTGATAGATTGGTAGTTAATATCTCAAGAACAGATGTCAGTATTAATTGTGAGAATATGTCATGGAATACATATCATGACGCTGATATTAAATATGTAACTAAGGATTTAGAATGTAGTATTGATGTTAACTATCCAAGTGTATCAAAAATAGAATATGTAGTATCTGATGATATACTTTCAAATTTTGATGATATATCTTGGAATAGCTATGACGGTAGTATTCTACCTAATAAAGATTCATATATTATTTATGTTAAGATTACATATATAGATTCTGAAACTACGGTAATAAATACTGATAAAATAGTTCGTATGGCATATGAAATAAGCAATGTAAAATCTGGTAATAATTTAGAATTTAATCATTATATGACGTTTGATTCATCATTTAATTTTGATACTTATCTAGAAAACAAAACTAATGATTCACTTAAAAGGTATATTAAAGTAGATAAGCCATTACCAAATGATACGGTAATTACTTTGAAAGATATAGATAATAATTACTACTATTATATTGTAGATACATATGACTTTGATGCTAATCTAAATTCTTATTTATATTCTTTATCTAAATTTAAGAAAGTTGGTAAAGCAACATTTGATGAGTATTTCCAAGAAAATTATAATGGAGATGAATTATTTAATATCAATTTAGACTTTAAAAACACAAAGAAAACAATAAATGATTATAATTTAAGTCTAATCGCTTATGGAAAAGATACTGTAATGTCATATAACGATATATCTTTTAGCCTAATTGATATAGATTCTAATAATTTATCTATTACTAGTGATAATAATGTTTTAAATTATGGTGTACAAGATGTGAAAACAATTGGTATAGATATTTCTTTAAATCCTATTTATTATAATGATAATAATGTTTTAAATACCAATTATGAAGATTTATATGAAGTCATTACTATTGAGGCATATAATGAATCTGGTATTGTATCTAGAGAGGATTTAAAAGATTTAAGGTTTAGATATAATGATACTATATATGTATTTGATAGTAATAATAGGGTGAGTATAAATCTTGGAAAAGTACATAATCAAAATATTAATTTAGACATTATTACATTTGATAATAATAAGAAATTAACTGGTGATTATTATTTAAAAATAAAAAGTAATTTATCTATTGATGGTATAAACACTAAGTATTCAAGTTATAACGATGTTATCATACCAATTATATTTAATGATTTTGAAACTGATTATAATTTTGATGTTTCAGTAAATCAACAGATTGTATCTAAAGGTGGAAATTTTGATTTCAATATAGAATATGATGGCATATTAGAAAATCCTAATATAAGAATTTCTTTATATAAGAAAAAAGAATTAACCGCATATAATCAAGATTATGTATTAGTTGATTTAAAGGATTATGTATCTAATGAGCTTGATGGTGTATTAGAAAATGTCTATAGAATAGATCCACAAAATTTAATATTGAATTTAAATGATAATATTGAAAGTAATGGTTATAAATTTGTATTTGAACTTTTTGATGGTGAAACTAAATTGAAAGAAATTGTCATAAGGACAATAATAAGATAGGTGGATTATGAAAAAGATTATATTGATTATAGTAATTGTTTTCATGAGTATGGGAATAGGTTTAACTTATTCTATGTATACTAATGATGCGAAAGGTAATACTAATATTTCTTTAGCTACATTTGTATTCGATACAGATAGAAAAGAGCTTATAAATATTCCTATTTCCAATATTAAACCTGGGGATAATATCAAATATGAATTTGATGTTTCCAATAATTCAAACAAGAAAAAAAGTGATGTAACCATTAAATATAATATTATAATTAAAACAATGCATTTTATACCACTTGATATAGAACTTTATAATGCAGATAATGATTTAATTATAAAGTGCAATGAGGATAATATAAGAAATGAATTAAACGAATTAGAATGCCATAGTGCTGATATTATTATGCCATATACGGAAGATGTAATTGATAAATATTATATAAAAATAGATTTTCCTATAGAGTATAATTCCTTAGAGTATGCATCATTAGTAGATTATATAAATATAGAAATAGATAGTAGTCAAAAAATAGATTAGGAGGATGTATGAAAAAGATATTAATTATTGTAGCGTTAATAATTTTATCAATATTTTTAGTTAATTTTACTAAAGCATTATACACTTCTAATTCTATTTGGGATTATTATTTAAATTCTAAAGGATTTTATTTTGAAAGTGATTATAATAAAAATATAGGTGTATATAATTTCTGGGATGGAAGTGAAGTTGAATTTAATATATCAAACGCTAAGGAAGATAAATATACTGAAGATGATATAGAATATGAGGCCTCTTGTATAGCTAGTAATGATACTATATGTAAGATAAATGGAAATGATATATATAAATCAACAATTAAAGGTGGATCTATAAAAAGTGAAAGGCTATATCTAGATATTGAATCTTTAAAAGATGATATAGAAGTACAATTGGTGATTAAAAGTATATCCCCATACAAAAAAACTATTAAAAATAAAATTTTATTACATAAAGATTCTAATATAGTTGGTAGTTATGATTATGAATTTATTAATTATGAAAATTATAGTCTACTTAATATTAGTAATTATTATAGTGAGGATAAATGTTTTAATGTTAAGTGGAATGTTGGTGATATTAAAGTATCTACATCAAATATTAACGTTTTAGGAACTGATAGTAATGGATATGTAAATGAATTTGCGAAAAATGTTTCAAAAAATGAAACTGTTAGTATCAAATTTTATAATCAAAGCGATATGATATATGATAAAAATATATTTGAACTAAGTGAATGTTCGCTTGAATCTTAACTTTGTTTATGATATTATATTAAAAGTAGAAGATAGGTGGTTTTATGAAGGTTTTAGAAAAGATAAAAAAGATACTTATTGGGATTGGTATTACATTGTTTTCTTGCTTTGCAATATTAATGACAATATTACTATTGAATATGAACAATTATGGTGTAACTGAATTTGGTGATAGTTCATTAGTAATTATTAAACGTGAAATTTCATCTGAAAATTATAAAAAAGGTGATTTAGTAATTGTTGAAAAAGTAAGTTATGATACAATCCAAAAAGGTGATGAGGTATTTGCCTATAGTGTTGACAGCAAAGAAAAGGCAAATGTTGAAGTTGGTATAGTTGATGAATTATATCCTAAAGATAAGAGTATTGCATATAAAAATGGTGCAGCTTTTTCACAAGAATATATTATTGGTAAAGCAACTAAAACAATTGCAGGCATTGGTACATATTTATCATTTATTGAATCAAAATGGGGATTCTTATTCGTTGTATTAATACCATGCTTTATTATATTTATCTATGAAATATATGCTTTGATAGTAGAAATTAGATATGGTGGAGAAGAAGAAAAATAGGTCTGAAATAATGACCTTTTTTTGTTATCAAAATGGGCATTTGTATTGTAAAATATATGCCTTTATGTTAAAATTAATATAGAGTAAAAGATAGAGAATGGAAGTATATTATGCACAGTAACGGTTTTAAAAAAGTATGTAATATTGTTCTAGATATTTTTATTGGAATATTTGGTTTAATATTATTAATAACAATTTATAATGATGTACAAGTAAAGGTATTTAAAAAGAGTTATGCCGATTTTTTTGGGTACTCAACTTTTGAAGTTCAAACAGGTTCAATGAAACCTGAAATTAATGAAGGGGATTTAATTATTGTCAAGAAAAATAATTCCCCAGCAGTTAAAGACATCATTACATATAAAAACGGGAATGACTTTATAACACATCGTGTTGTTGAGGCATATAAAGAAACATACGTAACTAAAGGTGATGCTAATAATGCTAAGGATGAGGCAATAACAAAGGATCAAGTAATTGGTAAGGTTGTTAAAATAATACATGGTTTTGGCCCAATAAGAAAAACTTTACTTAATCCGATTGTACTGATTACTTTAATTATCACCGCGTATATTATAGGTAGACTATTTAGTAATAAAAAATCTATAATTGATATTTTGATTTCTAAATTTAAAAAGGATGAAATGGAAAACACAGTCTCAGTTAATGTGTTAGAATCCATAAATATCGATAATACCGAAATTGAAGAAGCTAAAAAAGCAATCGAAAATATTGATACATCAGATGATATGGATAAGACAATATACTTTAGAAAAATATCTGTTGATAGCAAAGATATCAATCCAGTAATGCCAGTTATTAAGGAAGAGGAAAAAGTTGATATAACTTTGGATGATATAGAAATTGAGGAACAAAAAGTTACTAAGTTAAAAAAACATAAAAAGTTTAATGACATCATTGAAAAAGTTATGTTTATAAAAAAAGAAGAGTTAGAAGAAATATTAAAAGTTTTAGATGATTCAAAATTAAAACCTAATGAGGCAACAATTAAAGATGAATTTTTTAAGATATATATTGATGGTAAATATTATAATCACTGTGGAAATATAAACACTGATTATAATTCAAAAAATATATGCTCAAAATTAGAAGAAGTATTATCAAATGAAGCTAATAGGATGGCTAAGTCTTATAATGGTACTGATAATAAATATGGTGTTAAAGTAGAAAAATATAAAACCCTATTTATAGTTTTAATGCATCTTGAACATATAAATTCATTGTATGAAGATCTTGATATAAAAGCTACAGCTTATAAGAAAAAAATGGTTAAGTATTTAAACGATGACGAAAAAGTATTGATGAAAAAAATTAAAAGTGTTTTAAGTACTCAAAAAGCTTATGAACGTATTATGAAAAATGCTTTAGAAGGCGTAGAATCAAGTATATTTGAATTACATTATAATCAATTATCTACTAAGAAAAACATTTATGGTTTAGTATTAGATCACAATATTAGTTTTAGCAAAGTATATAGTAATTATATAATATCTAAAACTTATGATGAAGGTGTTGTAGCTGAAGATAAAGTATTAGTAATAATAAATATCTTACTTAACAAAATAGCTAAAGATATGATAGATAGTAATTTTAAAAGTAAATATTTATTATATTTACCAGAATCATTATATGATAAGGAAAATAAATTAAATCATATATTAAAATTATTGGAAGATGAATTTGTTAAAAATAGTGTCTTAATATTAGTTAAGAGTAGTGTTATTGTTAATAATAAAAAAATATTTAAAGACATAAAAAAAATGGGATATCAAGTTGCTATTATATATGATAATAATGTCTTAAAAGAAAAGGATAACCAGATATATAATGTTGCGTCTTATATATTTATTGATAAAAAGATTTATAAGACTTTAAATTTTGAACATTTAAATCCAGATGTATTAGTATTTGAAGATATTAAATCTAAATTAGATATACCGGGGGGTGAATAATATGAATACATTTTTTAGATTTTTCTATGAGTTTATTTCAATTTTCTTTTCAGGATTTGTAAAAATATTTGAGGGATTAATAAATGGCTTTGGAAAGATGTTCGGTTTTAGGGAATATACAAAAGTTATTAGTTCATATAAAGATCATTTTACAGGTGGAGATTGGATATTTGTAGTATTTTCAATAATCACATTAATTTTAATTGTATTTTTAATTGGCTTTTTGATTTTCTTACTTGTAAGAAAAATTATTAGAAGAGCTACAAATAACGTAAGTAAGGATGAACTTTTAGAAGAAGTTGCTAATTTAAATGAACAAGTAGTTAGATTAATGAAAGAAAAAGATGAATTAATGGCTATGAAAGTTTCACAATTAGGCTTAAAACCTGGTGAAGAAGATATAGAAGAACCAGAAGAAGATGTAGATACAGGAATCAGATTCCCTAAATTGGCATTAATAGATGCAAAATATGAAAAATTTGTACCAAAGAAGTATGAGAACAATTATACTTTAGGTAGTTTAATTGAAGATTTTAGATGCTTTTCTGCTTCAAAATTACATTTATATTATGACCCAGTAATTTTAAGACCTTTCTTTGCTGGTCTAGCCTGTGGTAAGTTAATAATTTTACAAGGTATATCTGGTACTGGTAAAACTTCCTTAGCGTATGCTTGGGGTAAATTTGTTAAGAAAGATTCATGTGTTTCATCAGTAGAACCTTCATGGAGGGACAAATCTGATTTCTTAGGATACTTTAATGAATTTAGTAAAAAATTTAATGAGACTAAAGCCTTAGGAGAAATTTATGAGACTGGTTTCGATGATGACATTCACACAATTATTCTAGATGAAATGAACTTAGCGCGTGTGGAATATTATTTTGCTGATCTATTATCAATTCTAGAAATGCCAAACAGAGATGAATGGTTAGTTGATATAGTTCCATCAGCATGGCCAAATGATCCTAAAAGGCTTATTAATGGAAAGCTTAAATTACCAGGAAATTTATGGTATATAGGTACAATTAATAATGATGAATCAACATTTATGGTAACAGATAAAGTTTACGATCGTGCGATGCCTATAGATATCAATATTAAAGTCGATCCTTTTAAATGTAGGGAACAAGATGCAATTGATATCAATGCTAGTTACTTAGATTCACTATTTAGTGAAGCGGTAGAAAAATATCCTGTTTCTGCTAAAGGATTAGATCAAGTAAAAGAGATGGATGATTATATTATTAATCATTTTAGAATCGCATTTGGTAATCGTATTATGAAACAATTAAACACTTTTGTTCCAGTATACGTTGCTTGTGGTGGTAAAGAAATAGAAGCAATAGATTATTTTATTGCCAAAAAAATATTAAGAAAATTTGATCAACTTAGTGTTTCATTTATAAGAGATGAAATTGATCCTTTTATAAGTTTCTTGAATAAAAAATATGGTAAGGGAACTATGAAGGAATGTATATATTATTTAGAAAATATTAAAAAGAATATATAGGAGGGATATAAATGGGTAAGTTTTTTGATACAATTAGCCAAGAAGAAATTGAAAAAAGAGATTTATTTCTTAAAAGAATTGAATCAGATATGCATTATACATTACATCAAAAAAGTGATACCATATCATTTGATTGGCTTGATGAAATTGAAAAAGCATGCCCATTTATTGATAATATAATTAGGCATCCTAAAGTAACATTAGTTAAAGATGAAAGAGTAGTTGAAGTAGAAAGAGCTAAAAAAATTACTGTTGATAGTATTAAGGATTTAGCTAAACATTCTAATTATATTACTGATGTAGTAGATGATGATGTTAAAGTGTCAAAAATATTAGATGTCAGAAATGAAGAAACATTTAATATATATGAAAACAGATTTTTATATACATTAGTAAAAGAACTAGATAGTTTTGTTTATGATAAAGAAAAAGAACTTGAAGATTTAGATTTAACTGATGAAAAAACATTAAAATACAATTCTTCTACTATAAGTGGAATGGAAAAAATAGATATAGAACTTAAAGTAACATCATCTAAAGAAAATAACTTAGATGATGGAAAATTAAAAACATTAGTTACTAAAGAACAAGATAGAATTACTAGAGTTAAGGAATATATTACCAGTTGGCTTAGGAGTGATGTTGTATGTGAATTAGATCGTATGCATGCACCACTTATTAATCCGCCAATTAAACCCACAAACGTAATTTTAAAAAATCCAAATTTTCAAATCGCGGTTAAATTATGGGAATACATAAGAAATTATGGATTAGGTGATGGCATAATCAAAAAAGAGATGGAAAGCGATGGTAATAAAGCATTATTAGGATATTTGGATGATGCATTCTTAACTTCATATTTTGTCCTAGATTCTATTTCAAAAAGAAAAAAAGAAGAAAAAGAAAAAATGTTAAAATATGCGGTTTTACTACTTTCAGAAGAAGTATATAGAACAATGTCACTATTATTGAGTCACGGTATTTCAATAACAGAAGAAGAACTATTAGAAGCATTGGCAAAATTAGTACAAAAAGAAAGTAGTAATCGCCTGATTGGTATTGAAGATATTAAAAAGAAATTTCAATCAGAGATAGATGAATATTTAGAAAGGGCACAAAAGAATTTATAGGTAGTTATATGAAAAATGTTATATTAAAAATATTTAGATATTTCTTTATTACTATTTTTGTTTTATTTGTTTTGATGATATGCTTGCAAAGATTTAGTAATAATAGAATTTCACTTTTTAATTTTAGATTATTTACAGTAATAACTGGATCTATGGAACCTAAATATAAAGTAGGGGATGTATTAGTTGCTGTAGAAACTTCTCCAGAAAATATTAAAGTAGGAGACGCTGTTAGTTATTTAGGTAATAAAGGTGAAGTTAAAAATAAAGTCATTACGCATGAAGTTGTTAAAATAGAAAAAAATTCTCAAGGAAAATATCGCTTTCATACAAAAGGTATATGTGATAATTGTATGAAAGAAGATCCTATAGTAGATGAATCACAATTATATGGTGTCGTAAAATATAAGGTTCAATCACTATCGTTTATATATAAAGTTGTAGGTAAGCCACTTGGATTTTTCTTATTTGTAGTAGTACCTATACTATACATAGTAATTTCAGAAATCGTTACATCATTAGTAGAAAAGGAAAAAGAAAGAAGAAGTAAGATTTAAGAATAGAAAGGGGTGGTATTTATGCTTTCTAAAAAAAAGAAAGTATATTTAAAACTAAATATCGTCTCGATTCTATTTGCTGTTGTTTCACTTATATCGGTAACTCTTGCTTGGTTCGCATATAGTGGTCTAGCTTCAGTAGACACTACTGTGGGGGTTAAGGCTTGGTATATAGAATTTGAAAAAAATGATGAAGTAGTATCTAATGATATAGTAATATCTTTAGATGATATATATCCTGGAATGGAACCTAAGTATGAAAAAATAACAATTAAAAACTTAGGAGATACAGAAGCTAAATTAAAGTATAAGATTAATCAAGCACGTATTTTAGATTCTGAAAAAGATTTTTATGAAAACGATAATGAAAATTCTTTGAATATAGAAGATGCATTGTCACATAATTATCCTTTCCATATAAATATCGCTTTAGATAAGCCATATATTGAACCGAAAGAAGATGCAGTATTTATAGTAAGTGTTTCATGGCCTTTAGATTCTGGTGATGATGCTTTGGATAGTTTATGGGGAAGAAAAGCGTATTTGTATGATGAACTTCAAAAAACATTAGATCCAAATGATAGGGAACCTGCTATTAAGATAATGATTAATGTTACAGCTGAGCAGGCTATAGATGATCTAGATAGTATTGATATAAATTATCTATTAGGTAAAAAAATTAATTATGACATTGAAACTGGTATGTCATGTGATAATTTAAGTGATACTTGTATAGAAACTTACGTTATTGATACAAACAATTTGGTTGATGATTTATATGTTGATTTACTACCTACTAAAGATTTAGGTAAAAGTACATATATGGACTATTTAAATATTAAACCTGATTGGAATGTTTCATATAGACTTTTGAATAGCAAGGATATATTAAAAATAATATCATTAGATATTGAAAATTCTTATATAAAAATAGATGGTATATCAGATTCTATTATTGGTAAGGTATTAACTGATACACGCGCGGATAGTATATTGAATAAAGTAAAAAAACATAATGGCCATTTTGAGTTTAAGTCATTACCATATTTTAATGATGACTGTGTATGGCTAGAAGATTTATATAATGATAAAGGATTCGCGGTTAATCAAAATAAATTATATGGCGAAGATAAAAATCAAGAATGTAGGATGATACCTATATTAAAAGCTGAAAAAGAAAAGATAGCATAGCTATCTTTTTATATTTGTTGTTCAAATGATAAGTTAGTAGTTATTGTTATAGATTCATTTGCATTTGCATACAAACTATCTTCTTCATCAGACATAATATTATCTTCCATATCATACCATTCAAAATAAATTCTAATATTGATTATATCAATATCATCTGAATAGTTGAATGATTCATTTATCTCATTATTAACTATATCTATTTCGTCACCGTCGTTTATTGAATACTTGGTAATTTTCAAATCTGGCATATCTTCATTTTCTAAAGTAAGCTTTACATTAAATGAAGTTTCTACATTTGAGGCATCTATTTCAATATCATAATATCCAATACTTGAAGGCGCTAATTTATTTGCTGACACATTATCGTTAGCTAAAATAGTTGGTGTAATATTTAATGTCTTGATATCACCATTCGTAATATCTTCATCACCAATTAATATTTGCCATTTCGCGAAGGCAAGTGTAACATCACCACTAGCATCTGCAACATATCTAGAATAAGTGTTGCTCATTATAGATAATGAAAACGCTAGAGTAATAATAACAATTAATACTTTAATTTTGTTTTTCATTTGTAGATGCCCCTTCCTATTATAATTATACAATATATATGTAAATTAATTTAGTATTAAAAATGTAAATAAAAATGAATTATACAGTAATAATGTAAAGTATATTTACTATCAAAAGTGTAATTGACATTGGTAAAAAAAGTATGTATACTCATTTTAAGGTGATAATATGAGAGGTAAGTTAATTGTAATAGAAGGTACTGATTGTTCAGGAAAAGAAACTCAATCAAAAAAACTATATCAAAGACTAAATGATTCTGGATATAAAATTCATATGTTAGGTTTTCCTATGTATGATACACCAACAGGTAAGATAGTAGGTGGCCCTTATTTAGGTAAGTCTTATATATGTGAAGGATGGTTCCCTGAAAAGGCGCCTAATGTAGACGCTAAGGTATCATGTCTTTTATATGCTGCTGATAGGGCATATAATGTTAACAAAATATTAACTCACCTAGATAATGGTGAAAATGTAATATTAGATAGGTATACATATTCTGCTATGGCACATCAAGGTGGTAAAATGTCTGATATTAGTGATAGAAAAGATATGTATAAATTTGTAGAAACATTAGAGTTTGATTTATTAAAACTTCCAATTCCAGATATAAAGATATTCCTACATATGCCACTTGAGGCAGCTATGATTTTAAAAGATGGTAGAGAAGAAGCAGCAGATCAAAACGAGGCTGATGCTAATCATCTAATTAATGCGGAGAAAGCATTTTTAGAAGTTGCGGAATTATATGATTTTAAAACAATAGAATGTGCTAGTGGATATCCAATTACTAAAGAAAGCATTCGTACCATAGATGATGTTTCAGATGAAATATATAATTATGTATTAGGAAAGTTATAGAAATATAACTTTTTTTATATAATTAAATGGTGATTATGTGATAGGATTACTTTTAAGAAAAGATTATACTCCTTCTTTAAAAGAGGCTTATATAATGTATGAAAGTATCGTAGATATAGTATATAAATATGGTATGAATGTTATAGGAATAGTACCTTCACCTATAGAAAAAGCAAAATCAATTATTGATATATGTGATGGTGTTATTTTAAGTGGAGGTAGTATAGAATCTATCTATGATAAAGATATTATCAAATACATTTATGATAATGATATACCATGCTTAGGAATATGTATGGGTATGCAAGAAATGGGATTATTATTTAATGGTAAACTTAAAAAAATAAATAACCATTATAATTGTAATCATGATGTCTTAATAAGTGATAGTAAAATACTTTCTAGTGGCATTATAAAAGTTAATAGTAGACATCATGAAATACTTACAAAAACAAATATTAAGATAGTTGGTAAAACTACTGATAATAAAATAGAGATGATAGAGGATAGTAGTAAAAAATTTTTTGTTGGAGTACAGTGGCATCCGGAGAATTTAAATGATGAAATTTCCAATAAAATATTTGATACTTTTTTTGAAAAAATAAATAAAAAATCATTGTAAAATATTCATTATATGCTATAATAATATTGGCTTTTTTAAATGGCATGACATGAATTTCTATACCTAGTGCCTTAGGGTGGTATAGTTTTGAAATGTCAGAAGAAATAACGAAAGGAGAATGTTATATGACAGTTGTGTCTATGAATTTACTTTTGGAGGCTGGAGTACACTTTGGTCACCAAACAAAAAGATGGAACCCAAAAATGAAAGAATACATTTATGGTTCTAGAGATGATATTTATATTATCGACTTAGCTAAAACTGCTGAAAAATTAGAAGAAGCTTACAAAGCTTTATCTGAAATTACTAAAAATGGTGGTAAAACTTTATTCGTT
>JAEEGL017448339.1_pt1 | contig 18833 bp, 17 predicted proteins | sample 9134231 | NCBI WGS metagenome assembly JAEEGL01 (sample SAMN16246548, study PRJNA631951) | gut metagenome | biome: gut microbiome; feature: rumen; material: fiber-attached | host: Bos | place: Iran: Karaj | collected 2018-10 | reverse complement strand
GAAGGCCTCCGCAGCCTTGGGATCATCCCAGAATCCGGCCGCAAGGGTCTGCTCCTCCCTTTCTTTCACTTCCTTCCGCTTCGCGGGAATATCGATGCATTTCCCCAGTGTATCCAGCCGCTGGCGAAGGGCTTTGATCTGTTCTGACGTAATCATACACGCTCTGTGTTAATCATCCGGAATATCCGCTCCAGCGGAGCCGGGTCGCCGGATGACACCAATTCTATATCTTGTTCTCCTGCGGCATCGCCGCGGATCAGGTTTCTTTCCTCCATCACATCTACGAGATGGCGGGCCACGGACGGCGCCGGGTCAATCACCCGGACATCCTCGCCCGCAATGCGGGAGATGACATCCTTGAGGAAGGGATAATGCGTACATCCCAGGACGACGGTATCGGCACCGGCATCCAGGAGCGGCTGCAGGCTGGCCTTCACGACATCCTCGGTATGGGGCCCTTCCAATTGCCCGGCCTCCACCAACTCCACGAACCCCCGTCCGACGGCCTCGACGATCCGGACATTGTCTTCGAATTTCCCCTTGGTCGTCAGGTATTTGGAGCCTTTGAGCGTACCGGCCGTCGCCAGCACGCCGATGACGCCGGAGCGCGTTCCGAGCGCCGCCGGCTTCACCGCCGGCTCCATTCCGATAAAAGGCGTATCGGGGAATTCTGCCCGGAGGGCCGAGACCGCCGCGGCCGTTGCCGTATTGCAGGCGATCACGATGACATCGGCGCCCTTGTCCAGCAGGAAACGCGTGATGAAACGCCCCCTGTCCCGGACGTATTCCGCACTTTTGTCGCCATAGGGGCAGTGTGCGTTGTCGGAGAAATAAACATACTTCTCCCGCGGGAGAACCTTCCGGATCTCCCTGTACACCGACATCCCGCCGGTCCCCGAGTCGAATATCCCGATCATATTGTACAAAGATAATAAACTTCCGGAAGAAACGGAACAATTTTGTTAACACAACAAAAAAGGACGGCCGGAGCCGTCCCATTGTATAAGAAGTATTGAAGGTTATCTGTACATCTGTCCGAGGACTTCGAGGTAAGGTGCGCCGTCCAGCAGGGTGGTGCGATACACCGTCTGATCGACCTTGTAGTACTCTACGCCATTCAGTACGACGACATCGTAGTCATCCGGCAGCGAGCTCACGAGGGCTCCGGCGGGAGGGATGATGACCTTGTACTGACCATTCTCGAAGACGTAGAACACGCCGTCCTGGTAGTAATACTGGGAATTAGCGTAAGCGTAGCTCTGGACGAGGCCGAGACGGCTTGCGAGCTCGTAGGACGAGAGGGCGCGGTCGGCGTTCATCGCATAGGATGAATTCTGGGCTGCGATCCTCGCGTTGTTCTCGGCGATGATCCGGTTCTGCTCTGCGATGGTAGCGTAGTTGTCAAAGACCGTGTTGTAGGTGCGGTAGGTATTGCAGTAGTATGCGAAGTTTACCAGGTTGAAGAGCGTGGCATCCACGACCCTCTCGATGAAGGTGCCGAAAGGAGGCCGGCAAACGTGGTAGTATCCTCCGTAGTATCTGTAATAGATACCGTCATACAGATAGTAGTCAAGACCCCAGTGGTGGATGACCCGGTAGTGGGCCGGCAGGTAGTGGACCCTGTATCCGTAGTAGTGCGGATGATCACCCCAGAAGTAACCCGGACGGTCGTAAGGCAGATAGCCTCTGTCGCGGGGATGGGTCCTGTGGATCTCTCCGTGGTCCATCCTGTAGTCGCCGTCGTTGTAGCGGAAGTTGCCGCCGCGGTCACGGTAATTGCCGTCCTTGTTGTAGCCGCCGTCGGCAGGCTGCATCCCCATCGGCTGGCCGGAGCCGCCGGCATTGAGGCCGCCGCGTGTGACGTTGCTGTTCTGACGGACCGTCTTGCCGTCGGCGCTGCGCACCGTGACGGAGGACTGGCCGCTGGAACGGGAGACCGCAGCGCTGCTCTGAGACCTCGAAGGCAGGGCAGGCGTCACCGCTCTCTGGGTGGTCAGGCCGCTCGAAGAACGGACGGTGTTGCCGGAAGCGCCGGACCGGACGCTGCTGCCAGATGCACTGGAGCGGACGGTGTTGCCCGATGCGCTGGAACGGACGCTGGTGCCGGAAGAGCTGGAACGGACCGTGGAGCCGGAAGAAGCACTGCCGGAACGGGATGTGGATCCGCCGATGGTGAAGGAAGAACCGGATGCGGAGCGGGCGGTGTTGCCGGACGAGCCGGAGCGGACGCTGCTGCTGCCGGAAGAAGCGCTGCCCGAAGAACGGACGCTGCTGCCGGAGGAGCTGGAACGGACGCTGCTGCCCGAAGAGCTGGAACGGACGCTGCTGCCCGAAGAGCTGGAACGGACGCTGCTGCCCGAAGACGAGCCGCTGCGGACCGGATTCTGTGCAGAAGCGGAAGGCATGCTGCTGGAACGGCTGCCGGAAGAAACCGAGCCGGAGCGGACGCTGGAGCCCGAAGAACTCGAGCGGACCGAACTGCCCGAAGAACTCGAGCGGACGGACGATCCGCCGGAATAACTGTTGCTGGAACGTGCAGACGAGCTACCGGAAGAGTAGCTGCTGCGGGTGGAACTTCCGCCAGACGATCTGCTGCCGGAGAAGCTGCTGCTTGAGCGGGACGAACCGCCGGAAGAGAAGCTGCTCCCGGAAGAACGGGAAGCGGAAGAGGAATGGGATGAGGCGGATCTTGCTCCGGAAGAACCGGACCGCCCCTGTGCTGTAGAGTCTACCGGTACGGCGAGCATGGACATTGCCATCGCTATAACTGCCGCTGTGTGTAAAAACCGTCTCATAATACTTAAACTTTAAAGGTACATGTAATATTTCTCCGAAAGAGCTTTGAAGTTGTCGGCATCTTTGTTCCAATAAGGAGCGATGTCTTCGACCCGAAGTCTCTTTCCGAAAGTCACTCTTACATAATCCGTACCACAAATGATATCAAGCATCCGGGTGCGGACATTTTCAGGGAACGGATTATGCTCGGGGTAAAGCTCGTTAACTGCCTGCATCACATAGAATTGCGTCAGTGTAATCGAGGCTTTTTCGTAGTCCGAAAAATAATATTGCACACCATGCAGAAGTTTATCTTTCTGGGAGCCGGAGAAGGGTTTGTAGTGGATGGTCCGGAAGACGGTTCCGGGCAGGTGATAACTCTCCAGTTTCTTCTTGAGCGCATCCGCGTCTATCCATTCCGCGGCAAAGGTCTCGAACGGTAGCGTATAGCCGATGCCGATGTGGAGGTAGTTGTTGAATTCCCCGGTGATGCCGGCGGAAGGATAAGCGATGGCCGTCTCCATGTTCGGGATATTGGGGGAAGGCAGAATCCAGGGAAGGCGCGTGTCCCGGTAAAGCATATGGCGGCGCCAGCCTTCCATCCGGACGACGGTGAGCTTGCACTTGAGCGGAGCCTCGGCCCCGTTGAGCCCGCAGTTGAGCCCCTCCTCGTTCAGCAGCGTGGCCAGTTCGCCGACGGTCAGGCCATACACGTACGGAATCTTGAACATGCTGACAAAGGAATGGAATCCGTCTTCCACGAGACAGCCCTCCACCTTGCGCCCGCCCAGGGGGTTGGGGCGGTCGAGGACGACGACCTCGATCCCTTTCTCAGCACAGGCACGCATTACGAGGCCGAGGGTGCTGATGAAGGTATAGGACCGGGTACCGACATCCTGGATATCATAGACCATGACGTCGACGCCTTTCAGCATTTCCGGAGTGGGCTTCCGGGTGGATCCATACAGCGAGTATACAGGAAGTCCCGTCGTCTCGTCAGTCCCGCTCTCGACCTTTCCGCCGGCATAGACATCGCCGCGTACGCCGTGTTCAGGCCCGTACAGGGCCACCAGGTTGACATTCGGAGCCTGATGGAGGATGTCGATCGTGGACCGGTAGTTGCGGTCTATGCCGCTCGGGTTGGTGACGAGACCGACCCGCTTCCCTTCCAGGACCGTGAATCCGTCCCGCTCCAGTACCTCAATGCCCGTCAGCACGGTCTGGTAAAACAGGAACTGGGACCGGGCAGAAAAGACCGGGACCGTCAGCAGGATCAGGGCGCAGGCAAAAAACTTTTTCATGGGCTATTCGTTTTTGGGGACCTTGCGGGCGGCAAGGGCGGTGATGGGGATCGAAAGAAGGCTGCAGGCCATGACGAGGATAAAGAAACCGGTATATCCGAGGGCTTCCTGCAGATAGCCGGCGAACAGGCCGGGAATCATCATGCTCAGAGCCATGAACGCCGTACAGAGCGAGTAGTGGGAGGTCTTGAATTCACCTTCCGACACGTGGATCATGTAGAGCATATAGGCCGTGAAGCCGAATCCGTAGCCGAACTGGTCGAGGAGGATGCAGCCGCTGACAAACCAGAGATTCTCCGGACGGGCCATTGCGAGATACACGTAAACGAGACAGGGAATGGCGACGCAGCAGACCATCGGGACGAGGCTCTTCCTGAGCCCCCACCTCGCGGCGGCGATGCCGCCGAGGATGCCGCCGGCGACGAGACCGGCCACGCCGATCGTCCCATAGGCGAGGCCGACCTGCTCGGTCGAGAGCGCAAGCCCGCCCGCCGCTGCCGTATCCAGCAGGAAAGGCGTCAGCATCTTGATACTGAGCGCTTCCGGAAGGCGGAACAGCAGGAGGAAGCACATGGCCAGCCAGATGCCGGGTTTGGTAAAGAAGGTCGCGAATGTGCGGCCGAATCCCCGGAAGATTTCCTTCGCCGTACCGGCATCTTCCCGGACGGCATCCTCGGCGGGACGGGGCAGCAGGAAGATGTGCCAGACGCTGAGGACGGCAAAAATGAGCGCGGTTATCAGCAGCGTAATCCGCCATGCCGTCGGAACGCTGCCGAGCCTCCGTTCGAGATATCCGGCGATAAAGACCAGGACGCCCTGCCCGAAGATCATCGACACCCTGTAGAAAAGGCTCCGGATACCGACGAACACAGCCTGCCGCTTATGGTCGAGGGCCAGCATGTAGAAGCCGTCGGCCGCGATATCATGCGTGGCGGAGGCGAATGCCGTAATCCAGAAAAAGATGAGGGACAGGGTGAAGAAAGTGGGGTGGACGCTCAGCGCAAGGGCGACGAAAGCCGCCGTCATCGCCAACTGCATCCAGATGATCCAGCGCCGCTTGGTGCCGATGATGTCGACAAACGGGCTCCAGAAGGGCTTGATGACCCAGGGAAGGTACAGAAGGCTCGTCAGGGCCGCCAGGCGGCCGTTCGGCATGCCGAGGTTCTTGTACATGACGACCGAGATGGTATTCACGATAAAGTAGGGAATGCCTTCGGCGAAATACAGCGTGGGCACCCAGGCCCAGGGCGTAATCTTATTTCTCATGGCTCAGGACGGCTCCGGGATAATAATGCTGCAGGATTTCGGCATAGCCGTGACCGGCATGGGCCATCGCCGCGGCGCCGATCTGGCAGAGGCCGACACCGTGGCCCCATCCCGCGCCGTGCAGGATGACCTTGTCTCCGGCCATCTCCACCTCGAAGGCGGAGCTCTTGAGGTGACTTGTGGAGAGGTAACGCCTGATGATCAGTTCTTTGCCGATTTCCATCGTATATTTCGTTCCGCGGATCCGGAGCAGCCGGATACGGCCGGATACGCCCCGTTCGAGCGGCTCCAGGGCGACGAGGTCGCCGATGTCGTGCCCGGAGCGTTCCGAGATCAGGGCGGCTAGTTCTTTCCTGTCGTATTCCGCAGTCCAGCGGTAGAAATCCTTCGTCTCGAGGTCGTAATCGTTCAGCACCTGGGACAGGACGGTCTGATCGGACGTATTGCACCAAGGATCTTCCACGCGTGTCAGGTAGGGTTCGTCCTTGTCTTCCCAGCAGGTGGAGAAAAGTTCCGTCAGTCCGCCGCAGCATTTCGAGAACCGGGTATCGCACAGCCTGCCGTCATAGGTCAGGACCTCGCCCCAGGTATCGTCGATAGCCTGGCGGACCTGCTCTCCGACGGCCATCGTGAGCCCCTGGTACCGTTGGCAGTGGTCATCCGCACAGACATCGAAACGCTTGTGGTCTTCGTGGTCGAACCACTTGATGAGCCGGGGGACATCTCCGGGCTTCTCCTGCGAGAGATTGAGCCAGGTCACGATGGAAGGGAGATCCTGCCGCTCCAGCGGCGGAACGCCCCGCCGGGCGCTGCCGCGGCGGCGGACGATGGACATCACCCAGGAACGGGAAATGACCGCATGGGCCTTGAGGAATTCGAGGGAGGCGGAGGCGCGCATCTCGGAAGAGATCACGCTCAGGAGATAATCCTCGACACCGATGATATTGACAGCCGTGACCTTTCCAGCCTCGACAATAAACTTGAGCGTACCGGCAAATACCTGTGTCTGACGCCGTTCCCAGTGAAACTGTTTGCCGATGGTCACGTCAAAAAGGCGGAAGGAGGGCTCGGCGAAGAGGGTGGACATCGTGACCGCCTCGAAGGTCAGTTCGTCATACAGGACGCCGTTGTAGTCGATCTTGCCCTCCCGGTATGCGACCTTCTGCGGACCGGCACCGTCCGAGATGATTTCGAAACGGATTTCAGCGCCGGACATGATGCCGACTTCGATCCGAGGCTGGGTGCGGGTCAGCCGCCAGATAATACGCTTTTCAATCTCTTCGGAGACGGAAACTTCCGACAGGATCTCCGATAGGACTTCCCCGTTCAGGCGTTTGTAATCGGTCTCCAGCGGTGCCACGAAGAAACCGGCCATGTCGGCGCAGCCGGGGCTGATGGTGAAACGGCGGGCCGGATCTTCCGCATAAAAGCAGTTGGGGCGGTGCTTGCCGCGCAGCGTGACGACCGCACGGTACTCCCCCTCCGTCCGCCAGGTCAGGAGATTGAAGCGGGGTTCGTTCTCCCCTTCCGGAACGGGCGTGCAGTCGAGCAGGCGGTAGAACATCTTGGCCATGGACTTGGGCGTCCGTGCCCGGAGGGCGAATACGCCGCGGCTGAAATGCCGGTAATGGAAAAGCCTCGCATCCTGTACGGAATCGATGTAATTCAGGGTCTCCGTCCCTTCGTCCGGCGTATGGGTGAGGAGGTTGTCGATCGCCCGTTCGAGCGGCATGAAGCCCTTCGGGCAGGCCTGGAAATGAAGATGCACCGGGAAGGAGGCGCCGCTGCGCGGGCCGTTGTAGAAGACCGTGAAACCCTCCAGTTTGGTGGCGATGTCCAGCATGTCGACGAACCGGTGCCAGATGGTCTGCTTCTCATGGACGGAAGAAACGATGACCAGATGCCGCGGGAAGATCGGATAACGGTTGACGAGGATGTCGTAGGTACGGCCCTTCCGGCCCTCCATCCTGAGGGCGATCTGGTCTTCGGGACGGTTCTCCAGACAGGCGAAACAGGCCCTATCTTCGGGGGCGGGTGCAGCCGTGGAGACGAGCCGGCCGGGATTGTGCTGAATGGTACACCGCAGACCGCCGACTTCCGTCTGGCGGGTAGCCGCGCTTTTGAGCGACCGGAAGGCCACGGCGACTTCACGCCATACGGACAACTGGTCGAGAATGAACTTGTCTATTTCAGATTTCATCAGAGCAGCGCTTCGAGGGAAGGACGTACCTTCCGGAATTCCTGCTCAAAGTTAGGAGTAAAAACGGATTTCCCCAAATTATCTTCGATTTCCTGCATTTTCCACCAGCGGCCTTCGCTGACTTCGGCATTGTCGGGAGAAAGATTGAAATTCCCGGCAGCCGCATAGACGATGACCCATTCCCGCTCATTCCTGAAAGAATAGACATAGGCTTCCAGCAGGACGGGATTGTACTGCGTGAACCCGAGCTCCTCTTCCGATTCGCGGAACAGGGCTGCCTCAAGGCTTTCGCCGAAGGTGACGTGACCGCCGACTGCCGTATCCCACAGACCGGGATAAAGTTCTTTCGCGGGTCCGCGTTTCTGGAGGAACACCTCCCCGCTGCGGTTGATCAGGTGCAGGTGGACGACAGGATGCAGGAGGGCATTCCTGTGGCACCAGGAGCGGGAAGCCTGGCCGATGACGATGCCGGTCTCCTCAACGACAGGCACCATTTCTCCGCCGGACGGGACGGCTTCCCGGGAAAGGGCCGTCGGACGCGGCAGGACCGGTACCGGAACGGAAGGGTAGATCAGGGAGACCATCACGCAAAAGCGAAAAGGATCAGGAGCTGGGCGACCAGCACCCGAAGGAACATCGAAAGCGGATAAACCGTCGCATAGTTGATGGACGGATACTCCGTTCCATACATATTCTGGGCGAAGGCAAGAACGGGCGCATTCGTCGTAGAACCGATCAGCATACCGACAATCTGGTAGAAGTTCACCTTAAACACGAGTCTGGCCACCAGTCCCGTGATGAATACCGGCAGGATGGTGATGGCGGCGCCGTACAGGATCCACCAGTAACCGCCTGACGTCAGGGAACTTACGAAATTCTCTCCGGCGCCGATGCCGACGGCGGCAAGGAAGAGGGAGATACCGATGTCACGGATCATCAGGTTGGCGCTCTCCGTGGTGTAGGTGGTGATGTGCCACTTCGGGCCGAAGTGCCCGAGAAGGATGGCGATGATAAGCGGACCGCCGGCCAGGCCCAGTTTTACAGCCTGGGGTATGCCCGGGAAATGGAACGGGATAGACCCGAAGATGACTCCGATGACGATTCCGATGAAGATGGGGATCAGATTCGGCTTGTTGAGTTCGGAGCCCGTATTGCCGAGCAGGGCCGCCACTTCCTTCAGCGCACTCTCGCGGCCGACCACCATCAGCGCATCTCCCATCTGAAGATACATGTTCGGCGTGGCGACAATCTCGACGCCGGCCCGGATGATACGGGTCACATTGACATTATAGACGGCCCGCAGATTGAGGTCGCGGAGTTTCTTGCCGGTAAGGGAAGACTTGGTAACGGTAATCCGGCGATAGACATAGACATGGTCGATCCGGTCCCAGTCAGCCTGATGCATCGGGACTTCCTCCCCGAAAAGGATGCGGAGCTTGTCCACCTCGTCTTCGTTCGTGACGATCAGAAGCCGGTCGCCCTTTTCCAGAACGGTATCGGGGGTCGAAACGGAGACCTCGTCCCCTTTCATGATCCTGGACACGACGAATTTGCCGTCAATGCTGGAAAGCACCTCTGAGAGTTTCCGGCCGAAAATGGCGGGATTCTCCACCTCGCAGTGCATCCGGCGGGCATGATTGCCGCTTTCTTCTTCCTCTTCCAGCGCAGCGCGCTCTTTCTTGAGATTAATCTTGAAAAGCGGTTTCAGAAGAAGCAGGACAAGGATGACGCCGAGGACGCCGATGGGATAGGCGACGGCATAGCCCGAGGTCATTGCAGCGGAGGTCGCGGTGTCGCCGGCCACGTCGATGACGGTCTGCTGGGCGGCACCGAGCCCGGGCGTATTGGTCACGGCGCCGGACATGACACCGACCATTGTCGGCAGGCTTTCTCCGGTGCACAGGGAGAGCAGCCAGGTGACGAGAACGGCCAGCAGGACATTGCCGACGGAGAGCAGGTTGAGTTTAAGTCCGTCGCTCTTGAATGAGTGGAAGAATCCCGGGCCGACCTGCATACCGATGGAAAAGACGAACAGGATCAGGCCGAACTCTTTGACGAAATTGAGGATATCAGGGTCGGAACGGAAGCCAAAATGGCTCACGAAGATGCCCACGAACAGAATCCAGGTCACACCGAGGGTAATGCCCTTGATCTTGAGTTTTCCCAGCATCAGCCCCATGCCGATGACAAAGGCGAAGAGCATGATGGAGTGGGCGATACCCGTACCTAAAAATAATTCTTGCATATCAATAATCCACCTTTACGATGAAGGACTGACGGCCGTCGACAAGTCCTTCGACATAGCAGGAATCCGGCCCGTCCGTATAGCGGCACAGCTGTACGGTCTCTCCGGGACGGGTTTCTTTATTGAAATTAATGTAAATATCCTTTGCCCTGCGGACGGACATTGCCTCCGGATCGAGGCAGTCCATCGCCCAGACCATGTAGCGGGCGTTGTTGGCATGGCCGAGAAAATCGACGTCGGAATAAGAAACCGGATGTTCCTTTACGAGGTCAGGCTCCAAGCCGGCGGGTTTCTGGATCTTCGGGGCAGGTTCTGCGATGGCAAAGCCTTCCCCTGCCGTAGAGAGGTCCAGGACGGCCCTTTCGGCAGGATTCCTCAGCAGACGGCGGGTGTCCGTGTCAATGATAAGCCAGGACGAGGTCGCCGTGACGCGTTCTTTCCCGGTCCCGTCCTGCAGGGAGAAATCCCTGAGGAAGAACAGGCCGTCGAAGCCTTTGTGCCAGGTCCAGAGCCGGACGTCTTCCTTCCAGAGGGGCGCGTCCGGGAAGTGAATATGCATCCGCGAGAGCACCCATGCAGTCTTTTTCCCGGCAAGGATGTCGAAACCGGCGCCCAGCAGCTCGGCCGCCCAGTGCGCGATTTCCTGTGCCATATCCATGAAGGACGCCGCCTTGAGGACGCGGAAGCGGTCCACGTCATAGCATGGAATGGTAATATCCTGATAGAATTTGTTCTTATCCCTGAAAATCCCTTTCATAAACCATCAGATTTGCAATGAACGGATGAGTTCCAGTTCCTCGGCGTTGTACAGCAGGCTGTCGACCGCATCCGGCCAGAGCTGGGCGGCTAGGAGGAATGCACCGAGCAAGAGAGCCGACAGAGCAAACACGACAATCAGTGTCCAGAGCAGGATCCGCCATCCCAGGTGACGGCGCTCCGGCCGCGGCTTTTCAGCCGTAACGGGTGCCGGATCGGGGGCAGTTTCGGCTACAGGCCGGGGATCCTTCGGAACCTCAAGGATTTCCGCAAGGGAACCGACGGCCGCCGCCACCTCATCTTCCGTCTCTACATGCGTCTTGAGGGAGATTCTCTCCAGGCCGAATCCATACGGATAGATATCCAGATCTTCGTCGGGGACGAAGAAGAAATAATTCTCTTTTGTGGCCCGGAGACGTCCCAGTCCCGGGAAGACAACGGCCTTGCGGTCTTTCAGGGTCTCCTTCAGCTCCTGCAGAAAAGCCGTTACGATCCGGGCTGCGGTCTCGCGGGAAATGCTGTTGGAACGGGCGTAGAAATCGGCCAGAAGGGTGTCGCTCCCCTGCTTCTGCGTAAAATAGAGCCGCCTGTAGGGCGGATTGATGGTATAGCCTTTGTCCGAGAAGGTCGAGGGAACAATCTCAGCGATGAAGGTGCCGATCCCGGGAAGGGTGACCTCATCCTCGTCGAGAATAATCTCACAGACCATTTTTGACAAAAGCGCAATATCCATCTCCTGCTCAATTTTGAGACGCAAAGTTAGAAAAAAAATATGAATAAAATAATTTTGTTATTTAAAAGAAAATGAATAACTTTGCACCCAAACCGAAGTTTCAACACAAACAATATTGTAAACTTTAATTAATTTTTTTGTATCATGGAGAAACTCATTGCCCAGATTAAAGAGCAGATCGCAGCCCTCTGCGCCGACATCGACAAGATCGAGAACAAAGCCGCCAAGGCTCGCGTTCGCAAGGCCACCCTCGCGCTCGAGAAGCTCGGAAAGGAATATCGTAAGATCAGCGTCAAATAATTTTTGCACTGCAACACCTTTCAGGGCCGCTCTGCTTGACAGAGCGGCTCTTTTTTTGACACCCGGCGAAAATTTTTCAGAAAAAATTTGCAGAATCAAAAAATGATTGTACCTTTGCAGTCCCAAACCTTCCTCAGTAGCTCAGTTGGTTAGAGCACCTGACTGTTAATCAGGGGGTCCTAGGTTCAAGTCCTAGCTGGGGAGCCAAAGCGGACAAATCATCGGAAACGACGGTTTGTCCGCTTTCTTTTTGGCTGATTTTCAGATAGATAGACCCTAGCGGCGGGGATGATGGGAGAGGATGGACGACTGCCAGGTAGAGGTGTCGATGTGGGTATAAATCTCGGTGGTGAGGATACTTTCGTGCCCCAGCATCTCCTGCACGACGCGAAGGTCGGCGCCGTTCTCGATCAGGTGCGTGGCGAAGGAGTGGCGGAAGGTATGCGGAGAAATCTCCTTGGTCACGCCGGCCAGAAGGGCCTGTTTCTTGACCATATTGAATACGCTCACACGCGTGAGGGCGCGCCCGAAACGGTTCAGGAAGAGGATATCCTCCGAGGCCGTATCCGCCGCTTCGCCGCGGATGAAGAGGTATTCCTTCACCGCCGAAGCGGCCATTTCCCCGAGGGGGACCAGCCGCTGCTTGTTGCCTTTGCCGATGACCCTGACAAAGCCGTCCTGGAGGAAAACATCCGAAATATGCAGGCCGACCACCTCGCTCACCCGCAGTCCGCAGCCGTAGAGCACTTCCAGGATAGCCCTGTCCCGCACGCCGCCCGGGGCTGAAAGGTCCACCGAATTCATGATTGCATCCACTTCCTCCACCGACAGGACGGCCGGCAGGTAACGGCCGAGTTTCGGGGAGGCGATGCCGTCACAGGGATTCTCGCCGCGCCACCCTTCGGCGACCATCCAGTCGAAAAAGGAGCGGAGCGCACTGAGCACGCGCGACTGGGAACGCTTCGACAGCGTATCTCCCCTTGCCTCCAGATAAGAGAGTACGTCCTCCGTCGTCACTCCGACCGGGTCATCCCCGAAAGCAGGATGGGAAAAAGCCTCCCGCACGTCTGAGACATAGGACGCCACCGTATTCGGCGACATGCTGCGTTCCAGGCGCAGGTAGAAAGAATAGTCCTTCAGGAGGCCTTCTGCAGTCATCAGAGTGTCGCGTATTTCTTGCCGTAATAGAGCATCTGGCCGAGGTAGTCGTCGGTATAGACCAGTTCATAGTCCACGGTCTTCCCGTCCTTGACGACCGGCACGATGTCCGGATTGACAAAACCGCCGTAAGGCTTCAGGCCGAGCGCGGCATAACGGGACAGCACTTCCTTGTGGAGTTCGGGATCGATCTGGACGGCATATGTCTCGATCAGGGCCTTGCCGGCCTCATAATCGCCCTCGGACTTGATCCGCTGAATCTCGCCGAGCAGTTCGCCGAACAGGGCGCGGAGTTTCTCGAAGTCGTTCACGACAAAATACGTCTTGCCGTCCCGGACGATTTTCTCGATGACATTGTCTGCAGCACCCTTTTCCATGCACCACTCCGCAATCAGCTTGCGGTTCTGCATATGGGCCTCGGTATTGGGACGGCCGAGTTCGACGCGGTTGAACTGGACGAAGAGGCCGTTGCGGATATAATTGGAGTATTCAGCCTTGTAGGCCTCCGGCGAAGGCATGATGCCGAGTTCGACCATCTTGGGATCGGCACTGTAATACAGGCCGAAGAGGTCCGCGCGGGCTTCTTCCAGGGCCGAGGCATACTCGCCCATCGCCGTAGTGGAGACGCCCGGAAGCAGCTGGCCGCTGCCGTGGCCGAGGCACTCGTGGAGATCGGTATGGATCTCGTCCGCAATACCGCCGAACTCCCGGTACAGCGCCTTTTCTTCGTCGCTGTAGGCGAATTCGTCCAGGATGTTCTTCGGGCACTCCCGTGCGGCGAAATCGTAGGCGTGGGTAATATTGGCGATGGTCACCGACTTGGAGCCGTGCTCCTTGCGGATCCAGTCCGCGTTCGGCAGGTTGATGCCGATCGGGGTGGAAGGATAGCTGTCGCCCGCGAGGGTCACGGCATTGACGACCTTGGCGGTGATGCCCCTGACCGTCTCCTTGCGGAAGCGCGGATCGACCGGGGAATGGTCCTCGAACCACTGGGCGTTGGCGCTCAGGATCTCGGTCCGGGCCGAAGCGACGGAATCCTTGATATGTACATAGCCTTCCCAGGAACCTTTGCGGCCGAGGGGATCGTTATAATCCTCGACAAAACCGTTGATGAAATCGACTTTTCCGAGGGTATCCCGGACCCATTCGATGTTGAATTCGTCCCAGATACGGAGATCCCCGGTCCTGTAATATTCCTGCAGCAGGCCGAGCGCGCGTTTCTGGATGTCATTCTCGGCTACTTCCGCCGCTTTCGCCAATTCTTCGTTGATCTTCTCCAGGGCAGGGCCGTATATGCCGCCGACCTTCCAGGGAAGTTCCACGACTTTACCTTTCTCCTTGACAACCTTTGTATTGAGACCGTAAGAGACGGGATGCGGGTCCTTCGGCTTCAGGATGCCGGCGTAGTAGCGCTCCACCTCGGCACGGGTGACGCCGTCGTAGAAATTGACGGCAGACAACTTGACGATGTCGCCGGAAGTTTCCGTAGAACGGCGCTGCGGGTAAACGGACGGATTGTAGATTACGTCCAGCAGCCGCGCATCCTCCTTTCCGACGGACTGCATCAGGGAGGCGAAATACTCCCTCCCGCACTCCGGGAAGAACTTATCCTCGGCATAATGGTGATGGATGCCGTTGGAGAAGAACAGCCGCTTGGCGTACTCCGTAAAGCGGAGGAAATCCTCGCACTCCCTGTCGCCTTCGTAACCGATGAGGATTGCCTCGACGGTATGGCGGATGGCGAGATTGTCCCGGCAGTTCTGGTCCCACATGATATCACGGCCGTACTTCGCCGCCTCGGAAAGGTGGTAGGCGTATTCTTTCTGCTGAAGTGTCAGGTCGTCCCAGCCGGGAACGGTGAAACGCATCACCCGTACGTCGGCAAACTGGTCGATCAAATAGTTGAACCCGGTATTCTCCGGGTCGCCGCCCTTCTTCTCCGCACAGGAAACTGCAGCAAGCGCCAAGCCCATCATCATCATAAGTTTTTTAATGTCCATATCCATTTATCTTTGATTCCAAGCTACGAATATAAGAAAAATCCGACGAAAAACGTTATATTTGTAGACTGAAATGAAATGGATCGCGCACATATGGAGCATCGCCGCGGCCGCATTGCTGGCCGCCGCCGTTTCGTCCTGCGAGCTCTTCGAGCTCAACCCCGTCCCCCGGGGATGGAACGACGGCCCCTCCATGGGCGGACAGCCCGAGAGCCACCCCGCGCGGCTTCCGGCCGAGTCGGACCGCAAGGTGCTCCTGGTCTATTCCGCCGGATACAATTCACTGCGGTCCTACCTCAAGGAAGATATCGAAGACCTTTGGAAGGGTTATATCCCCGGCGCCCGGCTGCAGGATGACGTCCTGCTGGTTTTCAGCCACCTCAACGTAAAAAGTTCCGATTATACGACGCCGACGGAGCGCGTGCTTTTCCGGCTGACGAAAGACCGCGAGGGCAAGGTCGTCTCCGACACGCTGCTGCGCCTCCCGCACGGATCCGCCATTTCCCGTGAATGCCTGTCAGAAGTGCTGGGATTCATAAAAGACAATTTCCCAGCCAGGAATTACGGGATGATCTTCTCCTCCCACGGGTCCGGCTGGTTCCCGCCCGGATACTATTCCCGTCCGGAGAAAAAGTATTTCGACTACATCTCCTGGGAAAGCATCCGCCCACATCGCCGGCAGGGGGTTTTCTGGCCCGAAGCGCCGGACGGCCCTGCCGTGAAGAGCATCGGCCAGGAGCAGATCGGGGAAGAATCCTCCGAGATGACGCTCCGGGAGTTTGCGGATGCCTTCCCGATGCACTTCGACTACATCCTCATCGACGCCTGCCTGATGGGCGGCGTGGAAGTCGCCTATGCCTTCAGGGATGTCTGTGACGGCCTCGGGTTCTCGCAGGCCGAAGTGCTGGCCGACGGGTTCGATTACACATCCGTCGCCCATCACCTGCTCGAGAACGAAACGCCCGATCCGGTGAAGGTTTGCTCCGACTACTACGACTATTACAATGCCCAGAGCGGGTCCTTCCGCTCCGCCACCATCTCATTCATCGACTGCGCGGGCATGGAGGCGCTGGCCGCCCGCTGCAAGGAACTCTTCTCCAGATACCGCACGGAGATCGCCGCCGTGGATTACAAGAAAGTCCAGAATTTCGGCAGGAGGATGAATGACGGCGGAGACCGCAGCTGGTATTTCGACCTGAAGGATGTCCTTGCAAAAGCGGGCGCTTCAGAGGAAGACCTTGCCTCCCTCCAGGCTTCGCTGGATGAATGCATCGTATACAAGGCCGCGACGCCGGTCCTGCTCGGAAGCATCCCTATCAAATCTTTTTCGGGACTGACGATGTACCTTCCGGCCTATGGGACGGAGTACCTCGACGCCTATTATAAGGAAAATATTTCCTGGAATGATGCCACGGAATTGGTTCAATAATAAATATACATCTGTATGAGAAAGAAAATCGTTGCCGGCAACTGGAAGATGAACACCACCGTTGCCGAAGGTGTCGCGCTTGCAAAAGCCGTAGCCGCCAAAGCGGCGGAAGTCCCCGCACACGTGGGTCTTGTCGTCGCTCCCCCGTTCACCCATCTTGTCAGTGTCGCTGAAGCCCTGAAGGGATCCAAAGTGGAACTCTCCGCCCAGAACTGCGCCGACAAGGCCAAAGGCGCCTTTACCGGAGAGGTAGCCGCCGACATGCTTGTCAGCGCCGGCTGCCAGTGGACCATCCTGGGCCACTCCGAGCGCCGTCAGTACTATGGAGAGACCGATGCCAAGCTCGTCGACAAGGTCCGCCTTGCCCTCGACAACGGCCTCGGCGTCATCCTCTGCGTCGGCGAGAATCTCGACGAGCGCGAGGCCGGCCGTCATTTCGAGGTCGTCAAGACACAGACCGAAAATGTCCTCTTCCACTTTACGGCTGAGGAAATGGCGAAGATCGTCATTGCCTATGAGCCCGTCTGGGCCATCGGAACCGGCAAGACCGCCACGGCAGACCAGGCCGAAGAAATCCACGCCTGCATCCGCAAAGTATTGGAAGGGAAATTCGGTGCTGAAGTAGCAGAGAACACCACCATCCTGTACGGCGGCAGCTGCAAGCCTTCCAACGCGAAGGAATTGTTCGCACAGCCCGACATCGACGGCGGCCTCATCGGCGGCGCCGCCCTCAAGGCTGACGACTTCATCGAGATCGGCAAGAGCTTCTAAGGCTTATAGACGATCACAGCGATTCCGTCCCTGGAGTCCCAGAGCCAGATGCGGCCGTCTTCGGCCACTTTCTCGACCTGGAACGACAGGGACGAACGTTTCTGTACCGTCGCGCCCGCCGACCAGGCCAGATCGGCGACGACGACATCCCCCTTGGCCGAGGGGCCCCTGTTGCAGGTGAGGATATAATGGTCCGACATCTTGTCGTCTCCGACGCGGAATTCGGCCCTGTCGGCATTGAATGTCAGCTGGCACCGGGCATCCGTGAACTGATAGATGACAAGGCCGTTTATCTCCAGGGCATATCCATTCTCCAGGTTTAGCAGGGCGGGATCTATCTCGGGATTGACCGTACAGGACGCGAGCAGCAGGACGGTGCCCAATACTGCGGGCAGATATTGAATCATTCTTTTCATTTCACGGTAATTTTCTTGACAATGACATCCTTCGTGCCGTCCGGAAGCGTCACCGCGGCAGACAATACGCCGCTGCGCCGGATCTCGAACCAGCCGTCGGCGGCACAGCTGACAGGCGTTCCGTCAAAGGTCCACTGAACCGCCTTCGCCCCTACGCCGTTCCATACCCGTAGGGGAATCCGGGAACCGGAGACAAAATATCCCTCGTCCGTCCGGGAAGCGCTGTCGAGCCAGATGAACGGATGGGCGCCTTCCCGGAACTGCGCCGTCGTGAAGTTGGCACTCTGGTCGACAGTCCCTTCCACGCCGTCCAGTTTAAACAGGATCCGTACTTTATAAGCCGTCTTCGGCGTCAGGCCTTCCACCCAGCAGGCAAACTTTCCGGGCGCATAGGAGGGTACGCTCAACTCCGTCAGGTCCTTTCCGTCCTGCCCGTAGCGGAGGAGGCTCTCTCCTTCAAAAGATGCGTCGGATGACTCCCAGGTAAGGAGCACGGCATCCTGGAACACGGTCTTGGCCACGCCCTGTACGGAAGGAGGCGCCGCACTCTTCCCGACCGTAAAAGTGACATTCTCCCCAACGCGGGTGATATTGGTTATGGCAACCGGAGCGCCCGTGCCGCTCCAGAAGGAGAAGGCCGGGGAAGAAAAAGCGGAAAAGGCATTCACCGTATTATAGGGCCAGAACGCACGTTTTTCCATCTGCTTCATCGCCGCACTGAAAGGGCCGCTGTTTAGCCACACATCATAATACTGACCGGCCACCCCGGCATCCGCCTCGACGAGGTCCGCACACTGGTGGGCAGGCCAGGCATTCACCCGGTTGAGCACCTCCCAACGCTGCAGGGCCGTGCAGTTATCCCCTTCATCATCGACACCGGTTGCCCGGGAGGATTTGTCGATATGATAGATCAGCAGGCCCGTCCCCGGCAGATACTGGTCCCAGCCGCTGTTGTTGCGGTTCTCGATCAGGAAGTATTCACCCGGGTCATCCGTACGGACGATGAGGAAGCGGCCGTTCTGCTGGACCGGCTCCAGCGTGTAATCACCGAAGGTAAGCTCTTCAGGGTCATTCAGCCCGAGTTCCATCCGCTCGACGGCATTGTAGTTGGGCGGGGTATGGCCGTCGTTGTTCATGTTGGCCGCACACATCAGTCCGAGGCTCGACCACCAGGCATCCGCCGTACCGCCGGTTCCTTCATAGTTGGCATCATAGAAATCCGGGACACCGAATGTATGCGTATATTCGTGACAGAACGTACCGATGGAGGCCATCTGGTAGCGACGTGTTACGGAAGACAGCATCAGCTCGGATGTACAGGCGTAATTGTTGAGGAGCTTGCCGTTATAATACTTAGTCACTCCGGCGCCGTCCCGGACATACCATTGGTGTGACCAGACACAATCTTTGTTCCGGACCTGGTCGTCCGACTCGTCCTTGCCGGCAAAGAAAACAAACACATTGTCGATTTCGCCGTCGCCGT
>JAEEGL015652716.1_pt1 | contig 18833 bp, 11 predicted proteins | sample 9134231 | NCBI WGS metagenome assembly JAEEGL01 (sample SAMN16246548, study PRJNA631951) | gut metagenome | biome: gut microbiome; feature: rumen; material: fiber-attached | host: Bos | place: Iran: Karaj | collected 2018-10 | reverse complement strand
TAATGCCGGAGGGGCTTTACCCAAAAAGATATGGATAACTTTTGGTAAGGATACGGCTTATGGAGCTTATCAGAAGAAATATGTAATAGCCAATGAAGATCCCGGGATAATGAACTGTGAATGGCTGGGAGCGTTTGACTATAACAATAAGAAGTTCATTCTTACGGATGGAGATAAGGCTGAACCCAGTAAGATCACCATAACTCTTTCGGCATCCCAAAATACGGGTGTGGGAACGGGAGTCCTCACAATAAAGGGTGACGGTAAGCTGATAAAGGGAAAGACCACAAAGAGGTATAACATTTATCCGAAGGTTACATCTTCGGGATTGATCATCTATGATCCATATTATGAGATAAGCTACGGAAATGTGACAAAGAAAGTCTATTGTTCATTGAACCAGATCGGGAATTTCAGGGCTGTTGTGAACAGTACGAAGAAACCCAAAGGAAAAGTGACAGAGAAGTATATTAAAAAATATGTAACGCTGTATCAGACGTATTATGCCAATGCGACAGATGCGAAGAACGGCCTGGCAAGCCTGGCGAAGGTAGATCCAAAGAAATACAGGATTATTTATGACCAATCGTCGGAGTATCCGTGTGTATATACAGTGAAACTCGGCATACCCTCCGGCAAAACGGCAAATAAGACAGGTTATGACTTTTCGCAGAATCCGGAACTGGCGGTCAGCTTCGATGTATATGACAAAGCGGTGAAGATCAGGAAGATAAAGGTAAAACTTTATCCTGAAACAACCGTATATGAACTGCCTAAAGATCAGAAGAAGTTTGCCGCAAAATATACCGGCAATCAGATAAAGCCTGCAGTTGAGGCGGTCGTACTGAGCAACGGAACCGTTCTTGAGCACGGAAAGGGTTATTCCACAGAATACGGAAGCAATGTAGCTGCCGGTAAAAATACGGGGAAGATATTTATTTATCTCTCAAGATACAATGAGGGAGGAGTTGAAAAGTATCCTTATGGAGGGTCGGCCACATTTACATTCCGCATAAGCAATGGGAATTCAACTGTCTTTTAGACCGGTTGCCGATAAAGGCGGGGCAGTGTATATTTAGGTAGTATAGATTAGATAGGAAAGCTGACCCCATCATTGGGAATTCGCAGCCTTATGACAAATCATGGGAGGAATTGTTATGAAGAAAAGAACAACAGCAAGGATCATAAGCATACTGCTTGCGGCGGCTATGTTAATAACAGCGGCCCCTGTGACGGGAAATGCGGCAGAGATCACGGCGGATGACAGGAGCGTCCTTACGGAAGGGGAAGCTCTGTCAGGAGACGCTGAAGCGGGTCAGACCGATGAGACAGGAGCGGTATCGGAAGGTGCGGAGATTACCGATGCAGCGGATGAAGTCATCGAAGATAATGGACAGGCTCTTATTTTGGATGAGAATGGCAACACTGCTGATATAGCCGATGAGGAAACGGGTGATGATGAAGCAACAGGTGACATTTTCACAGGCAATCCGGTGTCTGGTGACGGACTGTCAGATAATGCCGTGTCAGGAAATTCGGTGTCGGAAAATACCGTTTCGGGCAACACGGTTTCCGCAAATACGGTGTCTGGTAACGGAGTTGAGGATCCGGATGGATATATGTATCCGGGTGAAAATGAGTATACAGTTGTTTTCACCGGTAAGAATGACGGGAAGACCAAGACGGTTTCCATTTTGAATGATCTTGATACATCAAAGAAGGCTTCGACATTTCTGGTGGATAAGAGTTTATATACGCCGATCATGGTAGATGGTCTTAAAGACGAAGAGGGAAGTCTGGTAAACGGTTTCAGTGAAAAGATCACCGGATGGTCGGTAACTATAGACGGAGTATATTTTACGAAAGTCAATGACCATTTACAGTATACCGAAGGCGGTACAGTGTATGAACTGCTTTTGCATCCCGCTAAAGACTACATTTTTACGGCGTGTGTTCAAAAAGCTATCGCCGATGAGCTGTATATTGATGTGATCTCCGAGGTATCCTATACAGGCCAGCAGCATGTTACGAAGAATACGCGACTTAAGAAAAAGGATAAGAAGGGAAAGATTAACGATATTGATCTTAACGTTTACTATAAAGATGGGACCGATAATATTCTGCTGACGCAGGGAAAAGACTATACGGTTAAATATAAGAATAATACGGAATCATCCATGAAAATGGATGCAGGTAATAACGGTAATTTTGAACAAAAGCAGACAGATCTCAATAAACGTCCTTATGTTATTGTTACCGGTAAAGGAAATTATAAGGGTTTCAGCGGAAGAGCGTATTTTGATATATACCCTTATAACTTTGGCAAGCAGGATCCGCATGTTGAAATATCGGGGCTCAAGAATACATATACGCTAAAGAATGGTAAGATAGCAGGGTTCAAAGCACCAAAGATCACAATAACACATAAAGGGATGAAGAAGAAAACGCTTAAAGAAGGAAAGGACTATGAGGTAGTCATCCATAAATATGTGACCGGTAACTGGATCATGCAGAAGTATTACTCGAAGCCGGGTCAGCCGCTGATACCTGCAGGGGAACTGACGGAAGAGGGACAATATCTGTATGCCGTACGCGGTAAGGGTAATTACTGCGGTATATTTGGCGGTCAGAATACTGCTGCGGATTTCGGGGCAACAGTTCCTTTTGTCTGCGATACTTATACCGAACCAAGAGCACCGTGGCAGTTCAGGATCGTCAATGATGCAAAGTATGATCTTGCTAATATGAAGGTTGAGATAAAGCATCCGACGGTGAATTATGATTTTAGTAACAGCATGCTGTATAACGCAAGCACCGCGTTCGGCCTGACTGTAAAGTATAAGGATGGCAGTAAATGGATAGAATTGGAAAACAATACATATTATGTATATTTTATAGGGAAAAGTTTCGACTATATTTACGGCCTTGATTCAAAAGACAATGCGGTGATAAGCAAATAGGTATATGCAGAAAATGATAAATCCAGAAATATAGTAGTTGCCGGCGAATATAAGGTGGTCGTGAAGGCGCGAGAAGGAAATTGGAGAGGTGTAGTAGGGAGCATCACCCCCAAAAAGAAGGTTAAGGTCAAGGGAATAACTGCAAAGTATAAGAAGCTTAAGAAGCCGACCATCAAGTATAACGGAGCACCGTCAACAGCTTCAGACTTAGAAGCGGCATACAATACCAAGGGACTTAAGTATAAGATCGTGGCCAGTCCAAGGACTGCCATGAACAATTATTTCAAAACCACAGCTTCCGGAGGAATATATAGAATAACTGATGATTATTTGAATATTGCGCAAGGCGTTACCAGGATAAATCCGCGAAACGTATGTCCGGTAAATATCGTCGATGATAGAATGCCCGGAACATACAAGAATGAATTTCTTGCCGTGGGAGGCGGTATCGATCATGGCGAGGTGTTTGTGCGCAAGTATAAGAGGGTTGGGATCAAGCTTAAGGAAGCAGAGAAGACAAATAATCCTCAGACAGGAATGATATTGTTCAAAGCCACCTGCGCTGCTTCAAGTGCATTCAATGTGACCGGAGCATATCCTCAGGATCTGAAGATATATTTTAATGGACATATGAATGATTTTTCGCAATACGGGCTGAACAAGCCGATGTATTATAACGGTCAGGTATTTCCCATAACCGATCAATACGGGAATACGATAAATGTTAAGATCCGTGCATATAATAATACAAAAGTTGGCAAAGCATATTTTGTAGTTGAAGGCGATGGCAAGGTGTTTAAAGGGAAGTCTGCCAAAATACCTTATGAGGTGGTCGCAAGGGGTTATACCGGAATACCTGTAAGAGACAGCGAATACTGGTATGTTGATGATGGTAAGCAGATACCGCTGACACTTAAAAAGGGAGAAGGATATGCGGGATTTGTATATGCAACCATGTCTGCAGGCAAAAAATACAAGGGCGGGGTTCCGAAGAAGCGTGATATAACCCTGTATCAGGCATATTATAAGAATGCAGCTGATTATGCCAAGGACAAGAAGACTCTTAAAAAGATAGATCCGAAGTATTACTCGCTGAGCTTTAGCAAAACGGTTTATAATAATTATACGGTGAAGGTATCGAAAGGAAAGACGGCGGGATTTAACTGGCAGGATTCTTCGGTTCTTGATAAACCATATACGGTATATGATAAGGTTGTTAAGATAAAACAGGTGGGAATATCAACTGAGACGGGTTCGTATGTACTTCCAAATTCCAAGGCGGTTCCGGAATTGTTTACAGGTAAACAGATCAAGCCCAAGGTTGACTATATTGTGTTGAGTAACGGCAAACAGCTGTTCAATGACGGCAAAAACTATACCGTTAAATACGGAAGCAATATCAAGGCCGGTAAAAAAGCCGGAAGCATAACGATAGTGATGAAGCAGAATACGACTGACTGGAATTTCCAATACGGCGGATCGCAGACCTTCTACTTCAACATAGGTACGCATCCGGGAAGGACCTTATAGGTTAAGAAGACTTAAATCTTACGGGCGGAGATCTTAAACTTAAAGATCTTAATTCCGGCGTAGCTGCCGCGCCCGCGGATGATCACATAACCGTAACCTTTTTTGATGTTATTATAGTAACCGACAATATCGTAATCCTCACCCCGTGTGAGGGTTACGGTATTTTTTTTGTCCTTCAGTGTAAGACGCGGATAACAGAAGCCGTCGGTGCCGGGCTTTATTTCTTTTCCCGTATATGTGAATGATGTTTTCTTTACAGTAAATGCAGCGTCTTCATAGAAGGCAAGCTTTGCCTTTTCTATACCTGCAGGCTGTATCTTATATGTAACATCTGCGATCGAGCCTTTGTAATTGTTCATGCCGGTAACAGTGACTGTAACGGTGCTTCCGGCAGCAGGCTTTGAACTTCCGTCACTCGTCGTAAAGTTAACGATATTAAAATCACTTCCCTGCTTGAGCAGCCTGCCGTTTGCATCCTTTATCACAACCTTCGCTTTTCTGTAGGCATTTTTCGTCTTTGAGTATTTTACATCCGAAATGAGCAGGGGATTCTCTCCGGTTATGATGGAGTTTATATCCTGCTGCACGATCGAAAACTTACAGGTGAGCTTACCCTTATAATTACCCTTGCCGGTCACGCGGACGTAAGGAGCATTCTTGGAAGAGGCGCTCTTTACTTTTTTATTATTTCCGTAAGATACCTTATAATCCGTACCTTCCTTCAGTATGTAGCCGTTATACAGGGTGACCGTAACTGAAGGCCTGCAGCCGCCTTTGACATAGGCCACGCTGCCGTCGGCATCTGTCTTAACAGACATGACAGCCCGGAAGCTGAGATCCGTGGAGTCAATTTTATATGACTTTTTGACGCTGCCGGTAAAGCCGCTTCCGGGTATTGCGGTAAATATCAGGTATGCCTTGCCCTTGCCCGCTGCATTTACCGGAGTTACCTTATAATGCAGATCTTCTTTAAGGAGGGTTCCGTTGTAAGTAAGTGAGTATACGGGAAGACATCTGTTCTGTCCTGCACTGTAAACATCATACATCGTTGATATGGCCACATTGACTTTTACATGTTTGCTGCTTAATGAAACAGAGCCCGAAACATCATACAGATACTCATCTGCCGTAAAGGAATCCGTGTAATTGACATCCTTGGGAACGACAGTGATCTGCCACGGATCCGTACTGTCCGAAGGCGCAGCGTAAGCTCCGGAGCGGGGGTCGTTATAGCGGAGCTTATAATCCGTTCCTTCCTTGAGCATACGGTTTCCGTAGCAGATCGTCGGCTTTAATTTCTGTACTTTATATGCACCGCCCTTACCGGTTTTTACGGTAGCCGAGGCGGGTCGTACAGTGATCTTTCCTTCCGCGAACAGATCGGCAAAGCTTGCCTTCGCGATGGCAAACTGCAGCTTGCGTGATCCCTTGTACGAGCCCTTGAAAGTGACTTTTACATAAGGATCTTTCTTTGTGTTTATCGTTGCTGCGGACGCAGGCGTGTATGCCTTGACATTGTTTTTGTATGTAACTGTATAGTCGGTTCCCTCACGCAGCAGACGTCCGTTGCAGTATGCGCGGATATGGGGCTTTATCTTCTTTCCGGTGTATGTATATGTGTAAAAATCACCCGACTTGGTATCATCGGATATCTCAACACCGACTTCGTCCGCTTCAAAATGGCAGGTAAACGGAGAAGGATTGCGCGCCGGGACACCGGGCTTGTAATTAGCGGATTCATGGGCCCGGATCTGTATCACGCCGGTGCGGTATTCGTTGTTGCCGACATATATTATGCCGTTTAGTACGCCGCCGGAGACGGTATAACCTGTTCCGGTTTCCTTTTCTTCAAGCGTATTCCAGGAAAATCCCTGGTCGAGACTGTATTCATACAAAAGGCCTTCCGTACCCGTAAAGGTGAGGAAATCGGCATCGGGTTCATCATGCACGGTCACGTTTGCGGGAACAGTGCTGTAAGGATAATTACCTTTTGATATGGTAACGTTTAGTGAACCCTCTTCGGTACCGCGATGTTCCGCATCAGCAACAGCCTTATAATCCACGGTATAGGTGCCGGCATTTATCCTTGTCGGTATTGAATCGGAGAATTCGTCATCCCCGGCCCTGTACAGCATGCTGCCGCCCGAAGCGGTACCCGCCGTTATAAGCTCAAGCGGCTCGCCGGTATAGGTAAGATTCCGTATTGCTTTCGGGGCTTTCGTTATGCGTACCCTGTCATGACCGTCATCGGTGAATGCTTTGATGCGGAAATTACCGAAAGATTTAGTTGCATCGGCTTTCATATCGTTCCATTTGGAGCCGCTGAACCAGAATGATTCTCCGCTGTTTACGGTAGCTGTCGTTGAATACCAGCTCGCGTTACGGGTTGTACGGTCGCATAATAAGATCGGTTGATCTCCTGCTTTTGAGAGCTTTACATCAACGGCAAATTTTTCGCCGTATTCAAGCTCCAGAGGCTCATCAAGGGTCACGGTATAGAAGCCGGCGTATGTAGTACTTCCTGTCAGCTGTCCTGCGAGCTCGCCGCCTGTCGGGGTGGGGTCATCTTCAGATATATTCCTGTAAATCCTGATCTCATAATCGGTGTCGGCTGAGGCTGTAGCAAATGATACGGCACGGAGTATATCACCGTTTTGTGAACCGTGAGCCGTAAACACGTTGGCACCGCGGACCCAGTTAGCGGTACTAAGAGCGAACAGGGATGAATCCATGGAGCCGTCGTACTGGTAATTATGTGCGTAATCATCACCTTTATCAAACACGAAGGCATTGACGGAATCACCGTTACTCATGCTGTAATACGAAAGCCAGAAATAGCCGGCGTATTGCTGGCTGTTATCAAAATTACCGCCTGCCTGCCAGCTGTTCCTGATAAGCCATGCACCGTCACCCTGAGGTTTTACGGAACCCTTAAAGTTTTCCCTGGGGAAATCATCATCCCAGCCAACGACGGTAACCGCATGATTGGTGGTCCGGATATTTGGATCGAAATAGCTGTTATGCTCGGAATCATACAGATTATTTGCTACGGCTGATGTTGCATTTTCGGCATGGTAGCTTATGCCGGCTGCACCGAGATCGTAAACAAGCTGTTTTACGGCCTGTATACCGTTTTCATCAAAAGTCTTGGTCTGTGCATCCACATCGGTGGTGCTTACATTAACATCCCTGTATCCGGTCATATGCGCACTGTCACGGTATGCAAGGGAATCATTAAGACCGTAATTTAAAACATTGCTGATGGAAGATGTGGTGTAGGGGGCATCGGCCTCATCCGCAGCACCGATCCAGCCTGCGAGTACGTTCTTTGAGAAGTTTCTGTTGCCTCCGCGGGTTAAGACATTTCTGGTATCTCCCGGGGAACTTTTCAATTCATTATTGTCGCCCAGTGTCCCGCCGAGGGGATCCGTAACGAAATTATATGAAAAATAAATAAGCTGAAGTTCGGAAAGGTCGAGAGAAGAAGCCTCCTCAGCACTTATGATGCCGCTGTGTATCATGTTTATCTCGGCAAGAGCCATCGATGAGAATGCCCAGCAGGAAGCGTATGGGTTCTGGGCCCTGAGCTCCGGGAGGTCTTCGGTCCTGTATTTTTTGGGCAGGGTCGTTTCCCTGAGCGGTCCGTAACCGTTGATGTAATAGTGAGTGAGCCTGCGGGAGGGATTCTCGACGGTGATCGGATCATTCTCTGGCATTTCACCCATCATGGGATCTTCGGAAAAGTCACTCTCCCCGGGTTCTTCAGGCGGCAGAGGTTCCGGGATGATATCGGATGAAATGCTGTCGGATGATACACAGCCGGATAAGATGCTGTCAGATGAAAGCGTATCATTATCCGGATCATCCGTGATATCAGCCGGCTCGACGGGCTCTGTCACAAGTCCGTCCTCAGTATCTTCATAAGATAAAAGATCAGTGTCCGCACTGATCACGTCATTATGACTGTATATGTTTTCCTCCGCGGCATAAACGCCTGCAGGAGCTGATGTTATTATCAAAGCGGCCGAAAGCAGGCCGGTAAGTATTCTTCGCATTATGATCCCTCGTGTAATTCTGAACAGAGCCGGACGCAAGACGTAATGACCGGCTGTGTGTGATCTTAAAACGCACACTCTACATTACTATATCGGATAAAATTATGCAATTATTTAGCTTTGCGCGCAGAACGGGGACCCTCTGAAGATGCAATCCGATAAAGACAAATACGGTATGTAATGTTATAATTATATATTATCTATGAACGACAAAGTACTTAAAACACTCGAATACAACAAAATAAAGGATATGCTTGTGCAGCGTGCCACATCAGAGCCGGGCAGGCGCAAGTGCATGGAACTGAAGCCCTCAAGTGACTTTGACGAGGTGTCAAAGCTCCAGCAGGAAACCTATGATGCAGTCGGGAGGCTGCTTCGGAACGGGTCTATAAACTTCGGGGGCAATAAGGACGTAGGCGCCTCCATCATGCGGCTTGAAAAGGGAAGTTCGATAAATTCGTCCGAGCTTCTTAATATCGCAGGACAGCTTGAGAATACTGCAAGGGTAAAGTCGTACGGACGCAGGGAAGGCGACAGGGAGAAGTTCCCCGTGGATACGGCTGAAGGTCAGGAACAGGAAGATGGCAGTGATTCTCTTGATGAGATGTTTAACGGGCTTGAACCAAATGCGACGATCTCTGCCGAGATAAGAAGATGCATCCTTTCGGAGGATGAGATCGCGGATGATGCAAGTCCCGGGCTCAGAAACATAAGGCGTCTTAAGCGGGTTACGGGTGACAAGATACATACACGCTTAAACAGCATGGTAAACAGCACTTATAAATCCTATCTGCAGGACAGTGTTATAACCATGAGGGACGGACGTTACTGTATCCCCGTCAAGTCCGAATACAAAGGCAATGTCCCGGGTATGATACATGACAGGTCGGCCACTTCTTCGACCTTCTTCATAGAGCCGCAGGAGATAGTAAATCTGAACAATGAGCTTCGCGAGCTTGATATAAAGGAGGCCGCGGAGATAGAGGTCATACTGTCGACGCTGTCGGCACAGTGCGGTGAGCATACGGAAGAGATCCGGTTAAACCAGATTCTGCTGACGGAGCTTGACCATATCTTTGCGCGCGGTCAGCTTGCGCTCGATATGGGAGGTTCGAGGCCGGAGCTTAACAGGGATGGTATAATAAATCTTAAGAAGGCAAGGCATCCGCTTCTTGACAGGAAGAAATGCGTGCCTATAGATATAAGGCTCGGGGATGATTTTGACCTGCTCATAATCACTGGTCCGAACACCGGAGGAAAGACGGTGGCGCTTAAGACTCTCGGGCTGCTGACTCTTATGGGACAGTCGGGACTCATGATACCGGCAATGGATCATTCGCAGATCAGCGTTTTTGATGAGGTATTTGCCGACATAGGTGATGAACAGAGCATCGAGCAGAGCCTTTCCACTTTTTCATCCCATATGAAGACGATAGTGAACATACTTGAAAACGCTGATGAAGGTTCGCTATGCCTGTTTGATGAACTCGGTGCAGGGACGGATCCTATAGAGGGTGCCGCACTGGCAACGGCGATACTTGAACGCCTTCATGAACGCGGAATAAGGACGGCTGCGACCACTCACTACAGCGAGCTTAAGGTATATGCGCTGCGGCAGAAGGGTGTGTGCAACGCAAGCTGCGAATTCAATGTGGATACGCTTTCACCGACTTACAGGCTGCTCATAGGCGTTCCGGGCAAGAGCAACGCTTTTGCGATAGCAGGTAAGCTGGGACTTGCGGATGATATAATAACAAGCGCGAAGGGCAAGATAAATGAAGAGGACGAGAGCCTTGAGGATGTACTTTCCGAGCTCGAGAACGCAAGGCGGATGCTCGAAGAAGAGCAGCTTGCGATAGCTGAACTGAAACAGGAGGCCGACCGCCTTAAGACGGATTACGAAGCGAAAAAGGCAAGGCTTAACGAGCAGCGCGAGAGGATACTTGACGAGGCGAGAGAGGAAGCGCTCCGGGTGCTTACGGAAGCAAAGGAGAGCGCCGATGAGGCGATAAGGAGCTTCCAGAAGAACGGCACGATCCAGGATATGGAGAAGGTCCGCTCGAAGCTCCGTGATTCTGTCAATAAGATGCGAAGCGAAAGGGGCGGCGCGATAGGAGATGCTGCAGGAAAAGAGAAGCGTCACGAAAACAAAGCCTCGGATTTCAGGCTTGGCGAGAGCGTCAGGATAATCTCGATGGGGCTTACAGGTACGGTGAATTCGCTTCCCGACAACAAGGGCAACCTTTTCGTGCAGTGCGGCATAATGCGTATGCAGGCCAACATGAACGACATTGAGTTCATTGACAGCGTTGATATAACGGGACCCGGGATCGATCCGTATCATAAGAAGAAGGGAAAGTCATCCGGAAGCGGAGGATACAGACCGGGATCGGGACTCAGCAAGGCAAGCTCGATATCCATGGAGCTCAATCTTATAGGATGCACAACGGATGAAGCGATACCCAGGCTTGAAAAGTATCTTGACGATGCATACCTGTCGCATCTTGAGAGTGTGAGGATAGTGCACGGCAAGGGGACCGGGGCCTTACGAAATGCGGTGCAAAATTATCTTAAGAAGGTAAAATATGTTAAGTCATACAAACTCGCCGAGTACGGTGAAGGCGATGCGGGCGTTACAATAGTGACTTTTAAATAGGAGAACAATCATGGCAAACAAACAGAAGATTATGATCGTGGATGATGATGCAAACATAGCGGAGCTTATTTCCCTGTATCTTACCAAGGAATGCTTCGATACGCAGATAGTGCATGACGGGGAGGAGGCGCTTAAGACGTTCAATACGTATAAGCCCAATCTTGTTCTTTTGGATCTCATGCTCCCCGGTATCGACGGATATCAGGTATGCCGTGAGATAAGGGCAACTTCCCAGATACCCATAATCATGCTATCAGCCAAGGGAGAGATATTTGACAAGGTGCTGGGACTTGAGCTCGGAGCGGATGATTATATGGAGAAACCGTTTGACTCGAAGGAACTCGTGGCAAGGGTAAAGGCGGTTCTGCGTCGCGCCCAGCCGGCAAAGACTGTCGAAACACCGTCGGATGTAAAGTGTGTCGAATATCCGGACCTTATCATAAACCAGACCAATTATTCCGTTATGTATTACGGAGAGGCGGTCGAGATGCCGCCGAAGGAACTGGAGCTTCTCTATTTTCTGGCTTCTTCACCGAACCAGGTGTTTACGAGGGAACAGCTTCTTGATCATATCTGGGGATATGAATACATCGGTGATACAAGAACTGTCGATGTGCATATCAAGCGTCTGAGAGAAAAGATCAAGGATCATGAGATGTGGAGGCTTTCAACGGTCTGGGGCATAGGATATAAATTTGAGGTCAAATGAAATATAGAAAGACACTGTATCTGAAGTTCATATTGGCGTATCTTGCTTTCGGCCTTATCAGCTTTGTCCTCATAGCGACGCTGTTTTACAGGGTGACTTTTGTGCATCTTGTAAAAGATAAGGCAGCCGCGCTCTATAAGGAAGCGACTCTTATATCAACCAGATATGCGAACAGTATCTACAGCGAGTCCATGGAAGCCGATGATGTCAAGGACCAGCTCGAAGCCATCGATACCTTTACGCAGGCGGTCATATGGATAATGAGCAGTGACGGCGAGCTTTTGTACAGTTCGGGTGATGCAAGCGTTGATCAGAAGAACACGTACATGATCGAGCGCTTTGATCCCACTGATGCGGGAAGCGATTATTATATGGTCGGCAACTTCTACGGATCGTTTGAGGATGAAGTGCTGAGTGTGCTGTCACCCATAAACTCAGATTTCCGTATCAAAGGTTATGTGGTGCTCCACTACAATATAAGTGATATACGTGATTCGACCGACAGGCTGATGAACATTTATTATCTGGCGCTCGGGATCATGTTCGTCCTGTCAATGCTCGTGCTCGTCGTGTTTACGGTAGTGGTATACAGGCCGCTTAAGAAGATAACAAGGGCGACCGAGGAATATGCCGACGGGAACCTGACGCATACGATCGAGATCAACAAGGATGATGAGATAGGGCATCTTGCGGCGTCGCTTAATTATATGGCTTCGGAGCTTTCCAAGGGTGAGGACAACCAGAAGCAGTTCATCGCGAACGTGTCGCATGATTTCCGCTCACCTCTTACTTCGATAAAGGGTTATATCGAGGCGATGGCCGACGGAACGATCCCGCCCGAGATGAGCGGGAAATATCTCAATATAGTGCTTAACGAGACGGAGCGTCTGACGAAGCTGACGAACTCGCTGCTGACTCTCAATAACTTAAATACGAGGGGCATGCATCTTGACGTGAGTGACTTTGACATAAATAAAGTCATCAAAAATACTGCCGCAACTTTTGAAGGGACATGTAAGGCCAAGCGCATCAGGTTCAAGCTTGTGCTCTGCGGCGAAAAGCTGTATGTAACGGCCGATATGGGCAAGATACAGCAGGTGCTTTATAACCTTATAGATAATGCGATAAAATTCAGCGATCCCAATTCAAGCATCAAGCTTGAGACGTCTGAGAAGAACGATACGGTGTTCGTGTCGGTAAAGGATTCGGGCATAGGGATACCAAAGGAGAGTCAGAAGCTCATCTTCGACCGCTTCTACAAGACGGATATGTCGAGAGGTAAGGATAAGAAGGGAACGGGACTCGGACTTGCGATCACAAAGGAGATAATAAACGCGCATCATGAGAACATAAACGTGATAAGCACGGTGGGTGTCGGAACGGAATTCATCTTCACACTGCCAAGGAGTAAGATGGAGGGAGGCGATACACTGTGAACATTGTGCTTCATGAGCCCGAGATACCGGCAAATACGGGAAATATCGGGCGCACCTGTGTGGCGACGGGTTCGGTGCTGCATCTGATAGAGCCGCTGGGCTTCCAGCTTACGGAGAAGAATCTTAAACGCGCCGGAATGGACTACTGGAATGAACTTGACGTCAGACGGTACATAGATTATGAGGAGTTCCTTGAAGTAAACGGCCATCCGAAGATCTATATGGCGACGACGAAAGCACACAGAAAATATACGGATGTTGTTTACGAGGAAGATGCATATATAATGTTCGGCCGGGAAGGCGGCGGGATACCCGAGGAGATACTCGCAGAGAATGAGGAGAGTTGTATAAGGATACCGATGCTTGGCGATACAAGATCGCTGAACCTTGCCAATTCGGTCGCGATAGTTCTGTATGAGGCGCTGAGGCAGCAGGGGTTTAAGGGGTTAAAGGCAACAGGCGAACTTCACAGGCTCAGTTACAAAACAGATTGAGTTTTGACGGCCAGATCGGCAGTTATGACGGTCGATAGGCAGCAGGAGATAAACATGAATACAGACGATATTATGGAAGAGATCAAGAATGAGAATGAGCAGTCAGTGGTGAGCAATGAGCAGAACTTTGAGTTCATCACGGAGACGATAAAGGAAAGGCCGATAAACAAGCGCAGGATGCTGCTTAAGACACTGTTTACCGCAGTGCTTGCGGTAGCATTCGGAGTTATTGCCTGTTTTACCTTTGTGTCACTGTACCCTATCTTTAATGAGTGGCTGCATCCGGTGGACAATACCAAGGTAGTAACGCTTGAGCCTGCCGAGGATGAGCCGGAGGTGCAGATGCCGGGCGACGGAGGAGACAACGGGGATAACGATGCGGATCCCGAAAAAGTGTCCCTTATATCGGACATAACAAAAGATGAAGACACCTCGGAAGTTTCGGAAAATGAAGTTGTCCTTCACGAAGACGGAACAGATGAGACGGATGAGAATGATGAGACCGATCCTGCAGCGGACGAAGAAGGTAATAAGCCCGAGATCATCACGCATGTTGTGGAGACCGTCGAGAAGGATCTTGAACTTGCGGATTACACAAAGCTTTATCAGCAGTTCAGTGAGGTGGCTCAGGAAGCGGGCCGCGCGATGGTGACTGTTACAGGAGTGTCGGCAAATACCGACTGGTTCATGAACGTATATGAGAATAAGAATGTCTGTGCGGGACTCATAGTTGCCGAGAACGGAAAAGAGATGCTTATCTTAACACGTACCAGCGTGATCAATACTGCCGATTCCATAGCCGTGACTTTCTGCGACGGAGCAAGATATCCGGCATTCATGAAAAAGTCGGATCCCAACACGGATATGTCGATAATAGCGGTCGATCTTGCCGGGATGAGCAATGAGTCCAAGGAAGCATGTAAGCTTGCCGAACTCGGAACTACCAAGTCCTCATATCTGGACGGGATGCCCGTCATTGCGATCGGAGATCCTCTGGGTGTCGCCGGTGCGATGGCGATGGGGCAGATCACTTCACATACCTCTGTTCGTGATATGACGGATACAAATACGGCTATACTTACCACGGATATTTACGGCAGCGCGAATGCGAGCGGAGTCATCATAAATATGTCGGGCAGAGTGCTTGGGATAATCACGCAGGACGGTGCCTCACTGGATGCAAAGAACCTTATCCGAGGATATGCGATATCGGATATCAGGGATAAGCTCGAAAAACTCAGCAACGGTCAGGAGATAGCTTATCTGGGCATTGTCGGGACCGATGTTACCGAAGAGGCGGCCAAGGAATACGGAGTTCCTCTCGGCGCCTATGTAAGGCAGGTTGTAATTGACTCTCCCGCAATGGAAGCCGGCATCCAGAACGGTGATGTAATCGTTAAGCTCGGCACCACGGACATAACATCGTTTTCGGATTACAAAGAGGCTATGCTAAAGTGCCAGCCGGAGGATCTGATGATGGTAACGGTAAAGCGCAAGGGCAGAGATGAATATGTTGAGCTTTCATATGAGATAAGCCTTGGCAAGTTCAGTAAGTAAAAAGATCAGGGATTAATGGGATCGGGATAAAATGATCGGGAGGTATCGGATTTGAAATATATAGAGTCATTCAGGGAAAGTGATAACGTGATGGACGTGTACCTTGTAAAGTACAGACAGTCTGCAGTCACGAAGAACGGTAAACCGTATGAGAACGTTATCTTACAGGATAAGACGGGGACAATAGACGGTAAGATCTGGGACATCGGATCGGCAGGGATAGAGGATTATGAAATATTCGATTACTGCTTTGTCGGCGGTAACGTAACGAGCTTTAACGGACAGCTGCAGCTCAATATAAAGAGGATCAAAAAGGCAAGGGAGGGCGAGTATGTTCCCTCGGATTATCTTCCGGTATCATCGTATGATATAGATGAGATGTATTCGGAACTTACCGGTTTTATGGAAAGTATTAAGTCGCCGTATCTTAAAAAGCTGTGCCAGTCTTTCTTTACGGACGATGCGGATTTTATAAAGGCATTTAAGAACAGTTCCGCGGCCAAAAGCGTGCACCACGGTTTTGTGGGGGGACTGCTCGAGCATACCTTAAGTGTAGTGAAGCTGTGTGACTTTTACACAAAGAGATATCCTGCGCTCAACAGGGATCTGCTGCTGAGTGCGGCCATGCTCCATGACATAGGAAAGGTTAAGGAGCTGTCATCGTTCCCTGAGAATGACTATACCGATGACGGACAATTATTGGGACATATTGTGATGGGCTCCGAGATGGTAGGCGTTAAGATAAAGGATATACCGGATTTTCCGAAGAAGCTCGAAGCGGAGATCAAGCACTGCATTCTGGCGCATCACGGTGAATATGAATTCGGATCGCCCAAGAAGCCTTCGCTCATGGAGGCGCTGGCCCTTAATCTTGCGGATAACACGGACGCCAAGATGGAAACACTCACGGAACTGTTTAACTCGACTGCCGAAACCGGGTGGCTCGGATATAACAGGCTTATTGATTCAAACATAAGAAAAACGTCAAAGTAAGTTCGGGCGTGATTACCGGCTCTTTAGAAGGCATGGATATTTTATATGAAAGAAAACAAAGAGATAGTTCGGTATAAAAAGAATGATATATTAAATGGTATTGAAATAACGGATATGTCGACTGAGGGTATGGGCGTCGGAAAGGCAGACGGCTATACCCTTTTTGTTAAGGATGCGGTCACAGGGGATGTTGTTGATGCCCGTGTGGTCAAGGTCAAAAAGAGCTACGGTTATGCAAGAGTTGAAAGGATAACCGCACCTTCTCCTTTCAGGGTCGATCCAGTCTGTCCTCATGCAAGACAGTGCGGGGGCTGTCAGCTGCAGGCTCTTTCATATGATGAGCAGCTTAAGTTCAAGCAGGGGAAAGTCAGGAATTCCCTTATAAGGATTGGCGGTTTTGAACCTTCATTTATTGACGGCATCATGGAGCCGGTCGTCGGGATGGAAGAGCCATTAAGATACAGGAACAAATCACAGTACCCCATAGGAACGGACAAAAACGGAGATCCGGTCGCGGGATTCTATGCGGGACGCACCCATGATATCATCCCCTGCACAGACTGCATGCTCGGGCCTTCCGAGAACAGGGAGATACTTGATATCATCCTTTCGCATATGAAAAAACATGGCATCCCCGCTTATGATGAGAAGACGGGAAACGGAGTCATGCGCCATGTGCTGATCCGAAAGGGCTTTGTTTCCGGACAGATAATGGTGTGCCTGGTGATAAAACGTATATCAGGGGAACTGCCGGGACAGGATGAACTTATTGAAAAGCTGTGTGAAGTAAAAGGCATGGCAAGCATATCGGTCAGCATAAATAATGAGAATACCAATGTGATAATGGGGACGGAAATTCACACGCTTCATGGAAGCGATAAGATAAAGGATGTCCTCCTCGGAAAAGAATTCGAGATCTCGCCGCTGTCGTTTTACCAGGTAAATCCCGTGCAGGTTGAAAGGCTGTATGGTACGGCCATCGAATATGCATCGCTTACCGGAAAAGAGGAGGTGTGGGATATCTGCTGCGGGATAGGGACCATCTCCCTGTGCATGGCGGATAAGGCCGGGACAGTACACGGTCTTGAGATCGTTCCGGAGGCTATAGAGGATGCGAAGAAAAATGCTGCGGCCAACGGTGTCTTAAATGTTGATTTTATCTGCGCTGCTGCAGAGGAATATCTGCCGGCGCATAAGGATGAGATAAAGGCAGATGTGGTAGTGATGGATCCGCCGCGCAAGGGTATGGATGAAGCGGCGCTTTCGGTCGTGGCGGATATGGCTCCGGAGCGTATCGTATATGTAAGCTGCGATCCCGCAACCCTTGCAAGAGATCTTAAGTATCTTGCAGGCCGTGGGTATGAGCTTAAGCGTGTAAGATGCACGGATATGTTCCCGCAGACCGTGCATATAGAGACGGTAGCACTTTTGTCCAAACTCTCTGAAGCAAAACATTTTGTTAATGTAAAAGTCGAAATGGATGAGATGGATGTGACCTGTGCGGAGAGTAAAGCAACATACAGGGAAATAGCGGAGTGGGTGCAGGAGAACTATGGACTTCATGTCTCTAATCTCAGTATTGCACAGGTAAAACAAAAATACGGGATCATAGAGCGGGAGAATTATAATAAACCGAAATCGCCTGACAGTAAGCAACCGGGCACTTCGGATATGAGGATTAAAGCGATCGAGGAAGCAATGAGGCATTTTCAGATGATATGAATACAGCATTTTAATTGAATAAGTTTATGAGGTGTTACAATGAATGAACAAACTACAACAGAGGAAATGTGGGGAAAACTTTTCAAATCATGCACAGTAGAAGACTATCTTAACATGACAAATGAAGAACAGACATTGCCGTCTTTTTCGGAATACATTTCAATGCTTTGCGCGGGAAAAGGTGAAAACGAAGAGAGTGTTATTAAGCGCGGACACATTGAATCTTCATATGGACACAGGCTTTTTAAAGGCGCAAGAAATCCATCACGCGATACAGTGCTGCAGTTAGCTTTCGGACTTGAGCTTGATACGGATGGAACGCAGCAGCTGCTTAAGGTTGCGCGTGCCACAGCATTGCATCCCCGTGTGAAGAGGGATGCAGTTATTGCTTACTGCCTGTATCACAACAGGACATTTATGGATACTCAGGAATTGCTGTATGAAAACGGCCTTCCCACTATAGGAGGAAACCGGAGTGGAAAATGACGGTATATTGAAAAATCTGTTAGAATCATATGATGCGGATTATCCCGAGCCGTTTTCTTCCGGATACGATATCATGGAGTGCCTGTCTGAACATAACGGTATTAGTACCTTTCTTGTGCAGGATCATAACGGCGGAAAATACATTGCCAAATGTTTTACCAAAGCGATCTGGAAGAGCATATCGGGCAATGATATACTTACAGATCTTTCACACAAGGATCTGCCCGAATACATT
>JAEEGL015309869.1_pt1 | contig 18833 bp, 1 predicted proteins | sample 9134231 | NCBI WGS metagenome assembly JAEEGL01 (sample SAMN16246548, study PRJNA631951) | gut metagenome | biome: gut microbiome; feature: rumen; material: fiber-attached | host: Bos | place: Iran: Karaj | collected 2018-10 | reverse complement strand
GCCCGGAGGTTTGCGACAAAGTGAAGGTCCGCAAACGCTTTGGCGATATTTCGCTGCGCCTCGAAACAAAAGGCGAAGAGTACAATCCTCTCCAGATGCTGGAAGGATGGAATGAAGAAGATCCGGACTATGAGCGGACTATCGTTCTGAAATCAAAGAAAGAGCAACTCTCTTACGCCCATAAAAATGGCATGAACATTGTGACTATCCGGGTGCACGAAGCGGGGAACAAGCAGATCCGCTACACCCTGTTCGCCATGGTGCTGGGCATCCTGGCCGGGGCGGTGCTGAAAGGGATGATTTCGCCGGAGACGATTGAGCTACTGAATAAGAATGTGATCAACAGCATCCGGACCATGTTCCTGAACTCCCTCAATATGATGATTGCCCCGGTGGTGTTCTTTTCCATCATTGCGGGCCTGACCAGCATTTCCAACGCGTCCGATATCGGGCGTATCGGCGGCAAGCTGGTAGGAACCTATATGTGCACCACGGTTATCGCCACGATCCTCAGTATTACCATCGGTCTGTTCATGTTCCACGGCGGCGTGCCCCAGATGGGAACCATAAGCGGCAGTGGCGGCGGTGTCAGCGTTTCCCTGCTGGACATGATTGTAAAAGTGGTGCCGGAAAATCTGATCCAGCCCATCGTAAACCGGGATATGCTGCAGGTCATTTTCGTTTCCGTGCTGTTCGGCGTCACCATCAATATGCTGGGCGAGAAGGCGCAGCTGCTTAAGGATTTCACGGAAACCTGCAATACGTTCTGCCTGCGTGTCATCACCCTGCTGGCACAGTTTATTCCTCTGATTGCGTTTCTTTCCATGATGGCGCTGATGTTTACCGTCGGGGTAGATTCCCTGTGGCTTCTCGGCAAGGTGCTGATCGGTCAGTTCATCGGTTCCGTTGCGATGATATGCGTCTATTCGGTAGTCATGGTGCTGATGGGGAAGATTTCCCCGGTACCGTTCCTGAAGAAGATCGGCGGTTTCGTTCCGATTGCCATTTCCATGGGCAGCAGCAGCGCGGCCATGCCGTTTACCATGAATTTCTGTACGGAGAAGATGGGGGTCTCGCCCCGGCTGTCTTCCTTTTCGATTCCGTTAGGCGCAACCGTCAACATGGACGGTGGCTGCTTCTATTTCTCCATACAGGCGATCCTGCTGGCGAAGATGTACGGAGTGGAGATGACGCCGGCGTTCATCTGGGCGCTCTTCGTTACGGTTGTTGCCCTGTCTGTCGGCGCACCGGGCGTACCGGGCGGTTCGTTTGTCTGCCTGACGTCGATCATTGTTTCCTTCGGCGTTCCCGTGGAGGCGGCGGCGATCGTACTGGGCATCGACCCGCTGACTTCCATGTTCCGTACTACGATCAACACGATCGGGGATATCGCGGTAACCACAGCGCTTTCTAAAAACGAAGGCATGATGGATGAAGCGGTGTACATGGGCACGGGTAATAATTCATTATAAGCAATAATTTATGGGTGGTAGTGATTATGAAAAAGAAGCTTTCCGTACTTTCCTCTATACTCCTTTTATGCAGTGTTCCCTGTGTTACACTGGCGGCGCCGCCGGAACTGCCTCCGCACCGTGATGATCCGGGCGTTCAGCTGCGCCAGATGCAGGAACAGATAGAACGGGAGCGCATCGAACAGCAGATCCGGGAGCAAAGGGAAAAAGCAAAAGAACATGTGGAGGATCAGCAGCAGAAACCGTCCGGTCAGGCAGGGACGGTGCAGTTCGTTTTGAAATCGGTGGAAACAGATGATTCCCGGGTTCTGCCACCTGAAAAAAAGGATGAGATCGTGGCGCCGTATATGGGGAAAAATGTGACGCTGGACGATTTATATGCCATTACGGAAAAGATCAACCGGTTTTATAAGGACAACGGCTGGATTACCTGCTGCGCTTATCTTCCGCCGCAAACGATCCGCGACGGCCATGTGCGTATCGCGATCATTGAGGGGAAAACGGGCGAGGTGACCGTAACGGGAAACCGTCATACCCGCGATTCGTATGTTAAAAGCCGGCTGGGCATCCATCCCGGCAGTATTGAAAACACAAAATCACTGGATCGCAGGATCCAGCGGGCTGTGGCGACAGACGACCTTTCGCTGACCGTTACGCTGAAGGCCGGTAAGGAGCCAAAGACTACCGATTACGAGATTGTTGTGCTGGAGCCGAAGAACCAGGGTTTCATACTGTATGCTGACGGAGCCGGGAATGAGTCCACCGGTCGCTGGCGGGCAGGGGCCTTTTATTCCAACCGCAGTCTCTTTAAAATTCGTGATCATCTGGACCTGGGCTATTTGCACTCTAAGGGGATGGATTCCTTCAGCACCGGTTATTCCGTGCCTGTGGGCTATCACGGTACCCGGTTTGCCTTGGACTACAATACCAATTCGACAGAGGTGGTTAAGGGAGTTTACCACGACCAGGGGATCCCGGTCGAGGGACATGCCTCCTCTCTGGTGGCTACTCTGACCCATCCGCTTCATGTCACCAATAAGGCAAAAGTGGAAGCGCTGCTCTCGGCAGGCTATCAGCATTCCGTGACAGATATTGCCAAAGCGCAGATCGTGAACGACAAGTTTAAGGATATTACGGCGGGTATTGCGGTGACCAATTACGGGAAACAGTGGGCGTTATATCAGAAGCACTCGGTGATGTTCGGCCACTGGGAAAATGATGGGATAAGCGATGCCGTAGCTGGCAGTTCTTCCCATTACACGATTTACAATTTCCTCGGTCTTTATCAATATGCGGGCCGGGCTGGACAGATGTTAAATCTGCGCTCCAGTGTGCAGTGGAGCGGCGGTTCTGATTTACGTCCATCCCGTCAGTTCTTCTTGGGAGGTTCCTACAGTGTCCGGGGTTATGAGGAAAATACCGTCGGAGGGAATGGCGGCTTTTGCGTAAGCGCCGAGTATGCCGTGCCGGTAACAAAGGACCGTGCTGTATCCCTGTATGAGTTTGTGGATTACGGCAGCCTGTTCGGGGACGATAAGCCCCGGCATCATACGCTGCTGGGTGTAGGCGCAGGCATCAGGGCACGGTTTAAAAAGACGGCTTATCTTGACCTTGCGGCAGGGTTCCCCCTGAAGCGTAAGCTTGACGGCGGGGAAAAGGCGGGCCGGACGAGAGTTCACCTGTCGGCAAACGTGACATTTTAATCAGCGTCTCCTTAAGGGTATCTGAAAGGGCAGAATTACTGCGTGTAAGGCAGGAAGAAGAAAGCGTCGGGCTGCTGTGTGTAAGTAAAGCAGTAAAGGATCTTCCGGACAGAAGATCCCGCAGGCAGAAAGTGAGAAAGAATTATGGCTGGCTTGTTTAGAAAACTGAACCGGGCGTTAAGCCGGAAGAAAGATTTGGTAAAGAGACAGTTGGCGTTAAGCATGGCGGCAGGTTTGTTGCTGACGCCTGTTTCCGCCCAGGCAAGCGATATTGTAAAGCAAAATGACAGTGCCAATACCAACGGGACGATTCAGCAGGCCGGAAAGGTATTTCACATTTATGCAGATAAGATGAACGGCAATACGGCCATGAACGAATTTTCCAAATTTAATCTTTCTGCAGGCGAAATTGCAAACCTGCGTTTCAATACCCGGAATGGCACAACGGCTGATGCTGTGAACCTGATCAACATTGTCAACAGCCAGATTAATGTTGACGGCACCGTTAATGCTGTCCGCAACAATTCGGTGGGAGGTAACCTGTTTTTTGTTTCCAACAAGGGTATGCTGGTAGGCGCAGCCGGTGTGATCAATGCAGGCTCTATTAATATCATTACGCCAACGTCTGACGCGATACGTATAATTAAAGATACTTTTACTTATGGCGGGGATGATTTGGCCAAAATGCCGGAACGCCTGAAGAGTGGCTATTATGCCATCAACCCTTCGGGAACGATCCGGATCTCAGGTAAGCTGAATACGGTGGACGGTATTACCGCGCTGGCCGGAAAGATTAACATTAAAAAGGCTGCTTCCTCAGAAGGCGCGCAATTAAACGCCCTGCCAAGCATTAATTATTCCGACATAGTCAATATAGACGGCGTGGATGCCGGTATCAAAAATCCCGGCACGCTGAATGCTTCCACAAATGAAAACGGGGACATCGTTTTACATGCGATTGCGGAGAGCTCTTCCGCAACGGATGAAGAAAAAAAGATTTGGGTTGCAGGTACGGAAGCGATTTTGGGTGTTGGCCGACGGGAAGCTGAAGTGACCATGGATTCCGGAACTGCAATCAATGCCCGTGGCGCGGCAAAAATTAAGGCAGAGGCATTCAATGGAGATGATGTGTGGCGTTTGCCGGGTGATTTCAACGGCGCGCCGCAAATTCTCGGTACGATTGACAATCCGTTGGGTCAGATTTCATATGTCACCGCGAAGGTGAGTATTGCGGGTAAAGTGACAGGCCAGTCTGTAACGATTGACGCCACCGCTCAGAATCAGTACAGCAGTCTGAATGATACCAGCAAGCTGAGCAACATTTCTCAGGATGTTATCAACCTGGATAAGTTTAATGAGCATTATGACTGGATCAAAAAATTACATGATACGCTGGGCGTTGATGCTATGTACAGCTGGCTGGATACCGAGGCTTCTGTAAATATCGGAAGCAATGCGGTAATAAAGGCTGCCGGCGCTGATATTGATACCGGCAAGACGGATGCCGACGGGGCTCCGATCCTGTCTCCTGCTCTTTCCATTACCGCGTCCAGTATAGCAAGCAATACGCTGGAAGCCGAAACGAAAACAGAAGAAGGCAAAGAGTATGAAAAGCGGGATGCCAAACGGGCCGGCGAAGACAATTATGGGGATGCCGCCAAAGACAGAAAGGCATATCAGGCAAAGACGACCGAACATTTTGGCAGCCTCAGCGTTGTTTACTCGGGGACCAATACATCCGCGGAAGTGGTGATTGAAAGAAACAGCAGCGTCAGGGCGGAAAACGGTTCTGTCGACATAAAGGCTGTTTCGGATAATGCGTTCTATGTAAGTTCGGAAGTAAATACGGTAACAAAATCAGTCACTGCCAGCGATTCGCGGATCGACGCAGCGATAGGGGTTGTCACTTCGGATAATTACGCCACTGTAAAAGTGGATGAGAGCGCTTTGGTATATGCTAAACAGGATCTCAGCGCAACGGCAGAAGCCATTAATTCCCATGATTTGCTCGTACAGACAGATGCCAGCGCAGGAGCCCTTGTGGCCACGGCGATTGGCGTAATGGAAGAAGGCAGCGCTGCGACCGTTACGGTCAACGGGATCCTGACAGCTGAGAACGGCAGCATGGTCGTTGCTGCGGAAAATGCGCTGGAAAGGAACAATCTTTCGGTAACCAACAGCTTTACCGGTAAGAAGCCGACGCCTTCTTCCGGTGACATTGTAAATGACGCAGGCGATATCGTAATCAGCGGGTCGAGTATGCCGTCACGTTCAGGTGTGAACGAGCTGGCGAAGGATGCAGATAAGAAAATTACCACCAAAACAAAGGACACGGGTGCGGCTCAGTCCAATCCTTCGATTATGGGAAAGCTGGGCGAGTACTTTAAAGCCGGCGCCAGTATCGGGGTTGCAGTGGAAAACAATGACAGCACCGTGTCTATAGGAAAAACCGCAGTGATCAGCGGCAAAGATGCGGTGACGATTGACGCGACGACTGATCTTAAAGATACCCATATGATGTCTATCGGCAGCCTGATCAATGCGGATCCTAATGCCACAAGCCTGGTCAATGCGGATGGCGCGGTGCTGGTGACGGTTTTTGATAATAATGCTTCCGTAACGGTTACGGACGGAACGGCTGCCAGCGGCAGTACGCCGGGACAGCACGCCGTTATCAGCGGTAATTCGGTTTCTGTTCATGCCACGGTGAATCAGGCTTATGGCCGCGGTCAGGGTGTCGTGAATGATTTTCTGTTCCTTTTTGATGACCTGGTAGAAATGGCGGACCTGGTTACGGAAGATACGGAAGAGTATGGCGATACCATCGCAAAAATCGGGGGAGTCATAAATGATTTCCGTCTGACCATGCGTTATTTAACAGGGCTTGATGTAAATGATTATATCGGCGATACGATAACCACGGCTCCCACGAATGCGGTGGACGCCGGGCTGGACATTCTGTCGCTTGTTTCCGGATTGGAAAAGTTTGTGGAGAGCGGCAAGAAAGGGTTTCGCAATGAGTACAATACGATTACGGAGACCCTCAATGAGAATCTGATGCAGTTTGTACGTCCGGAGAGTTATGTTAATTTTATTGCGGCAGCCAGCGCGGATTCGGTAGGTTCTTCCAAACCGGTATTCCCCAAAGTTGGCGACATTTCTCTGGCAGGCGCGGTCAATGTGAACGTGTTGAATAATGACGCAAAGGTACAGATCGGTAACTATGCGGAGATCAGAGCCGCCTCCGGGCAGGTCGCAATTGGTTCAGATGCGTATCAGAATACGGTGACCATGAATGGACGCCCCAATATTGACATTAATTTCAGTCCGTTTTTGGATTTGTTTTACGGTGAGGACAGCAAGGAAAGGAAGGCGGCTCTCAGAGACGAAGGAATCCGTGCGGCCTTTTTGGATGAGTGTATCTCTGTCCGCCCCAATACATCAGGGCCGAATGCCATCGGCGGTACCGTAGGCGTCATGGAAGCGGGTACCACAAGTAAAGTGAATATCGGCGACTATGCGGTCATTACCGGTTACTCTTCGGATGCATCGGCAGACAGCATCCAGATAAAGGCAAACGACGAAACGGTGCTGACGGATATTACCTATGGAGCCGGGAAATCCGGAAAAGTCGGCTTTGAGGGAATGTTCGGCTGGCTTGGCGGAAATGTGGATACCGGCGTGGATATGGGGCAGGGTGTAAAGATTGAAGCCAAATCCTCTGACGCTGCGCCTGCTTACGGTAATGTTCGTGTGGAAAGCACGGTAAATACGGTCATGACCAATATGGTGGGTGAAATCTCCATCTCCAACGGAATGGCGGCAGGTCTGTCTGCGGGTATTACCGATTACGATGTCAACAATATCATCAATATGCAGAATGACGCGGCAGGTGGCGCAGGTTCCCGGGATCCGCTGACGATTGAAGCCTCCGGGCTGGATGTTGCCGCCCTGACGGACGGAGTGATCAATACGATTGCCCTTGCGGGAACCATGTCCTATTCCGGTTCAGGCGACCAGAATGTGAATGAGAATACAGAGCAGAATACGAAAATCGGCGGCATAGAAACAGAAGGGGATAAAAAGTCGGGCGATGCGGCGAGAGTTGCAACAGACAGCGTGGCACAAGGAGCCATATTAACGGATAATCCGAGACAGATCGATGATGAAGATACAAGCAATGTCGCTCTGCTTGGCGGTGAAACGAAGGCGCCCGAGCTTAAGATTGCAGGTGCGGGAAGCGTAGCGGTAAATATAATTGATGCCACGACGGAAGCCAATCTGGATAACGCGGCCGTGACGCTTCATGATGCTGCAAACAGCGAAAAAACGGTGGCTGTGGAAGCGGAAGACGCCAGCTTTGCAGGCGCCTGGTCGGGTTCTGCTGCCGTGTCCTGGAAACGTGCGGCAAAACTGGATGGCGATAAGCAGCTTGTCAACGAGGTGGCCGATGATAAAAAAGGCGTCAACCAGCATAGCGATAAGGCCGGAATCAAGCAGACGGATTTTGATAAGAACGGTGATATCACGAACGGAAAGGAAAACGATAAATCCGTAAGTGTTGCCTTTGCGGGATCGGTAGCGGTGAACGATGCGGATCAGACGGTGCTGTCTGCTATTCGAAACAGCCAGATTAAAAATGCAACGAGTATCAGCAATACTGCAGAGAAGGACGGCGCTCTTGTGGCGGCGGGCCTTGCTGCTTCTGTCAGCGTAAATACCGGCTCGAGCTCGCAGGGAATCAGTTTCGACGGGGCGGCTTCCGCTTCGTACAATAAGGGCGATGCTGCGGTAAAGGCCTTGCTGGAAAACAATACCGTGAACGATTCGACCGAAACATGGAGCGGCAAGACGAATGTCAGGAACCTGGCCATCCTCAGTGATACGGATGTGGCCGGGGGCGTGGATCTGACGCTGAGTCTGTTTGGTAAGTACAGTTTCGGGGCGGGCGGTTCCCTTGCGGTTTCGGATATTTCCAACAAACTGTCCGCAGAAGCCAGGGGCGGACGTTACTATAATATCGGTACATTCCAGAATCATGCTGCAGCCGATCTGACGGCGGCGGCAACGGCTGTTGCCGCAAGCGTTTCCGTAGGAAGCAGCGGCTTTAGCTTTGATGCGGCATTAGCCCTGAATAATCTGGATAATGAAGCGAAGGCGGCCGTTTATGCAGATGAGGGTTCGTCGATTGTGATTGATGCACGTTCCGTAGATGTGGCGGCTTATGATGCCGATGATTTGAATAAATCCTTTGATCAGTATATAGCGGATTCGTATCTGGATCCCACCATGCATACATATATTCAGAATGCCGGATCCGATGTGGCCTCGGAAACCGGTACTGACGAGACACAGGGCAGCCTGTCGCTTGATTCTGAAATCACGACGAATGCCGACGGGTCGCAAACGGGAACACCCACCGGATATACCGTTAATCCTGTTGACGTTTCCGATGGGGGAACGGATATCGGTACGGCAGCCCTTACGATTTCGGCAGGTAGCAAATCTGCCGGCGCTAACGCGGCGGCTGCGGTGGGGCTGATCAGCAACGATTTCATTGCGGAAGTGTCGAATGCAAATATAACGGCCCGGGGCGTCTCGGACAGTGACGGCAATGTACACGGACTGGATGTAACGGCGAATTCCGACTCGCTGCTGATCAATATTTCCGGAGGTGTTGCCGCGTCCGGCGGTGTGTTTAACGGGGCGGGTTCTGCCAGTGCCCAGGATACGGACGACACGGTCTCCGCTGTGGTGAAAAAGAGTAAAGTGGTTGCGCCGTCGCTGGATATCGAAGCCACTACGTTCAACCGGGATGTCAACCTTGCCGGTCAGGTGTCGGCAGGGAAAAACGGCGGCGGCCTTGCTCTGGTTTATAATTCTTTGGATAACAGTACCGTTGCCAATCTGCTCAGCTCAGACGTTGATCCTTTCGATACCCGGGGTGTTGCTGTTACTGTAGACGCTGCCAACAGGGGACAGGTGTACTCGGTTGCTTTCGGCGTGGGGGCCGGTTCTACCAGCGGCCTCAGCGGATCTTTGTCCCTGAATTTCGGAAAGGAAAATATTGAAGCGCGGATCGGCAAAACGGATGGAGACTATCCGCCGGTTTCGACGGTTGATAATGCGGTTGTTGTTAACGTAAACGCAGCGGACAGGAGCCGCAAGCTTTCGCTGGCAGGCAGTTTTAACGGCGCGGGAACCGTAGCGGTGGGCGGCGCTGTTGCCTATAATGAACTGGGTAATTACCGTACAGCTGACGGAAAGCCTTTAACGAAAACGGATAAACAGGTCAACCGGGCGGCCATTGAAAATACCGCCATCACAACGAAGGATCAGCAGAACACGGAAGTGAATGTAACGGCAAAAGATGCTTCGTTCCTTGATACGGGGTCTGCCGGTGCCGGAGGCGCCGGAACGGTGGCTGTGGAAGGCGCGGCAACGGTATCCAGGCTGGGCCGCATCACACGGGCCGAAATGGCTGCTGCAGATATAGACAAGGCTGCATCTGCCAGAAATAATTATGCAGATATCGATGTTTCCGCGGACAGCCAGGGGCATCTTTTCAATGCATCCATCGTGGCGGCAGGCAGTGGTACCGCGGCTGGCGGCGCCGGTGTTTCGGTAATGGAAGACAGCGCGGATGTCGTTACGTCCGTTTCGAACAGTACTATCAATGCGGACAACATGTTTGTTCTGGCGGCGGCGAAAGATACCGGGCTCTCCATCGGTATCGGCGCGTTCGGCAGTATGTATGCAGGCATTACGGGATCGGTTGTGGTCAATCTTCTGAACGGATATACCGAAGCGAAGGTTGCGGACTCCAGGATCGTTTCGGCTAATAATGCTGTGATTTACGCGAAAAGCGACACGTCGCTGGATAATTATGCGGGAACCTTGTCGCTGGCGATAGAAGGCGCAGCGGTGGGGCTCTCCGTTTCCGTCAACGATATTCAGAATGAAACCAGAGCCGGTGTATCCGGGTCGGCAACGGAAATCAGGGCTGCCGCTTCGGGACAAGCCGTAACCCTGGATGATACGGTTAACGATTCGGAGATCATCAACGATTTTGTAAATCTTACGGGTAATGCCATTCCCACCTATACACTGAAACGCAGTGGAACGGAATATAATGGCGTTGCCGTATCTTCTTCTGCTACGAACAAGCTCAACTCTGTCATCGTCAATGGAGGCTTTGCCGGTGTGGGAGGGCAGGTGGCAGGTACAGTCAATGTAAATCTGCTTGGCGGGAAAACCGAAACAACGGTAACCGATGGCGCCACGTTAGCAGCGGAAAACACAGGTGATGTTTCTGTTATTGCGCATGATTACGCAAACAATTCCTCGTTTACCGGCACAGCAGGCATTGCAGGTCTTGGCGCCAGCATCGGTATGGCCAGTAATACCAATCAGGTTTCACGCGATACGGTTGCTTCCGTTACGGGGACCGATGCCCAAAAAGCGCAGGTGTCCGCCCGTAATTTGACGATAGAGGCGGAAGCCAGACGGGGGATCGGCAGCGTGGATGTGGGCGTTTCCTTCGAGGCTACGGCCGGGGCGGCTATAAGCAACGCGGATGATGTAACGCTGTTCAGCGGGAAGACAAAAGCAGAACTGTCGCAAACGAAAGCAACCCTGTCTGGCAATATGTTTATGACTGCGGAACAGACGGCGCGTATCCATACCATGACCATTACCGGTGTGGCCAGCGGCGTTGGCGCAGGCGTGGGGCTGGGCGTGAACGTGGTTCAGGATGAAAGTGATGTCAGCGCTGCTCTGAAACAGTCTGAGATCCAGTTTACGGATAATGGAAAATCGTATGCGGCCATTGATGCCAAAAACGATATTACGGATGATTATGAAATATACAGTGTCGGCAGTGCTGCTGTCGGCGCCACTGTGAACGGAACGGTCAGCGTCGGAAATTCCAACAGCAGCGTGTCGGCTTCTGTGGAAGATTCTACGGTGGGTACCGCTGATAAACGGGCCCAGGATATTACGGTTCATTCCTATAATTTCCTGGACGTTACACAGCAGTCCTGGATCGCCAATGCCAGCGGGCTCGGAGTCGGCGTTGGCGTGGGTGTTAATGTTGCTACCGTTGACAGCACTACGTCTACGGTTGTAAAGGACAGCTCCCTGTTTGCCACCCGCAATGTGGATATTGCTGCACAGGAAAACAGGACGGTCTATAATCTGAACGGGAACACGACGTTGGCCGGCCTGAGTGCTGTAGGCGTCAATGTTTCTGTTATGACTGTGGGGAAGGCTGTTCAGGATACTTACAGCGTTGAAAGCGTAACAGCGGACGGTGATAAAGCCGAGGTGGATTCCCACGCAGATCTTAAGAACGCTTATGAGGAAGGACAGTCTGCTGTAGACGGGAATGTGTTCCGGGCAGATTATGCCTTCGGTTATGTTGCGGAAAACAGCGCGGCAACAAAGACGGCTGTCCTGAAGCGTGGCGGACCTGCGCAACTGCAGGCAGGCGCCGCGGATACAGCGGTGTCGTCTTCGAAGGTTACCACGGCCCTTTCCGGGGTAACTGTCGATACACAGGGAACGGTGGGAATTAACAGTAATGCCGTAACCGATGCTACCATGCAGGCTATGAGCTTCGGCGCCAGTACGTCATCGGCCAATGGTTCGATTGCCGTGTTGGATACGTACCGCAATGCCGGAACCGAACTGGCGGATGTCCGTATCACGGCAAAGGATATTGACGCAGGATCGCACCTTTCCGGGAAAACGGATATGGATATTTACCAGGGCGGACTAAGCGCTACGTATGGCGGAAACGGTGCTTTCGGCTTTGCTTCAAATGCGGGTACTGCAGACATAACTGTAGGCAGTAACAATTCCTTTAATGCCGGCAATAAAATCAATATGGAAGTAAATGATACAACGGAAACGGAAATTGATATTTTCAGTGTAGCCGCTGCGTTTTTCGGTGCAGGCGGCGTACAGGTTTCTTCCGCTGAAAATGTCGGAAGGACCGGTATCGCCGTTGGCGATGCCAACCGGTTTGAAGCAAAAGAGGTTTCCCTGAACGCAAAGAACTCGCCGGTGCTGAAGTCTCATGCCAACGGTATCAATTCGTCATTTCTCGTTTCCGGAAATGTCAGCGTGGCCTTTGCTGACGCAGGTAAGGATGAGGAGGACAAGCATCTGGCTGCCGGCCTGTCTGTGGGCGATGGAAACATATTTAACACCGGTACATCCGGAAGAGTTTCGTTTAATGCGGTAACCGATGTGCAGGAAGAAGCGTATATGCGCTCGCTGGATGCTTCGTTAGGCGGGACGCTTTTGCTTAATTTCAATTATGCCAATGTTTACAGCGATACGACGGTATCCGTCGGAGAGAATACATATGTAGCGGAAACCCTCACTGTTTCCGGGACAACCACGGCAACGGAAAATCTGGATGCGGCGGGTATTGCGGTGTCTGCAGGCGGAGCCATGGCTGCGGCGGTGGCCAATAATTATCAGGCCTCGACGAACTGTATCAATACCTCGGTGGGTGTGGCAGGCAGCACAGATGCCTCTGCGTCTTCAGGCGATCCGGCGGTTGCATCCAGTATTAAAAATGTCAATATCGGTTCCTCTTCCACTGTCAGTGTTACCGGTGATTCCCAGAGCTATGGCGGGGCAATTGCAGGCGCCGGTATTGCAGCGGAACTTGATTTTGATCTTACAAACAATACGACAGCTATGTTACAGGGCAATTGGAACCTGAGGGATACACTGCAGATTTCTGCCCTGAACAGAGAAACGATCGATCTTGGCGTGGATACGGTTTCGGCAGCGATTGTGAATGCAAGTGCCGCTCTGCTGGACAGTAATGTTACGCAAAAGGCCGGTGTCAGTGTTTCGGGCGCAACGATAGCCACGCAGGGAAATCAGATTTATACTGCGGAAAACACTATGACCGGCAATCAGCTGGATGTACAGGCCAGCGGGTATGGCGGACTGGGCGTTGCCGCATCAGATCTTGACCAGACTCACTCGTATACGGGAACAGTTGATATCAACAATTCCAAGCTTAGCTCGAAGGGATCCGTTAAGGCCGGTTCTGCTGCCACGGGCGATTTTACAACAGACAATACGGTTAAGGCTGCCGGCGTACTTCCTCTGGTGTTTGCCGACAGCGATCAAAACACTTCATATAATAACAGTGTAAGCATTACCGGTTCTGAAGTGAAGACGACTGGCGGAGGCGATATTGTATTAAGCGCTTCTGACGATACGACCCTTGATTTCAGTGCTGTAGGGGATAACCAGTTCGGTCTGGTAGGCAGTACCAGTGCGGATGTTACCAACACGCTGAATCGTACCGGTGCTGTGACGATAACCGGGACTTCCAGTCTGGACAGTACGGGCAGTATTTCCCTCCAGGCAGGCAAAAATCTGGATGGCCGCAGTACCAGCCTTGATTTCAGTATTGTTTCCGAAGCTTTCAACGGTTCTGTTGTGCCTGTTTCGAACAGCACGGAACTTGTCAACAACATGACGCAGTCGAATACGGTTACGATTGGCGAATCTGTGAATGGAACCAGTTCGGGCGATATCTATCTGACAGCATATTCCGGAAAGACCAAGCTTTATCAGGATGCCAACAGCTATAATATCTGGGGAGGCAGCAGTGATTCGGCGGATAACACGATTACGACAACCACCGGCAATGCATTTCCGGCAAATGAAACGGTCAATCACTCTGTTACGGTGAAGGGCACGCTGACGGCGGGCGTCCGGAATGCCGCCTCGCTGAGCATAACCGGAAATCCGTCCTACAGCATAGAAATACTCGATCAGATCAAAGACCTGGCCAGGCAGTATAATTCGGAAACAGACAGCGCGAAAAAACAGGCGCTGGAACAGCAGATCCTGGCACTGGAAAGCGAACTGAAAAACAGTGTGAATTACAACAGTGTGAAGGTAACCGTTGAAAAAGGGAGCGAGATTCTTTCCGCAAGTGATGTCAAACCCGAAAGCATCGTATTGGAAAACGGGTATTACAGCAGTTACGAACAGTTAAAGAAGGATATGCAGAATTCCCTGGGTACAGACTATTACGCAAATTATGAAGCGGAAATGCGGAGCCTGTTGCAGGAGATGGTTGCGGCCGGTTTTGCGGATGTAAGGACCGATAAAAACGGGCAGACCCAGTATATCGTTTATCAGAAACGGGAAGTGGCGGGTATCGACCTGCCGGATATCCGGGTATCCGGAGGCGATATCCGGATCGATACGCCGAAGCTTGCTGTAACGGGTTCGCTGACGGCAAAAGGCAATCCTGAGATCCGGGTTTCCAGCAGCAGTGAGTTGTACCTTAAGGTGAATGATGCCATTATCGTAAAAGATGGCGGAAATGTTTACCTGAATGACAGCGGTATAAACAGCAATACGAAGGAAGACAGCAGCTTTACAGGGGCTAAAAACATCCATGCGGAAAAAACGGATGGCGGGTCGCCTCTTGTTTCCATAAGCAATACGGCAGGGAGGGCTGACAGACTGTTTACCGGCGATATCGGTATTTACGGTCAGGTGATCAACCACGCCGGCGATGTCAGCATTGAGAACAAAAATTACAGTATTTATGTGACAGGAGAAGGCAGCGTTGCAGGTCGGAATGTGACAATAAAGGCAGAAAACGGCAGCATTGTGCAGAATAAACCGGACGGGGCCATTACCGTAGGTCCGGATCCGGTCAGCCAGTGGGTGATTGACGACGAAACGGCCAAAAAGATACAGGAGAAACTGGCTGGAAAACCAAATCTGAATACCTTCTTCACGACTTATGCGGAGTACAGAAAATATATAAAGGATAATTGCCAGATTGACCTGCCGGAAACCCAGCCGGGGACAAGTTCTGCAGATAGAAGCCATGGTATTGCAGCCGGCGGATCGGTCTATATTTCGGGACATGACGTGAACCTGAACGGTCTGGTTCAGAGCGGCTATGCATCCTACCAGGCAGAACTGAATTCGGATTCTCTGAATAAAATCGCCTCTCTTGACAGTACCTATGACGGGTCGGCTATTTCTGACGCAACGGTCCTGTCTGATTCCAGGTATGCTGTCGTTCAGGCAGGTGCGCATTACAATGAATATACGGATCAGTTTGTCTATACTCCGGGGATTTATTACAATCCTTCCACAAAGAGGCTGGTTGTGGACAGTATTACCACAAATCCGGGTCAGGTCTTTATTACAGGAAATGTGATCAGTACAGGGAACGGACGTGTCTTTGCAGCAGATGGCGCCGCAGAGATCTCCATAAACACCACGGCCAGTAACCGTGACGTGCAAGTGAATAACCTGTCTGTCTCTTCCGGCAGCGGTATGGTCAGCATTACAGATCATCTGCAGAATAAGGTCTTTGAATATCAGAATGGGAGAGTCCATTCTTATACGATCGGTGATTCCAATAATATTACAGATAACGTTTCCGATTATTTTACGCCGAAGGACCAGACCCTTCAGTGGACCGGCAGCGTTTCCCAGAATGTAACGAATACCTATTCGTATAAAGAAAAAACGTATGTCTGGTTTATTGATGACCGTACAGATAAGGAAATCATCGACAGCAGGACAGATGATACCACGGTTACTACCGTAATTTCCGGTGGGGATACCCTGAATAACGGCACGTATCTGAAAGACTATGAGCATGAAAAACCGTATGGTCTCGATCCAACGTATAACGGATTTGGCCGGGGCGTATTCGGCCTGTACGGTACCGATACATACGGAACGACCGTTACAGGACCTGTTCATCAGGAAACCGGAACCGATATTCTTTGGGGGTTATATAAAGAAGTAACCTATACCTGGGATGAAACAACACCGAAACTATCTTCCACCCAGTATGTATTGCGCGCAGATCAGCCGGTTCTGATTGCTTCCCTGAAAACAGACAGGGCCGGTGATATCACCGTAAGTGCAGGCGGCGGAGTCAGTCTGGCCGGCAATATCAGTGCTCTGTCCGGCGGAACCGTAACACTGAATTCCCAGAAGGGGAGCGTTATCAGTAACGATGGCCGGATTTTAGGCAATCATGCGGATATCAACGCAGCTTATGATATACAGGTGCTGCATTCGGCACTTGCCGCAGGCGATACCGCTTCGGTTAAGCTTTCAACTGTGAATGGCGATATTTCCTTTGATTCCAATCAGGGCAGCCTCAGCATTGTGCAGGCTAAGAGCGACAAGTCTCTGGGTACGGTAAAGATTGCTGCGGACAGAGACCTGGTAAACGGCGCATCGTCCGGCGCCGCGGTACAGGCCAGGCGTATAGACCTTACCAGTAAGAACGGGGCCATCGGCACGGAAGGCAAAGCGTTTGTGGTGCAGGCCGGTACGGAAACCGTAAGCGATGATCCCACGGATGCCAGTCTTTCCGCAACCGCTTCGGGTAATATTTTCCTTGCACAGGATAAAGGCGATATGCGTATCGGGCAGATTGAGAGCAGGAATGGTAATGTGACCCTGTCCGCAAACGGCAATTTTGTCAATGCTGCCAACAATACGGATACAGATGGATCCACGGTAAATTCCCGTATCGACACCTGGACAAAGCACGGCCTGATTTCCGACGCGGATGCGGCAAACGAAAAGAACCATTCTGCCGCAGCGGCAAAAGACGTACGGGAAAAAGCGGCAGATGTCCGGGCATATCAGTTGGCCCGCCAGAAACGTGTTAAGGTCGGGGATAGCTTTAACGCAGTTAACAGCAGCGACATAGCAACGGCTGCAGTCGGCTATAAAGCGGCAGCTGCAAAATTGGCAGCTGGCTTTGCTGCGGGCATGGGCAATGCGATGGAAACTTACACGGCTGCTGTGCAGAAAGCCCAGGATGTATTTGCGCGTTCAGCTGGGACAGAAGCGGACAAGGCCGCTCTTCTGGATGCATATAATGACGCGTTTAATGAATATGCCGGGGCAAGGCTTGCCTATTTCAGAAGCAAAGGCTATAACTATACTGCGGATGAGGCGCAGGTCGTTGCCGATTATATTGCGCTGCAGACGGTCGAGGGCGGCTGGAGTAAGAACAGTCTTCTCTATGCGGTAAAGGATGAGATTGTGAATGGCCATCCCGGGGAATTGCCGGGATATGATACACCGAATGTTAAGGCAAATAAGATTACGTTCTCCACTGGCGGCGTAGGGGAAGACAGCGCTCCGGTGACGATTGCCAGGGAAGATTTCAGCAAAGAAGAGAATTTGAAGCTGTTAGCCTCCGCGCAGGCAGGGGAACTTACCTGGAACTATGAAAACGGTAACATTGTCAGCGTGACGGTACAGAAAGAAAGGCCTGTTGTTGTTTCTACTCCGGACGCAGGAGGCGTCATTGCCAACAGTACAGGGAAACCGGTGTATCTTGCCGCTACGTCTCCGGTGAAGGATGCTGACGGTAATGTAAAAGAAGGCAGTGCGCTGCATATCCTGAGTGATATAAATGCAGGGAATAATAATGTAAAACTGCAGGCAGGCAATGGCATCACGGTTACAAAGAGCAACGGTACCGCCGGAACTATTACGGCAAAAGACTTGATCCTGTATGGCGGACTGGGTGATGCAGGTACGTCAGACAACCCGATCCGGACTAATATTACCGGGATTCTTGAGGCAAACAGTGCAAAATCTGTAGCGGTTTATCAGGTCAGCAGCGATAATAATCTGACACTGAAATCGGTCGTTGCCGGCGACCGGATTGATCTGACGGCGGACAAGGGCATTGAAATGACACCGGAATTAGCGGATGTGAGCGGCTATCTCAGCGCAAAGAGTCACATCAATCTTACTGCGTTGGATGGCGGCGTTGGAAAAACCGAGGCGATCCGTATTCTTGCCGGTGATGCGAAAGTTATTATCAAAGCAAAAGACAATACGCAGGTAGTCGGGAAGCCAAATGTTGGCAATTCACTGATACTGGGTACCGTTACCGTATCGGACGGAAGCTTTACCGCGGAAGCGAAGGATGATATTATGGCCGATACCGTACAGGCGAAAAACGATGTTTCGTTATTAAGTACGGAAAGCACAGTCACCAATAGTACGACCGTAACGTCGTTTGCAGGAAACGTCAATATTAATGCCCAAAAAGACATAACCAACAATGGCGTGATAAAGGCTAATAAGGAAATACGGTTAAACGTTGCAGAAGGGAATATTCAATCCGCTTCTGAAGCCGGCTATCTTGATGGGGGTACGAACCTTACCTTGCAGGCGGAAAAGGGCAATGCGGGCTCGGAAGATAACGCGCTGCGGATATTGAATAAGAATAATGTCCCGATTAACGTAACGGCACAGAACGCATGGCTGCAAGGCCTTGCTAATACGTCCGGCGCGGATACGAATAACATGACTCTGGGGGCCGTACGTGTCGCAAACGGGTTTAAGGCGGAAAGCGCCGGGAACATCGTTTCCGGTCGGGGAACGGACGCGTATCTGGACGCAGGGACACAAATTACATTACAGGCAGAGAACGGGAACATAGGTTCGGCAGAGAACGCGCTGCGTGTATTGAACAAGAACGATGTCCCGATTGACGTAACGGCACAGAATGCATGGCTGAAAGGTTTGGCCAATCCTTCCGGCACGGACACGAATACCATGACGCTTCAGAGTGTGCGTGTCAATAACGTGTTAAGTGCGG
>JAEEGL016498906.1_pt1 | contig 18834 bp, 16 predicted proteins | sample 9134231 | NCBI WGS metagenome assembly JAEEGL01 (sample SAMN16246548, study PRJNA631951) | gut metagenome | biome: gut microbiome; feature: rumen; material: fiber-attached | host: Bos | place: Iran: Karaj | collected 2018-10 | reverse complement strand
TGCTCGTCCACCACGCAGTAGTAGCAGTGGTAGGTCTCGGAGAAGTCCGCGAAGTTGCGGATCGCGCCGAGGTAGTTGCCGATGGTCAGCACGCCGGACGGCTGAACGCCGGAGAAGACGACTTTCTTGTCTTTGTACATGACGGTGAGTTTCCTTTATGATGAATTGAGTTTTTGTTTTCGGTCAGTTCCGACACGCCGCGGTCCGCAGGGCCAGAAGGCGCTTCATGACGTCGTTGCGCCCGCGTCCGAAATAGTCCGTCAGAAGGAGATAATCGCTGTAAAGCGCGTCGTAAACGGCGCGGTTCGCGGGATCCGGGCAGAACGTCCGGTCCGAGACCGCTCCCATCGCCGCCGACGCCTCGAAAATGTCCCGGTATCCGCCGCGCTCCGGCCCCGCCGCGGACGCCGCATAGATCGCGGAACCCTTGGCAGGCCCCTCCTTCGACGCGCCGATCCCGATGTCCATCCCGAGCACGTCTGCGTAGATCTGCATGACGGCGGGATTCTTCTGCGCGATGCCCCCGGACGCGGTGAAGGCGGTGACGGGGATGCCGTGCGCGCGGTAATTCTCCACGATCGCGCGGGTGCCGAAGGCGGTGGCCTCGACGAGCGCGCGGAACATCTCCTCGGGGCGGGTCGCGAGGTTCAGCCCGAGGAAGAGGCCGGAGAGATCGGTGTCGCCGAGCGGCGAGCGGTTGCCGTTCCACCAGTTCAGCGCGATCAGCCCGGATTCCCCCGGCTTCAGCGCGGCCATTTTCTCGGAGAGGCAGGCGATGACCGGGAGCCCTCGCTCCTCCGCTTCCCGGACGACGGCTGGCGATACGCAGTTCTCCGCGGCCCACGCGAAGGCGTCGCCCACGCAGCCGAGCCCGGCTTCATATCCCCAGAGACCCGGCACGATGCCGCCCTTCACGATCCCGCACACGCCCGGGACCGGGACGAATTCCGCCGCGGGCAGGAGCATGCAGGTCGAGGTGCCGATCATGGCGAAGAGGTGTCCGGCCTTCGGGACCCCGGCGGACGGAGGCGCGACATGGGCATCGGCATGACCGGCCGCAACGGCGCACCCGGGGAGGAGTCCCGTGAGGGCCGCGCCTTCCTCCGAGATCACGCCCGCGCGGGAACCCACCGGCACCACGGGCGCGCTCATCTTGTCCCGGATCAGGGCCGGGAGCCGGGGATCGAGGGCGGCGAGGAAGCCGTCGGCCGGGCCGTGGACACCGTCGGGGGCGATGCTCTTGTAGCCGTTGATGCAGGTGTTCCGCGTGCGCCTGCCGGTGAGCCGCCACACGAGCCAGTCCGCGGCGTCGATGAAAAACGCGGCGGTCTCGGCGACCTCGGGGGCTTCGGCGAGGGTCTCCATGAGCTTCGGGTAGGTCCACTCGCTCTGGATCGCGCCGCCGTAATTCCCGAGCCAGCTTTCCCCGCGCCGGGCTGCGATGTCGTTCAGACGGTCCGCGTATTTCTGCGCGGCGTGGTGCTTCCAGAGCTTCGCGTAGGCGTGCGGATTCGAGGAAAACCGCGGATCGGTGCAGAGGGGATTCCCTTCCCCGTCCGTCGGGAGCAGCGTGCAGGTCGTCGAATCGATCCCGATGCCGATCACCTCGGCCGGGCTGACGCCGCACGACGCGAGGACCTGCCTCACGACCGTCCCGAGCACCTCGAGCCAGTCCATGGGATGCGCGAGGGCCCAGTTCGGCGGCAGGGGGATCTCCCCGTCCGGCGAGGCGAGCGCCGTATCCATGACGCCGTGGGGGTAGGCGAGGGTGGCGGATCCCATTTCGCGCCCGTCGGAGACCCGCACGAGAAGCGCGCGCCCCGAAAGGGTGCCGAAGTCAACGCCGACTGTGTATCTGTCCATGGCCGCCTCCGCGAACGCCTGATGATTCATTTTCTATTATACTCCGTTGTCCGGAAAAAGTCAAGAAAAGTTGGGGGATTCATCACGGAATCCGGCAAAGCGCGTCCGGCCCGTCCCTCTTCCCCGTCGCGGAAAACGTTACAAAGAATCCTTGCATTGTTCGCATCCGTCTGCTATACTGGATTTGATAACCGAGGGCAGGAGGGACGACGATGGCGGACGGCACAAGACCGGAGAGAGATCCGGGAGAAGAATACGAATCGAACGCGGCGCGGCGGATCCGTGCGCAGGCGCAGGAAGCGGCGGGGGAGGAAATCGACGCGATCCACGAAGGCGAGGCGGCGGCCGGCAGCCGGCTGGCGAATTTCTGGTATCACCACAAGTGGAAGGTCATCATCGGCGCGTTTTTCGCGTTCGTGATCCTCATCGGCGTCACCCAGTACGCCTCCCGCTCGAATCCCGACGCGACCCTGATCTACGCCGGGCCGCGCTACATCACCCCGACGGGGAACCGCGCGTTCTGCTCGATCCTCGAGGGGATGGCGGGCGATTTCAACGGCGACGGCAAGACCTACGTCCAGCTCAACGACGTCGTGTACTACACCGACACGCAGCTTGCCGAATTCGAGGCGTACTGCGAGGAGAACAACCTCGACATGACGGTCGACCGGCTCGCGAACGCGCGGACCTCGGAGCGGTTCACGTATCAGGTGATGGGCGGGGAGGCGCCGATCTGCATCCTCTCGCCCGCGCAGTACGATCTGGTGGCCTCCTCCGGCGGGTTCATGAAGCTCACGGACGTCTTCGGCGAGGTCCCGGAGGACGTGGCTGCCGCGGCGGTGGACGACTGCGGCGTGCGGTTCGCGGACACGAAGCTCTGCCGCTTTTACGACGCCGCGCAGATCTTCCCGGACGACGCGATCCTCGCGATGCGCACCCTGCCGACGCTCTCGGCGCTGACGGGGAAACGGCGGGCTGAGGCGATCCACGAGCAGAACCTCACGCTGTTCCGCGCGATGCTCGCGTTCGAGTTTCCCGAGGGATTCGTCGAGAACGCGGAGGAGCCGTAAAGGCAAAAAAGCTGTCACCCAAGCGGGCGGCAGCTCTTTTCGTTTGTTCATTTACCGGGCATTCCCCTGTGATCCCGTCATTGATCGAAGTACCTGCCGTAGCCTTCCCATCCGGCGAGGTAACGGGCGAGGACCATTCGGTCAGACGCTTCGAGTGCACCGTTGCCGTCGATATCCGCCGCTTTCTTGTTCCTGATCCGGTCTTCGTAGCCTTCCCAACCGGCGAGGTACCGCGCGAGGATCATGCGGTCGGTCGCGTTGATCTCGCCGTCCCCGTTGATTTCGCCGACGATCACCACCGTCAGTTCATCGGCGGCCTCGCCGGACGAGGTGAGCGCTTTCAGTTTGAAGCCGGTCCCGATATAGCCGGGATCATCCTCGCTCAGCGCTTCGCCGTCCGGATCGTATACCGTAAGATTGCCGTTCGCGAAGTTTGACAAAAACGTCGAAAGGTCCGTCCGCTCTCCGACCCCCTCGACGGTTTTGGTCCCGTCGACCTCGTCGGTTACGATGCGGTACGCAGACTGCTCCGTCAGACCGATCTCCTGCGCCGCGCCGAACGCCTCCGTCCGATAACCGTTCCACGGGTTCGTCCAGCCGGACTTGCCTTCGAGGTAGTAGATCACGAAATCGTCGCCGCGGCTCCCGAACGAATTGTTCGAAGCAGACGGCGCGTTCCCATAGAAGTATGCCGCCGTGATGCCGGTGCAGCCGGAAAAGGCGTATGATCCGATCGTCTTCACACCGGACGGAATGATCAAATCGCCTGTGAGACCGCGGCAGCCGTGGAACGCTTCCAGCCCGATCGCCGTCAAGCTTGACGGCAGAGACGGGGTCCCCGTCAGGCCGCTGCACCCGTTGAACGCGCCTAAATCGATCTCCTTCACGCCGTCAGGGATCGTCAGGGTGCCCGTGAGCTTGCTGCATCCGTAAAACGCGTAAAAACCGATTTTCTCGCAGTTCGGATGAAATGCGGGGAGCTCCGTCTTTCCCGCGGGAAACGCCGCCAGTTCCTTTCCGTCGGCAGTATACAATACGCCGTTGTACGCAAGATAGGCTTGATTCCCCGAGGCGACCGCGAAATCGGTTATGCCGGTGCAGCCGGAAAACGAACTGCCTTCGACCAGCGTTGTTCCGCTGCCGATCGTCAGACTGCCGGTAAACCCGCGGCAGCCATAAAACGCATAATCTTCGATCGTCGTCACGTTTGACGGGATCGTCAAAGAGCCCGTGAAACCGCTGCATCCGTGAAACGCGTCCTCCTTGATCGTTTTCACGCTTGAAGGGATCGTCAGGCTGCCCGTAAAGCCGCAGGCGTGAAAGGCGTATTTCCCGATCGTCTCTATTCCCCCATTCAGCTGCAGGGTCTTCAAGCTGGTGCGGTAGGAATACCAAGGCGCCGGGTCATCGCTCGAATAATCCCACATAGCCCCGGTGCCGCTGATCGTCAGGCGGCCGTTCGAATACGTATATGTCAGATTATCCCCGCATTTGCCGGAGTCAAAGCCGGTTGCGGCGGATACGTCAACGACGAGGAGAGCGGTCAGCATGAGAAACGCGATGATTACCGATAGTTTTTTCATGAGTTCCATCCCTTTCATATTCTCCGAACAGGTCGGGGCGGTAAAGTCTGCTCGATCCCCGGAAGGAAAGACGCTCACGACAGCGCGGCGAGCAGTCTTCTCTTCGCGGCGGTGAATTTCGCGACGTCGTATTCGACGTCCCGGAACGAATGGAAGACGCTCTCGCAGATCTCGTCGGCGAGGGGCTTGTCCGTTTCGGCGAGCTTCTTGAGCAGCTCGTATTCCTCGGCGCTCTCCCGTTCGGCTTCGAGGCGCGCGGAGATCCACGGCTCGCCCTTCCCGGGGTAGAGGATGTGCGTGTCGCCCGGCGGCAGGAAACAGACCGCGTCGGTGTTGTGATGCTCCGGGCAGTTGAGCGTGAAGGGATCCTGACCGGGCTGATAGACGTTCGCCGCCCAGTGCAGGAAGCCCGTGAGGTCATACCTGTAGTTGCCCCAGTGCAGATACCGGGTCGAGAGGAGCGGGTAGTCCATGAAGCGGTTGATGTAGCCGACCTCGCGCGGACCGCAGCACACGTAGTGCCAGATTTCCGCGCCGTTCTGCCGGAAGGTCTCGATCTCGGCGCGGTGGCGGTCATACTCGGCGTTGAGCGGGACCCAGACGTCGAGCGCGCCGTGGAGATTGCCCCAGGACATGGCGTCGCAGAGCCGGATCTCCGGGAAGATGCGGTGGATCAGCCCGCAGAGCGCGCGGAACTCCGTGGCGTTCTCGGCGTTCGGCTCGTCGGCCACGCCCATGACGCAGCGCTCCAGCCAGCCGTGCTCCGTGAGGACCGCTTTCAGCGCGGGCAGGTACTGCGTCAGGTAGCAGTAGCCCTCGTAGCTCATCGACGGGATCTTCCCGCGCAAAAGGATCGTCGATTCGCTCCAGCTCTTGCGCCAGCCGACGGAGGGGAGGTTGAAGTACTTCATCCCCGCCGCCTCGTAGGTCTCGATCTGCTTCACGAGGCCGGTGAAGTCGAACTTCCATTGATTCGGGGCGACCTCCTCCGCGCCGACGCCGCCGACGTACATCATGTTCTGGTGCACCCTGCGCAGCGCGGCGAGGTATTTCCGGTCGAGCGCGTCGTATTCCGGCGTGCCGGGGGTGAGGCCGTGGAACTTCTCGAGCGGCGCGCGGCTGTACCCGAGGATGATTTTCAGGCTCTCCTCCGGCAGGACGGCGGCGTAGACCTCGAGCGTCACGGGGATCGGCACGCCGTTCACCGTGAGGGCGGGATGATACACGCCGGGGGCCATGTCCCGGCCGCATTTCAGGGCGAAATAGAGGCCTCCCTGCCCGTCCGTGAGGTCCACGGTCCCGTCGAACGGGCGGAAGCAGTCGTAAAGCCAGAAGGGCGCGGCGCGCTCGGGCCAGTGGGGCTGGAAGCGGTCCTCCGGGATGCCGTGATTGCGCTCGACCTGCACGGGGACGAGGGCGTAGATCTCGGGCGTGACGCCCTCCGGAAGCCCTTCGAGGCGCACGTCGACGGCGGGGCTGTCCAGCCCCCTGAGAAGGATCTGCCACGAGGCGTACGTCCCGCGGGCGGAAAAGGCGTCGACGGCGGATGCGGACGACGGATACCCGAAGCGGTCCGGGTACGTGAATTCGGCGGATGAAACAACGGTGTACTGCATAGCTGCCTCCGTGATGGTTTTCTGGATTCTCTGAGGTTATTTTACCCAAAACCCGCGCGGATTGCAAGAGTTTTTTGGCAAAAACCTGCAATTCCCTTGCAATTTTCTCCCGCGGCTGTTATAATGAAAGCGGATTCGGGCAAAACGCGGGAGGCGCCGCACGGAAAACGCCGCGGCGACCGTCGGATGCCGGGAACAGGAGGATGCAGGATGACAAGCGAAAAGATCATCGTCGGCGCGGGGACGGAATACCCGCTGAACGGCCTTTTGACCTTCCCGGACGCGCCTTCGGGACCCGTTCCCGGGGCGGTGCTGGTACACGGCTCCGGACCGAGCGACATGGACGAGCGCGTGATCCGGCTCACGCCGTTTCGGGACATCGCCGAGGGGCTGGCGGCGCGCGGCATCGCCGTTCTGCGGTACGACAAGCGGACCTATGCGCATGCGCGGAAGCTGGCGAAGCCCGGCATCACCGTCAAAGAAGAGACCGTCGACGACGCGATCACGGCGATCGGGATGCTGAAGAGGGACCCGCGCGTCGACCCGGACCGGGTCTTCGTCCTCGGGCACAGCATGGGGGCGATGCTCGCGCCGCGGATCGACGCCGAGGGCGGGGACGTCCGGGGCATGATCCTGATGGCCGGGACGCCGTACCGCCTTGAGGACATTGTCCTGCGGCAGCTGAAGCAGGCGGGCGGCGGCAAGTCGCTCCTGAGATGGATCGTCGGGCTCGAATACAAGGCGTACGCGAAGAAATTCGCCGATCTGTACCGGATGAGCGACGAGGAGGCGAAGAAAAAGAAGTTCGCCGGGAACCTCTCGCTCTACTATTTCAAGGAAATGGGGCAGAAGACGGCGGCGGACTATCTTCTCGAAAGCACCAAGCCCGCCCTCCTGATGCAGGGCGAGCGCGATTTTCAGGTGCTGGCGGACGACGATTTCCGGGCGTTCGAGACCCTGCTCGCCGGGCGGGAAAACACCTTCTTCAAGCGGTATCCCGGGCTGAACCACGTCTTCGTGGACGCGATCTATGACGACATCCTCAAGGCGTCGAAGGAATACGGCGTCGAGCGGCACATCGGCGATATGGTGCTCGACGATCTCGCGGCGTTCATCGGGAACGGGACGGCGCATTAACCCCACTGAACGGCCCAGCCGCCTGATTTTCACTCAGGCGGCTGGGTTTTTGTTCTGCGGTTTTACGGTTTATTGGAAATACGAATCGTACCCGGCCCACCCGGCGAGATAGCGGGCGAGGAGCATGCGGTCCTTCGCTTCGACCTTGCCGTTGCGGTCAACGTCCGCGGCATCCATGGATTTGATCTTCGTGTCGTAACCTTCCCACCCCGCGAGATACCGAGAGAGGATCATGCGGTCGGTGGCGTTGACATCGCCGCTGCCGTCCACATCGCCGATCTTGACGCTTTCGGTGATGACCTCGGTGGTTTTATCTATACACAATTTGTTGGGTGCGTGATGATACATCCAGACGCTGACCTCATCCACGGTTTCCTCCGTTTTGGTCCCGTTGGTATAGGCGTCGAGAATCCCGGGACACTCGCTGAGATCAAGGACGGCGATGCTGTTGGCGCAGCAATTCAGAAAACTCAACTTCGTGTTGCTCACATCCAATGAAGTCATTTGATTGGCATCACAGTACAAGGTCTCCAATACCGTGTTTTTGCTCATATCCAGCAGCGTCAGCTTGTTGCTGTTGCACCGAAGATCGGCAAGCGCCGTGTTTTCGCTCACATCCAGAGTCGTCAGCTGGTTGTCATTACAGTACAGCTCTTTCAGCACTGGGTTTTTGCTCACGTCCAGAGCAGTCAGTTTGTTGCTCTCACAGTATAGTCCTGTCAGTGCCGTGCAGCCGGACACATTCAGCGTCGTCAAGGCACAATTATAACAGCTCAGCGTTTCCAGCTTCAGGTTGTCGGACACATCCAGCATCTTCAATGCGCTGTGGTTGTTCACATTCAGAGTCGTCAGCTGATTGCTGTAACATACCAGCATCTCTAACGCCGTATTCATGCTCATGTCAAGAGATGTCAGCCGGTTTTCACTGCAGTAAAAGGTTATCAGCGCCGTACAGCTGGATACATCCAGAGACGTCAACTGATTGCCGGAGCCGTAAAGTGTTTTCAGCGATATGCAGCCAGTCACATCCAGGCTCGTCAGGACGCAGTTGACGCAGAAAAGGGTGTCCAGCTTCTGGTTGCCGCTTACATCCAACGTTTTCAGTGCGCTGTGATTGCCCACACTCAGAGAGGTCAGCTGATTGTCGGCTGCATTGAGGCTTTCCAGGGCCGCATTCTTGCTCACATTCAGTGATGTCAGCTTGTTGTTTTGGCAGGACAGCGTAGTAAGCGCCGTGTTCGTGCTTACGTCCAGAGACGTCAGCTGGTTGTTGTAACAGGACAGTAAATTCAGTGATGTACAGCCGGATACATTCAGGTTCTTTAAGGCATTGTTACAGCAAATCAGTGCTCCGAGATTCGCACAATTGCTCACATCCAGAGATGTCAGCGGCATGTCGGTACAGTTCAATGATCTCAGCGCCGTACAGCCGGACACCTCCAAGTCCGTCAAGTTGCTGCAGTTGCCGCAATCCAGTGTTTCCAGCTTCGGATTGTCCGATGCTTTGAGCATCTTCAATGCGCTGTGGTTGCTCACGTTCAGAGACGTAAGTTGGTTGTCGGAGCAGGCTAAAATTTCCAGTGCGCTATTCTTGTTCACATCCAGCATAGACAGCTGGTTGTCGGAACAGGCCAGCGTTGCAAGCACCGTGTTCGTGCTTACATCCAGAGACTTCAGCTGGTTATCATCGCACAGCAGTGTTTCCAGCTTAGGGCAGTCGGTGACATTAAGAGAAGTCAAAGCGCAGGAGTAACAGTACAGTTCTTTCAGCGCGGTGTTTTTGCTCACGTCCAGCGAGGTCAGCTGGTTGTCGCTGCAGGACAATATTTCCAGAGACGTGAAGGTTTCGATGCCCTTCAGATTGGAAATGCTTTCCTCGTCGAAGGAAATCTCCGTCACTTCCGCGATCTCAGACGCGCTCAGCGTGCCGTCGTTGTTCGTGTCGCAGTTGGCAGACACATAGCTGCGGAAGTTCGCGTCCGGAAAGTTGGTGGAATTGATGGTGACGTTCGCCGCCGTCGCGTACACCGCCAGAAGCGCTGCGAACGCACACAGCAGCGCGAGGAAATATAGTCTCTTTTTCATGGGAAACCTCCTTCGAGGTATTTCGTGAGGCCGTGTCCCCCGGCGCGCCGGAAGACGATGTTCCGTTTTGATTATATCCGATCGCAAGAACTCCGTCAAGTGGTTTCGGACAATTCTTCCGGGTTTTTCCGCGGCGTTACAGATTCGTCACGAGGAGCACCGCGCCGGAGACGATCAGGAGGATGTACGCCGCCTTCAAAAATGTCTTCTGGTTCAGCTTTCCCGCGAGCAGGCTCCCGCACACGACCGCCAGGGACAGCGGGATCAGGCTCAAAGCCGCCGTCGGGAGCACCCCCTCCCGGGCAAAGGAACCGTCGACGGCATAGCTGGCGAGCAGCAGGACGTTCACCGTCGCCCAGACACCGCTGAGGGTCGCGCGGAACTTCTGCTTCTCCGGGATCGCGCCCACCGCGTAGATCACGAGGAAGCTGCCGCCCGAGACGAAAAGCCCCTGCATGATGCCCGCCAGGCAGATCGAAAGGATGACCGCCCACCGGGGCATCTCCCCGACGGAGGGCCAAAAGAGCTTTTTCACCCCGATGCACAGGACGACGATCCCGTAGAGCACCTGCAGAAACGGCATCTGCACATTCTTGAAGAGCCAGAGCCCGGCGATCATGAAGATGAGCATCACGCCGGACATCTTGAAAAGCTCCCGCCAGACGATGTTGTGCCGCTCCCGGACCGCGATGACGGCGGCGGAGAGCCAGGCGCAGAGCGTCACGACCGGCTTCGCGGCAGCCAGCCCCACCGTGGAAATGCCGAGCGGCATGGCGATGAGCGGCCCTCCGAAGCCCGTGAGCGACTGGATCGAGAAGGCGGCGAAGACGATCAGGAGAAAGAGAACGGTCACGGCGGATCCTCCCTCAGTGATTTCACGATTTTTCTCCATTGTACACGATCGGGAGGGATTTTGCAAGCGTTTCCCGGATCCCGGCGAAACTTTTTTGCATACTTATAAGTTTTCTTTGCTTTTATGCGAAAAAATGTTGACATTTGGGTTGAATAATGATAAAATATGAAAAAGTTATTTCGCACAATGGAGTTGATCTTTTTGAGTGATTTCCGCATCCGCCCGGTCGGGGATTCCGCCGTCACCGTGGAGTTCGGCAGCAGCATCGATCCCGCCGTCAACGGCAGGGTCCACGCGCTTTGCTCCCTCCTGGACGGCGCAGAGGTCCCCGGCATCTCCGACATGATCCCCACCTTCTGTTCCCTTCTCATCAATTACGATCCGGGCGTGATCCGCTATGACGCGCTCTGCCGGGAGATCCGGCGCGTTGCGGAGAGCAATACCGCGAGCGCGGCGGCGCCGTCCAGGACTTTTTTGATTTCCGTCTGCTACGGCGGCGATTACGGCGAGGATCTTCCCTACGTGGCGGAGCACGCGGGCATTTCCGAGCGCGAGGTCATCCGGAGGCACGCCGCGCCCGATTACCTCATCTACATGCTCGGGTTTTTGCCGGGCTTCTCCTACCTCGGCGGGATGGACCCGAAGCTCGAGACCCCGCGCCTCTCGCAGCCCCGTCAGCTGATCCCCGCGGGCTCCGTCGGCATCGGCGGCAACCAGACCGGGCTGTATCCCCTCGATTCGCCCGGCGGCTGGCGTCTGATCGGCCGCTCCCCCGTCCGCCCGTACGATCCGCGGCGCGAGGAACCGATTCTCTACCGGGCGGGCGACAAGATCCGCTTCGTCCCGATCGACGAAAAGGAATACCGGAAGATCGAAAAGGCCGTGAACGCGGGCACCTATGAATGTCCTTACCTGGAAGGGGGGCGGCGCAGATGAGCATGGAGATCCTTTCCCCCGGCCTGCTCTCCACGGTCCAGGACTTCGGCCGTTTCGGCTATCAGGCGAGCGGCTTCGCGCCGACAGGAGCCTGCGATTCGCTGTCGATGAAACGGGCCAACGCGCTCGTCGGCAACGATCCGGGCGAGGCCGTGATCGAAATGATGCTTCTCGGCATCACCGCGCGGTTCTACCGCTCCTGCGTGATCGCCCTGACCGGCGCGGACATGGCACCGAAGCTCAACGGCGCGGAGGTGGAGAACGGCGCCGCCATCCGCATCGAATCCGGGGACACCCTGGAGCTCTCGGGGACCCGCGACGGCATGGGGTGCTATCTGGCGGTCTCCGGCGGCTTCGATCTTCCCCTCGTCATGGGGAGCCGCTCCACCGGACTGCGCTTCGGCATCGGCGGGTATGACGGCCGCAAGCTCAGGCGGGGCGACATATTGCAGCTGCGCGCGCCCGTGCCCGATCTGCCGGATCTCGAATGCCGGCGGCTCACCTCCCTGCCGGTGTTCAGCAAGCACGTCGTGCTCCGCACCATCGCCGGCCCGCAGGACTATATGTTCTCCGACGCGGAACTCGCCGGCTTTTTCTCCCATCCGTATTCCGTCACCAACGCGACCGACCGCATGGGCATCCGGCTCGAGGGCGAACCGATCGTCCCGAAGACCACGAGCGACATCATTTCCGACGGGACGGCCTTCGGCGCGATCCAGGTGCCGTCCGGCGGGCAGCCCATCATCCTCATGGCGGACCGGCAGACCACGGGCGGCTACGCGAAGATCGCCACCGTCATCACGGCGGACCTTCCCCGCGCGGCGCAGATGCGGCCCGGCTGCACCGTACGCTTTCTGCCCGTGACCGTCGAGGAGGCGCAGGACATCCTCGCCGCCGCCAACAAGGCATACGAGGAGGAATACCGGCTTCTCAACGGTTCCTTCCCCGCTTCGCCGAAAACCCAGACAGGAGAGAAATCATGACCGACTGCCGTACCGCCTCTCCGAAAGAGGTGCGCTCCCTGATCCGCGAAGAGATCATCACGACGCAGACGTCCGGCATGTGCGCGGGCTATGCGCAGGCGAACCTCGTCGTGCTCCCCCGCAGCCTCGCCTTCGACTTCCTTCTCTTCGCGCAGAAGAACCCCTACGCCTGCCCCGTCCTGGAGGTATGCGACACCCGCTTCACCTCCGAAATGGCCGACGGGGCGGACATCGCCCGCGACCTTCCCCGCTACCGGGTGTACGAATACGGGGAGATGACGGGCGAATACCTCAACGTGGAGCACCTCTGGCGCGACGATCTCGTCAGCTTCCTCATCGGCTGCTCCTTCTCCTTCGAGGCCGAGCTCCTCGAGGCGGGCATCCCCGTCCGCCACATCGAAGAGGGCAGGAACGTGCCGATGTACATCACGAACGTGCCGTGCCGTCCGGCGGGCGTCTTCCACGGCAACGTCGTCGTCAGCATGCGCCCGATGACGCCCGAGCAGGCGATCCGCGCGTGCGCCGTCACCGCCGCCATGCCGCGCGTCCACGGCAAGCCCCTGCACCTCGGCGACCCGTCCCGGATCGGCATTTGCGACATCGCGAAGCCCGATTTCGGCGACGCCGTCACGATCCGGGAGGGCGAGATCCCCGTGTTCTGGCCCTGCGGCGTGACGCCCCAGGCGGTCCTGATGGCCGCGAAGCCTCCCTTCGCCATCACCCACGCCCCGGGACACATGTTCATCACGGACGTCAAAAACTCTGCGCTGAAATACTGAACAAAGGAACATCACCATGATTTTTGCAGATCTGAATTCCGATCTCGGCGAAAGCTACGGCGCCTATACCATCGGGGCGGACGACGAGATCATCCCCCTCGTATCCTCCGTCAACATCGCATGCGGCTGGCACGCGGGCGACCCGCTCGTGATGCAGAAGGCCGTGGCGCTGGCCAAACGGTACGGCGTCTCGATCGGCGCGCATCCCGGCTATCCCGATCTGATGGGCTTCGGCCGCCGGAACATGAACGCCTCCCCCGCGGAAATCAAAGCCTACATCCAGTATCAGGTCGGCGCGCTGTCCGCCTTCTGCCGGGCGGCGGGCGTCAGGCTCCATCACGTCAAGCCGCACGGCGCGATGTACAACATGGCCGGGGCCGACATCAAGCTCGCCCGCGCCGTCGCAGAAGCCGTCGCCGAGATCGATGACAAGCTGGTCCTGCTCGCCCTCTCCGGCAGCGAGATGATCCGGGCGGCGAACGAGATCGGGCTCCCGTGCGCCAGCGAAGTCTTCGCGGACCGGCACTACGAGGAGGACGGCTCCCTCCGCGCCCGCTCCAAGCCCGATTCCGTCATCCACGACGAGGAGGAATGCATCGCGCGTGTGCTGCGCATGGTGACCGAAGGAAAGGTGAAGGCAGTCACCGGGCGGGACATCGCCATCCGGGCCGATTCCATCTGCGTGCACGGCGACACCCCCGAAGCCCTCCGCTTCATCCGGCGCATCCGGGACACGCTGACGGAAAACGGCGCCGCGATCAAACCGTTTTGATTTTCCCATCGCAGGACAAAATCATAAAACCATTCATTCTTAGCAAAGGAGTCAACAACCAATGGAAACGAAACCCAAGAAAACCTTCCTTGAGAGGCTGAAAGAAGTCGGCCCCGGCGCACTCGTGGCAGCGGCGTTCATCGGCCCCGGCACGGTGACCTCCTGCTCCACCTCCGGCGCGAGCTTCGGCTACACGCTTCTGTGGGCGATGCTGTTCTCCGTCATCTCGGTCATCGTGATGCAGACCATGGCGGCCAAGCTCGGCATCGTCAAGCAGATGGGTCTCGGCGAAGCGCTCCGCACGATCTTCGTCAACAAAGCCGTGCGCATCCTGCTCGCGATCCTCGTCATCTCCGCCGTCTTCATCGGCAACGTCGCCTATGAGACCGGCAACATCTCCGGTTCCGTTCTCGGTCTGCAGGCGATCTCCTCCGCGCTGGACACGAAGGTCTGGAAAATCATCCTCGCCCTCATCCTCGGCGCCATCGCCTTCATCCTCCTGGTCAGCGGCAGCTACAAGTCCATCGAAAAGGTGCTGACCGGCCTCGTCGTCATCATGGGCGTGATCTTCCTGATCTGCGCGATCTGCGCGAAGCCCGACTGGGGCGCCGTCCTCAAGGGCCTGTTCATTCCCAGCGTTCCCTCCGTGGACCGCGCGTGGATGACGGTCGCCGCCCTCATGGGGACCACGGTCGTTCCGTATAACATCTATCTGCACGCCTCCTCCGCGGCGAAGAAGTGGAAGGATCCCGAAACCGACCTCAAGACCTCGATGATGGACTCCATCATCGCGATCGGGCTGGGCGGCGTCATCTCCATCGCCATCATCGTCTGCGCGGCCGCCACGATCAACGCGACCGGCGGATCGATCAAGAGCGGCGCCGACATGGCGAAGGCCCTCACGCCCCTGCTCGGCAGCTGGGCGACCGTGATCTTCGGCATCGGCCTCTTCGCGGCGGGCTTCACCTCCGCGATCACCGCGCCTCTCGCGGCGGCGTTCGCTTCCAGCGGCATCCTCGGCTGGGGCGAGGACATGAAGAAGAACCGCTTCAAGGTGATCTGGCTCGTGGTTCTCCTGTTCGGCGTCGTCGCGGTCTGCACGCTCGGCGCGTCTCCGACGGAGATCATCCTCTTCGCACAGGCGGCCAACGCGTTCCTCTTGCCGATCACGGCGATCCTGCTCCTGGTGGTCTGCAACAACAAGAACGTCATGGGCAAATACAAGAACGGCGTCGTCCTCAACATTCTGGCGGTGGTCGTGATCGCGGTGTTCCTCTTCATCGCGGCGCGCAACATGACGGCGTTCGTCACGAGCGTCAAGGCGCTGTTCACCAGTGCCGGCTGAGCGCCAATCGACGGTCCCGGCGGAATTCCGACAGCAAAAAACCAGCCTCGGTTCGAAAATCGGGGCTGGTTTTTGTTCGGTTTCGGGGATGCGCTGCCGCGCCGGTCCCGCTCACTCCTCCTTCTGGAACACGACGGAGAAGAAATGCTCCCCGGAGAACAGGAGCGGAATGCGCTCCGGCGTCACCATGTCGAGCCCGGACGTGGCGGTCCTTCCGTCCTCCGCCGCGATCCCGAGCTGGATCACCGCACGCTGTCCGCCGACGGTGAGCTCCAGCTCATGCGCGACGTCGTACCGGACGGGCATGGAGCCGTGCGGCGGCAGATCTCCACTCAGAAAGACATACGTTCCCTCCTGTTCGCCCGCGGGCAGACCGCACCATGCGGCGAGCTCTTCGTCGAAATCGACGGTGACACGCTCTCCGTCCCCGCCGAACCGCATCGTGCCGTGCTCGGAGACGAAAACTCCGTCGTGCGGCGCAGGCGCGGGGGTATCCGGTTCATAGGGGAAGTTCTCGCCGCCTCCGCCGGAGAGTCCGCAGCCGGCACACGCCAGGAGGATGAGCAACAGCGCCAGTCCTCTTGTGATCCATCCGTTTTTTCCGTTTTTCATCCCTTCACCACCCATTGTGCCGTTTCCGGGATATGACTGCGGATCCATTCCGCCGCAAAGTCGAAATCGTCCCCGTCGGCGTAGGCTTCGTTCCAGCCGATGCTTCTGAGCTTGATGACGCCCCGTTTCCGGTTGACGACGACCTTCTTCACGCGGCTGAATTCCGTCGTCGACGTCATGCGGACCGCCGAATTGTACCCCGCGCTGACGGCGCCGCGGTTGTGGGTGAGCGCACCCATGATCATCGTGGCGGTGCCGATCTTCTCCGCCTTCTTCGCCTGTCTCGGGCACTGGCTGTGGACGAGCTCGTTCTCGTCCATCGTGAAGTCCGCGGCATAGACCCCGCCCATGATCGCGGCGTAGAGCAGGTAGCCGAGGCAGAGCAGAACGGCGAAAATGCCGAGCAAGATGAGGATGAGCTTGCCGATGAACGCGAAGGCGTCCGCCGAGAAGCCGTCCCCGATCAGGGTGATCAGGCCGATGATGAAGACGGTGATGGCGAGTGCGATGAGGATCGCCTTCGCCGTGGCCAAAAAGATCGTCGGGTTCTTGAAGAGGCTCATTTCGTACTGCCAGCGGTACTTCCCGCCGGCTTTTTCCATGGGTTTCGTCTGCATGGTGGGTCCTCTCTTTCTTTTCTTATGGAATCGCGTGCGGCGCGGTTTCATCCGGGACTATTATACCATACCCAATGGATCTCTGCAAGGGTTCTTACGAAAAAAACGCGGCTTCTCCGGCGGGAGAGAGGGCGGGGTCCTCCGTCCGACCGGAAGAAATTTTCATGAAATTTCCGAAATCCCGTAACCTTCGGGGAACAAAAAACGTCTATATTGATGAGGAGCCTATTTTCGGATTTTTACGGGAAGGAGGGGCTGCCGTGGACGACGCGAACATCATCGCTCTGTTTCGGGCGGGAAACGAAGAAGCCATCGCCGCGTGCGAGCGCAAATACGGCGCGGCGTGCCGAAGGATCGCCGAAAACATCCTCGGGTCGGCCGAGGACGCCGAAGAATGCGTGAGCGACGTCTGGCTCCGTGCGTGGACGCTCATCCCGGAGCATCCGCCCCGAAAGCTCGGCGTGTTCCTCACGACCGTCACGCGCAACCTCGCCCTGGACCGTCTGCGCGCCTCTCGCCGGGACAAGCGCGGCGGCGGAGAAGCGGATCTCTGCCTCGACGAGCTGGCGGACTCGCTGCCGTCCGGCGAGGTGCCGCCCGAATACGAGCTCGCCCTGCGCGACATCATGACGCGGTTCGTGCAATCGCTCGGCGAGGAGGAACGGCTCCTCTTTCTGCTCCGCTACCGGAACATGGAGCCGGTCGAAGCGATCGCGCGGCGGCTGCACAAGAGCCCCGGCGCCGTCAAAACCGCGCTCTTCCGATGCCGGGAAAAGCTGCGGAAAGCTCTCAAAAAGGAGGGAATCGACGTATGAAATGGAACGAAGCGGTCCTCTCGGCGCTCGGCGGGATCGAGGAAGACGCCGTCCCGGACGAAATCGTCGGCGATCCGGAGGAAATGCCCCCCGGATCCCGCTTTGCCCGTCTGCGGCGCGTCCTGGCCGGATCGGCGGCGGCCGTTCTGCTCGCGGCGGGCATCGGAGCGGGACTCAACCGGCTGCGCCCGGCGGAACCCGCACCATCCCCCGAAACCGCCGCGGTCGAGGTCCGGATGGAGGAGATGCGCCATTACCTCTCCCCCGGCAGATCCGACGATTTCTTCCCCGTCATCCGCATCCTCGACCTCCCCGCGGTGACGTCCGACGCCCCGGCGCTGCCCGCGATCCAAACCGGCGATCCCGCCGACGTCTCCTTCGCCGATTTTCCCGTATTCCGGGACCGCGGCGGACAGATCGTCCGGGTGTGCGGGGCATACACGGAGGACGACAGCCGGCTCGTGCATAACCTCCGCCACGATCTCGTCTGCGCGAACTTCACCCGAGCCTTCGGCTGCGTCCTCTGGTCGGCGGACTGGGACGTCGGGATCGCGGAATACCTCGGCGTCGTGAAGCTCCTGATGCGGGAGGAGACCGAGCGCCGCCTCTGCGCGGGGGAATGCCTCACCGCCGTCCCCCCGGAGGACACGCCCGTCCTCACCGAAGAAACGCTCCCCGCGCTCACCGGACGCCGCACGCTCGTGTATCTGCTCATCCCGGGCGAGGACTACGTCGCGATGTACGAATGCTTCTTCCTCCGGCTGGAGAACGGCTGGGGAACGTACTTCGTCCCGGCGGCGGACCTCGCAGGCGCAGGCGCGATCGGAGACAGCGAACCGTAATGCAGAAAGGAAACCGCTATGAAAACTGCTGTCAAGAGGATCCTCGCGCTCATCCTTGCGGGGATCATGCTCCTCGCCGTCCTCTCCTGCGCGAAGGAGGAGACGCCCTCCGGCGCATCGGCGGGAACGCCCCAGACGAACGCGCCGTCCGGAGAAGCCGCGCCCGACGGGTCCGCGGAGCCGGAAAACGCCCCGCCCGCATGGCCGACGCGGGATTACTCCGATTTTGTGATGCCGGAGGAGACGAATGAACTCACGGTATACAGCACGGGGATGCTCGGGTTGGTGATGAACCCGGCCGTCGAGATCTTCAAAAAGCTTTATCCGGACGTGACTGTGAATTATAAGGTGCTCGGAGACGACGAATTCGGGGCCATCGTCGAAACGGAAATCCCGGCGGGAAAAGGGCCGGACCTCCTGTTCTGCTACCGCTTCAATCTGCCCGATCCGTACAAGGTCATGACGACGAAGCTGTTCACGGACATCAACCCCTATTTCATGAACGACGAGACCTTCCGCCCCGACGACTATCTGGAAGGCGCGATGAACTGGGGCACGTACCGCGGGGAAAAGCAGCTCGTCCCGATCGAAGTGCGGGTCCTGGCCTTCAAGACCTCTCTCGAGACGCTTGCCGACGGCGGCGTGGATCCGGACGCGATCAAAACCTTCGAGGACTTCTGCGCCGCCTGTCATACCTATCACGAGACGTACCCGCGCAACGCCCTCTTCGCGGAAGGCGGGGACGACGACTACATGATGGAGCTCCTGTACGCGAGCAATATGCCGTTCCTCGACTATGAGAACGGCACCGTGCAGGTCGACGAGGAAAAGCTGCACACGCTCCTCGACGTCTGCAAGGCGTACCACGCGGGAAAGCCCCACAAGGTCGGCATGGAATATACGCAGATCAGCGGTCTGTTCGAGCG
>JAEEGL015883822.1_pt1 | contig 18834 bp, 19 predicted proteins | sample 9134231 | NCBI WGS metagenome assembly JAEEGL01 (sample SAMN16246548, study PRJNA631951) | gut metagenome | biome: gut microbiome; feature: rumen; material: fiber-attached | host: Bos | place: Iran: Karaj | collected 2018-10 | reverse complement strand
TAATACGTTTCATATTGATGGGCATGTGCATAAGGACTTTTATAAGTGTGATGCCGATTATTCAGATGGTAATGAGATAGACGATTATTCGAAATGGTCAAGTATTCGTCCGATATGTCTTGAACTCATAAAGGGGAAGAGAACGCCACTTGGGTTTAAATTTACTTTCCATCCAAATGAGGATGTAAAAGGGAAAATTGTTTCTGAAGCTGATGCTGGAATTGCGCCATCAGAAGTATTACTTGGACTCAACATTCGCTATGCAAATGGGACAATAGTACTTACAACTGGTACGGCATTTAAAACTTTTACATTGGATAAATCCATAGAAAAAGCCTGGGATGCATTCATCCCAAGCTTCTTAAGCAAAATAGGTATTGAGCTGGTAGATTATGACTAATTATGCCTGATATTTCTCTAGAATGGCGATGAGAGAGTCATATTTAGGCTTTATGGCATTGTATTTTTCTTCATAGCCATCCATGGAACCAGCTCTTAGAATCTCTGTAAGCTCGCGTACTGGAGTAAGAAATCCCTTAAGTCCCAGATTGGCGCCTACGCCTTTTAAGGTATGAACTGCTTTAAAGGCTTCTGAAACGTTTCCTTCTGCCAGATACTTAGTCAGATCATTCATACTCTGATCTTTAAGAAATTTAAACATAAATCTGGCAATCAGATCTTCATTTCCCATAAATCTGTCTAGAATTTCGTCCCAATCAACACCCCATTCAATTAGTTCAGTCTTGAATCCAGCGTCCATAAGCACCATGCCTTCCACGAAATTTGGTAAAAGTATTAAATCTAATACCAATTATACAACCATCATATATTAGCTTTCAACTTCATGAAAGGTGTTTAATACTAATTTAAGATATGGCGTGATAGTTTTTGGATTAATTAGTCAGTGTTATTCTGCTTAAATTAATTTATAATAAGTATTACTTCGGTTTATTTTTCTATCGGAGTAATACTTATTTTTTCGGAGGCAGAATATGGCCAAGGCAGTCAGACTTAAAGATATCGCAGACAGAATAGGTGTTAGTACCGTTACGGTTTCCAAGGCACTTTCAGGTCAGAAGGGAATGAGCGAAGAACTTAGGGAAAAGATAAATGCTCTTGCCAATGATATGGGGTATGTCCCATCAGTTTCAAGAAAGCAGGATTACGTAAGTAAGAGCTATACTTTGGGGGTTCTTATTTCGGAAAATTATATGGGGGCATATAGCTCTTTTTATACAAGAATGCATCAGCAGGTATCGCAGATTGCAATGGACAAGGGATGCTTTACCATGCTGGAGGTAATCTCAGTTAGTAATGAAAAAAATATAGTGATTCCCAGGCTGGTAGAGGATAAGAAAATTGATGGAATAATAGTGGTTGGAAAGCTTGATCATGAGTATCTTGAGACCATTAAGAGGGAAAGCGGAATACCGATGGTATTTCTGGACTTCTGCTACCACACAGGGGATGAGGATGCCGTTGTATCTGATAGCTTTAATGGGGCTTACTGTCTTACAAATTATCTTTTTGACAAGGGCCATAGAAATATAGCTTTTGTAGGAACAATACTTTATTCGGGAGCCATTACAGACAGATACCTTGGATACAACAAGTCTCTAATGGAACATGGGGAGCCCTTCAGACTTGATTGGATCATTCCCGACAGAGATCTTGAAAAAGGTGTCATTGATGTAAATAAATACTTTGAACTTCCTGAGGAAATGCCTACGGCATTTGTTTGTAACTGTGATCTTACTGCCAGCATGCTTATCAGAAAGTTGAATGAAAAAGGTTATAGGGTTCCGGATGATATTTCTGTGGTGGGATATGATAATTATCTTTTCCCGGGAATGTGTGATATAAAGCTGACCACCTATGCTGTTGACAGTTATGAAATGGGCAGAAATGCAGTACTTAACCTGATCCGCAAGGTTAGCGGCGAGCGTTACCGTCAGGGAATCATGATCCTTGAGGGGCACATGATAGAAGGGGAGAGTGTCAAAGAGTTTAAATAGAAATAGGTACACATATTTAGAATATTTCTGCTACAATAATATCTGAATTCAACAACATGGTAATTGTTGCGGGGAGGGAAAATAAATGCATATTGCGGTATGCGATGATAATATAGCGGACAGAAAGCAGACAGAAAGACTTCTGGGGAGACAGTCTGATCGATTTTTCAAGGAAACCGGGGAGAGATTATATATTGATTCTTATGGGAATGTGGAAGCTTTCCTGAGATATCCGCAGATGTATGATGGTCTTTTTATCGACATGAAGCTTGAAGAGCCGACAGGCTTTGAAATTGTTAAGCTCCTTCTTGAAGCAGGAGTTGTTCGTCCCATAATTCTATGCGTATCCGATATTGATTATCGTAAGCAGTATGAGGAGTCCGGAATGGATATTCCCAATTTGATGTTTATAGATAAACCCATCAGGGTTGCTGATTTAACCGCTATGATGGATAAGATAAAAGAAATCAAGGGTGATCCGATACCGACTCTTGAGCTTCGCGGAAAAGACGGAACTTTCTATGCCAAAAATGATGACATAGTATGCGTCAAGAAAAAGGGGCCTGAAATTCACATCTATATAGAAGATGGAAGAATAATAACTTTGATCGAAGATATCTATAATTTCTATGACCAGTGCGCTATTTTCCCACAGCTATGCCCGATTAGTGATAATGCTATTATCAACGTTAATCATATTAGAGGTACAAGCTTTGGAAAAGTTACGATGGATAATGGAGAAGCTTTCAGAATTTCGCTGACCTATAGAAATTCCATAGCGCAGGCGAGGGAGATAATCAGTAATTCTCAGAATAAAAATAATTAAGTTAAGTTTAAAGGGCTGCCGACAGGATGATTAATCACCTGGTGACAGCCCTAATCTTTTGGAGTAGATTTAAGTCATAGAAAATTAAAAGTAATCGGCAGAAAATAAAGCAGAGCCATAAGTCCCAGCTGCAAAACAAAGATAATCGGGAGCCCTATCACAAAATACCAGTGTTTGGTCTTATGTCTAAATAGAAACATTCCCAGTATTGATCCAATACTTCCACCAATTATAGCAATAGAAAAAAGGGTTGCTTCAGGGATGCGGAAGGAACCTTTTTTGGCCTTCCGCTTATCAATACCCATTAAAGCAAACCCTATTACATTAGTGATTATAAAATATGCAATTATAAGAGTTAATGAATTCATTTATTACTTATTATTTGATTCAACTTCCTGCATTTTCATTGCACGAACCTTGCATGAAAGACCAAAGAGATTGATGAAGCCTTCAGCGTCGTGATGGTCGTAGAGGTCACCGGTCTTGAAAGATGCAATGCTCTCATTGTAGAGAGAGTATGGTGACTTGGTGCCGGCCTTGATGATATTGCCCTTGTAGAGCTTAAAGGTAACCTCACCTGTTACATACTTCTGAGTTGACTGGATGAAAGCCTGCTGGGCCTCACGTAAAGGAGTGAACCATTTCCCTTCATATACTATATCGGCAAACTTGTTGCCCATATCTTTCTTCATTGTATAGGTATCACGGTCCAAAATCAACTCTTCAAGCTGCTGATGTGCCTCATAAAGAATTGTTCCGCCAGGAGTTTCATATACACCGCGGGACTTCATGCCGACTACACGGTTCTCTACGATATCAACGATACCGATTCCGTTTTCGCCGCCAAGCTTGTTAAGAGTGCGGATAATATCAGAAACCTTCATTTCCTTACCGTTTACAGACTTTGGAACACCACCTTCAAAGGTCATTGTAACAGTAGTTGGTGTGTCAGGTGCATCTTCAGGTGTCTTGCCCAGGACCAGGAGATGTTTGTAATTTGGTTCGAGTGAAGGATCTTCAAGCTCAAGACCTTCATGAGAAATATGCCAAAGGTTACGATCACGGCTGTAGCTTGAATCTGCTGAGAATGGAAGATTGATTCCATGAGCCTTGCAGTATTCAATTTCAGATTCACGGGAATCCATTGTCCACTTATCATTTCTCCAGGCAGCGATGATCTTGATGTCAGGAGCGAGAGCCTTGATTCCAAGCTCAAATCTGATCTGGTCATTACCTTTACCTGTAGCTCCGTGGCAGATAGCAACAGCGCCTTCTTTTCTTGCAACTTCAACAAGCTTTTTAGCAATAAGAGGACGAGCCATAGAGGTTCCAAGAAGATATTTGTTCTCATAAACTGCATGAGCCTGAACACATGGAACAATATATTCGTCACAGAACTCATCTACAACATCAAGAATATAGAGCTTGCTTGCACCGCAGCTGATAGCTCTTTCTTCAAGACCATCCAGTTCTTCTTCCTGACCGCAGTCAATACATACGCAGACAACTTCATAATCAAAGTTCTCTTTAAGCCATGGAATAATTGCTGTTGTGTCAAGTCCACCAGAATACGCGAGAATAACTTTTTCTTTTGCCATACCGTAAACCTCATCTTTCTTCTAATTATTTAATCGTTTATTATAGTAATGTGCGACTATTCATATTTTATATATGGTAAATTCAGACATCAACACTGTCTTATCGAATAATCGTACGTCTGTATAGCTGTTACTTTCACAATATAAACCTAAAATGTATAAAATGCAACACTAAAATGCATAAATATTAAAAAACTAATTAAAATATGCATAATTATAAAATTTATGTTGCATATTTTTATAAGTGGGACTATACTGAAAAAAATTTATACATGCTGTTTTTGCGGATTATACAAGTTTTAGGAAAAATATTCTATAAAAAGAGAGGATGCATAAAATGATAAAAGTCGGAATCATAGGTGCAACCGGTTATGCTGGGGCAGAGATTGCAAGAATTCTTTTAGGCCATCCGGAGGCGGAAGTTGTCTGGTACGGATCTAAATCATATATCGGTGAAGAGTTCAGTAAGATATATGGAAGTTTCTTTAAGATAATAGAAGACAAATGTCTTGATGATAATATGGAAGAGCTTGCTGACGCAGTTGATGTTATCTTTACAGCTACACCCCAGGGCTTATGTGCAAGTCTTGTTAATGAAGAAATTCTAAGTAAGGTAAAGATAATAGATCTTTCTGCTGATTTCAGACTTAAAAGTGTATCCGTTTACGAAAAGTGGTACAAGATAGAGCACAAGGCGCCTTCTTTTATAGAAGAAGCTGTTTACGGACTCTGTGAAATAAACAGGGATAAAGTGAAGAATGCAAGACTTGTAGCTAATCCCGGATGCTACACCACATGTTCAATATTGACCGCATATCCTCTTATTAAAGAAGGACTTATTGATCCGGATACTCTTATAGTTGATGCTCTTAGCGGAGTTACCGGAGCAGGTCGCGGAGCCAAGGTTGCAAATCTTTATTGCGAAGTTAATGAGAGCTGCAAGCCCTACGGAGTAGCAAGTCACAGACACACCCCTGAAATTGAGGAACAGCTTGGATATGCAGCAGGAAAAGAGATGGTGATCAATTTTACACCTCATCTGGTTCCGATGAATAGAGGAATCCTGGCAACTGAATATGCAACTTTGGTCAAAAAAGACGGAGCTCTTCCTACTAAAGATGATATCAGAACTGCATATGAGAAATATTACGGAAACGAGCTGTTTATAAGACTTCTTGATGACGGAGTTTTCCCTGAGACCAGATGGGTTCAGTGCAGTAATTTTGTAGATATTGGCTTTAAGATTGATGAAAGAACAGGCCGTATAATCATGATGGGAGCAATTGACAATCTGGTAAAGGGCGCAGCAGGACAGGCTGTTCAGAACATGAATATCATGTTTGGACTTGAGGAGTCAGCCGGACTAAGAATTGTTCCAAGAGGAATTTAAGGTATAGGCATCATAGGTTTGGGCAAAAAGGAGATACAATGGTTCGGGTAATGACATTTGATGATTACGATGAAGTTTATGCTTTGTGGAATTCCATCCACGGTTTTGGTATCAGATCCCTGGATGATTCAAAAGAAGGAATTGAAATGTTCCTTAAGAGAAATCCCACTACAAGCGCTGTGGATATAGAGGATGGCAAGATAGTTGGAGCAATTTTATGTGGACATGATGGAAGGCGAGCTTGCTTTTACCATGTGTGTGTAAGTGAACAGTACAGAATGCATGGAATTGGTAAGAAAATGGTGAACTTCTGTTGTGAACAGCTAAAAAAAGAGCATATCAATAAGGTGTGTCTGAATGCATTTGTTACCAATACTGTTGGAAACAAGTTCTGGCAGAAGATGAACTGGACTTTACGTGATGATATGAATTATTACGATTTTGCTCTAAATGAAGACAATAAGACAGTTTTTGTTCCTTAAATATCAACTGATCAAAAAGACTGGAATTTATATGAAAGGAAGGCTAAAGGTATGAAGGTTTTAGAAGGTGGAGTAACTGCAGCGAAGGGCTTTGAGGCAGCAAGTTGCGAGGCAAATATCAAGTATAAAGACAGAACAGATATGGCAGCTGTTTATTCTCAGGTACCATGTGTCTGCGCAGGCACGTTCACATCAAATGTTGTTAAGGCAGCATGTGTAATGTGGGATAAGGAAATTGTGGAATCAGGAAATCCAATGCAGGCTGTTATCGTTAATTCGGGTATAGCCAATGCATGTACCGGCAAAGAAGGCTTTGATGCCTGTGAGGCTACAGCTAAGGCAGTAGAAAAGAACCTTGGCGTTCCTTTCAAAAGTGTTGCTGTTGCATCCACAGGTGTTATCGGAATGCAGCTTCCTGTAGATAAGCTGGTGGCAGGAGTTGAGAAAATGAGTAAGACTCTTGATGAAAGCATTGCTGCCGGAACAGCTGCATCTAAGGCCATCATGACAACTGACACTGTTAATAAGGAAATAGCAGTTTCTTTTGAAATTGGCGGAAAGACTGTAACTCTTGGCGGTATGAGTAAGGGATCAGGAATGATCCATCCCAATATGTGCACAATGCTTGCATTCCTTACTACTGATGTGGCTATCGAGAAAGCTCTTTTACAGGAAGCTGTCAGCAGCGTGGTTAAGGATACCTTTAATATGATCACTGTAGATGGAGATACTTCTACTAATGACACATTGCTTCTGATGGCGAATGGACTTGCTGAGAATAAAAAGATAGATACTAAAGATGGCGATTATGAGACCTTCAAGGAAGCACTTTCCTACGTATGTGAGTTCCTTGCCAAGAAAATGGCAGCTGACGGAGAAGGAGCAAGCAAGCTCTTTGAAGCAAAGGTTATAAATGCCAAGACTAAGGACGATGCAAGATTGTTATCAAGGTCAATAGTTGGTTCAAACCTTTCAAAGGCTGCAATCTATGGATGTGATGCCAACTTTGGACGTTTCCTTTGTGCTATGGGATATTCCGGAGCAGATTTTGACCAGAATAATGTAGAGCTTTTCTTTGAAAGTGCAAATGGAAAGCTCAAGGTATTCGACAAGGGAACACCTATTGAATTTGATGAAGACGAGGCTCTTAAGATCATGCAGGCTGATGCGGTTACTGTTTTTGTAAATATGAACGAAGGAAGTGAAGAGGCTACTGCATGGGGCTGCGATCTGACTTATGATTATGTGAAGATAAATGCAGATTACCGTTCATGATGAAGTGATGGAAATTTAACTTTTGTTTGATATTCGGAGGAGATAGACATGGATAATGATATGCAGGAAGTACTTAAAAAGGCAGAGGTACTGGTAGAGGCACTGCCATATATTCAGAAGTTCAACAGGAAAGTAATCGTTGTTAAGTATGGCGGAAGCGCTATGAGCAATCCTGAGCTTCAAAGGAGCGTAATAACTGATGTTACTCTTCTTAAGCTGGTTGGATTTAAGCCTATCATTGTTCACGGTGGCGGAAAGGCAATCAGCAACTGGGTTTCTAAAGTGGGAAAAGAGGCTGAGTTTGTAAATGGCCTTAGAGTAACAGATGAAGAAACCATGGAAATTGCAGAGATGGTCCTTAGCCGTGTCAATAAGCAGCTGGTTACCATGGTGCAGGAGCTGGGAGTAAAATCCATCGGTATCAGCGGCAAGGATTCAGGTCTTTTGCATGTTCAGAAAAAATATTCTGATGGAAAAGATATAGGCTTTGTCGGCGAAGTAGATAAGGTTGATCCAAAGGTACTTTTTGACATGATGGATAATGATTATCTTCCTATCGTAGCGCCTGTGGGCTTTGACGATAATTTCGATACCTACAATATTAATGCTGATGATGCTGCCTGCGCTATAGCCAAGGCTGTAGGCGCCGATAAGCTGGCGTTCTTAACTGATATAGAGGGCGTTTACAGGGATATCAAGGATCCTTCAACCTTTATTTCAAGACTTACATGTTCCGAGGCTGATGATCTGATCGCAAGCGGTAATATCGGAGGAGGAATGCTTCCTAAGCTCAACAACTGTACAAACGCCATCAGGGAAGGCGTAAGCAGGGTGCATATACTGGATGGAAGAATTCCTCATTGCCTGCTTCTTGAAATCTTTACCAATAAAGGTGTTGGAACCATGTTTATGGCGGACAATGATGACCTGGCAGTATAAAGGAGACTAAAATGAGCGAGAAAATGCAAAAATACATTGATGAAGCTGAAAAAGATCTGCTCCATACCTATAACAGGTACCAGATTGTGCTTGATAGAGGAGATGGTGTTTATCTCTATGATATAGACGGTAAGAAGTATCTTGATTTTGTGTCGGGAATAGCAGTATTTGCTCTTGGTTATAATAACAAAGAGTATAATGACGCTCTCAAGGCTCAGATAGATAAACTGCTTCATACTTCCAACTACTATTACAATGTTCCGGCTATAGAGGCTGCAAGGAAGATAAAAGAAGTATCCGGAATGGACAGAGTCTTTTTTACCAACAGCGGAGCAGAAGCAATTGAGGGAGCTATAAAGGCTGCAAGAAAGTACTATTTTAATAAGACCGGGAAAAATGACGGACAGATAATCGCCATGAATCATTCCTTCCACGGAAGGACCTTCGGTGCTCTTTCGGTAACAGGAAATCCTCATTACAGGGAAGCCTTTGAACCGATGATCGGCAATATCTCTTTTGCTGACCTTAACGATTTTGACAGTGTATTAAAACTCGTTAACGACAAGACCTGCGCCATTATAATGGAGACTGTTCAGGGAGAAGGCGGAATCTACCCGGCAACTAAGGAATTCCTTGAAAGCGTCAGGAAGTTATGCGATGAAAAAGATATTCTGCTGATACTGGATGAGATTCAGTGCGGAATGGGCAGAACCGGCTTCATGTACGCATGGCAGAGATATGGAGTTAAACCGGATATTATGACTACAGCCAAAGCTCTTGGGTGCGGCGTTCCGGTAGGAGCATTTTTATTAAATGAAAAAGTAGGCGCCAATTCACTGGTTGCAGGGGATCATGGAACCACCTATGGAGGCAATCCTTTTGCCTGTGCTGCGATAAGTAAGGTACTTGATTTATTTAAGCAGGACAATATAATAGAGAATGTGAATGAGGTGGCTCCTTACTTAGAAAAATGCCTTGATGAGCTTAAGGAACAATATGATTTTATTGTTGACAGACGAGGCGTTGGATTCATGCAGGGGCTTGTGTTTAACAGGCCTGTCGCTCCGGTGATAAATAAAGCACTCGAAAATGGTTTGATCCTTATTAATGCAGGAGCAGAGATTATCAGATTCGTTCCACCTCTCATAATTACTAAAGAGAATGTGGATGACATGATCGTTATTTTGAAGTCATGTCTGGAGTCTATATGAAAATAAAAACAAGAATTTTTTCTATTATATTATTAGCTTGTACTGTAGCGGGCGCATTTGTTTACGCCCGCTCAGACAAGAATATTTTCGAAAATCATGCGTTGTTCCCACAGAACAAGACAACAGTGAGACTGTGGTATACGGATGATTCTCTTACGAGTTATCTACAGGCTAAGGCTGTGGCTTATTCAGAAGTCAATCAGCGTGTCAGAATAGAGCCTGTCCTTGTTTCTGGCCTTGAATATCTCGAGGCTATCAATAAAGCGTCACTTACTCAGGAAACTTATCCGGATCTTTACATAATTACAAATGATTCATTGGAGAAGGCTTATTTGGCAGGTCTTGCCATGGAAATTGCTGATGGAGAAGATTATCTCACAGATGAGATGTTTCCGGATGCAGCGATCAGTTCTGTTACCTATAAGAACAGACATATAGCTTATCCTATGTACTTTGAGACCAGCTCTCTTGTTTACAATAAGACATATCTTGAAGAGATGGCTGTTGAAAATATCCAGTCACAGATGGATGCTGAGCAAGGCGAAGGCGAGGAAGAAAGCGTAACCCAGGAAGGTTCAGAAGATAGCACTGATGAGAGCAGTGCTGAAGCTTCTGAGGATACAGAGGGTGCAAGTGAGATTTCCAAGGCCATGATAGAAGAAGAGGTTAGCTCTAATATTCCTCTTACTATTTCTGATATCCTTAAGTTTGCGGAGAGCTACAATGCTCCTGAACAGGTAGAAGCGGTATTTAAGTGGGATGTTACAGATATTTTCTATAACTACTTCTTTGTTGGAAATTATATGAATGTCGGCGGGAAAGCCGGAGATGACATTAGTCAGATTGATATATACAATACGGATACCATCAGCTGTATGAAGATTTATCAGCAGCTTAATCAGTTCTTTGCTATTGATGCAGCTGATATTGATTATGACAAGGTGGTAAGTGATTTCATTGATGGCAAGATAGTCTTTACCGTTGCTACAACTGATGTACTTAGCAAAATAAAAGAGGCTCAGGCAAGCGGCGAATGTCCCTACGAATTTGCAGTTGCTGATATGCCTGCTCTTACAGCAGATTTCGGTACCAGGACCATGTCTGTTACCAACTGTATTGTTGTGAACGGCTATACAGAGAATGTGTCTGTGGCCAATGCGGTTGCACGCTATATATGTAATGATAATTCAGGTGATCTTTACCTTAACAGCGGCAAAATTTCAGCCCATTACGGTGTAAAGAATACAGACAGTAATATAAATACCTTTGTATCGGTGTACAACGATTCAGTTCCAATGCCCAAGACTATTGAGACAAGTAATCTTTGGATGGAGCTTGAGATTGCTTTTACCAAAATCTGGAATGGTGAAGATTGTAATTCTACGTTAAAAGCTGTGTCTGAGAGTATCATGACACAGGTAACAGGACAGTCTTTTACCGAAGAATTCATCCCGGATCCTGATGATGAGGAAATCACCGCAGGACTGGTTGAAGAAAGTGATTAATGTTGTTACAATAAAAAATGCATGGCGGGGTCCTCTCTTTTGAAAAAAAGGAGGAAACATGCGAAAAAGATTTGTTTTTATTTTAATAGTATTATTATTTTCATTGGTGGGATGCAGGAGAGCTGATTCCGATGTTTTCTTGCTCTCGGATGATGGAAAAAGCTTATCGGAGCCTGTGCTTTCTGATAGCTCTTTGGAAGCATCTAAAGAGGAGACTATAAAGGCTACAGAATCATTAGTCTGTGAAGAGGCACATGAGGAAGTCAAAAGGCTTCTAGCTGTTTTTGTATGCGGTGCTGTGACAAATCCAGGGGTTTATTATCTTGAGGATGGGAGCAGGCTTATGGAAGCAGTCGATGCAGCTGGTGGCTTTACTGAAGATGCAGATGTTACTTATGTGAATCTGGCTGCCGAAGTTGTTGATGGTATGAAACTTAAGATTCCGACCATCACTGATTCATTTGGTGAAAATACTTCTGAAGTAATCGAGTCTTTTGATCTTGAAGTTGATTCATCTAATAACTCACAAAGCCTTGGAGCAAGGCTGGTCAATATTAATACAGCTTCTAAGGATGAACTTAAGACTTTGCCTGGAATTGGTGATGGGATAGCAGATCGGATCATCAAGTATCGGACGGATAATGGAAAGTTTTCGAGCATAGAAGATATCATGAAAATATCCGGAATCAAGGATAAGCTTTATGGCAAAATCAAGGATTTGATTACAGTTTAGAAATGGTGATATAGATGGGAAAAAAGGCACTTGTTGTTGATGATGAAAAGATTATAGTAAAGGGAATAAAGTTTAGTCTCGAGCAGGACGGAATTGAAGTGGACTGTGCCTACGATGGACAGGAAGCTCTGGATAAGGCGAGATTAGGAGATTATGACATTATTCTTTTAGATGTTATGCTGCCTGTTTTGTCAGGATTTGAAGTATGTCAGCAGATAAGAGAGTTTTCTAATGTGCCCATCATTATGCTTACTGCCAAGGGCGATGATATGGACAAGATCCTGGGACTTGAATACGGAGCTGATGATTATATCACCAAGCCTTTTAACATTCTGGAAGTTAAGGCGAGAATCAAAGCAATCATGAGAAGAGCGTCCAAGAATTCTATGGAGAAGGGCGTTATAACTTATGGCGATCTTAAGCTTTACGAGGAATATCGCAGAGTATTTATAGGAAATAAGGAAATAAATGTAACGAGTAGAGAGTATGAGCTTTTGGAACTTCTTGCTGCTAATCCGGGCAAGGTGTATTCAAGAGATGAGCTTCTTACAACCATTTGGGGGACTGAGTATCCTGGAGATGCCAGAACTGTTGATGTTCATATAAGGAGGCTTCGTGAGAAATTAGAGTCGACTCCCAGTGAACCACGATATGTAAGGACTAAATGGGGAAGCGGCTATTATTTCCAGGCCTAAAGAGTAATTATGAATAAATATGTTAGCAGCATTGCTTCATTCATAAAACAACTAAAGATAAGTGATCTTTTTAAAAGTCTACGGGTACGATTCTTTATAGTGTTGGCTGTCACCGGATTATTATCATGCCTTTGCGTGCATTGGATAATCCTTGACAGTTATAAGGATCGTGCGGTCAGTGTTAAATCTACAGAAGTTCAGACACAGCTTAAAATTCTAGCTAATCACCTAATTGTATATAACTATTTGCAGAGTCCATCTTCAGACGTTATAAATGCTGAACTGGATATGCTTGCCAATCTTTATGATGGCCGTGTAATGGTCATAAATGATGATCTTAAGGTTGTAAAGGACACCTACAATATCAGTCAGGGCAAAACAATTATCGCAGAAGAAGTTGTGCGCTGTCTCAAAACAGGTACAAAGGGCAGTGTATCAAGGTTCGATGAAAGTAATGGCTATATAGAGCTTGTAACGCCTATCGTCGGAACACTTATGATCGAGGAACAGGATGTATCAGACAGAGGTGATCCTAATGAAGTAGTAAGAGGCGTGCTACTTACCAGTGTTTCTACAGATACGATTACTACTACAATGGAAATACTTGATAGAAGAGCTACAACTATTGAGATTATCATTATTCTCATTATCTTTGTGCTTGCAGCGCTGGTTTCCTATGGGCTTCTTCGTCCCTTTGACAGGATTACGGCAGCTATCAACGATATCAAGGAAGGCTATACCGATAAGCCAATAGTTGGACCAAATTATATCGAGACCGAGCAGATCATCAAGGCTTTCAATGCTCTGCTTAGGAGGATGAAAGTTCTGGATGATTCCAGACAGGAATTTGTTTCCAATGTGTCTCATGAGCTCAAAACTCCTATTACTTCCATGAAGATCCTTGCAGATTCTCTTTTGGCGCAGGAAGATGTTCCTAATGAGGTTTACAGGGAATTTATGGCAGATATAGGGAGCGAAATAGACAGAGAAGATAAGATCATCAATGACCTTCTTTCGCTTGTACGAATGGACAAGACTTCTGCGGAGCTTAATATCACTTCAGTTGATGTTGTTGCCCTTACTGAGAGCGTTTTAAAAAGAATGCGTCCTATTGCAAGAAAACACAATATTGAACTGGTTCTGGACAGTAAAAGAGCTATCACTGCGGAAATAGACGAAGTTAAGATTTCCCTTGTGATAATGAATCTGGTTGAAAATGCTATTAAGTACAATGAGGACAATGGTTTTGTAAGAGTTGAGCTTGATGCGGACCATCAGTTCTTTTATGTAATCGTAGTTGATTCTGGCATGGGTATTCCTGAGGAATCTCTGGATCATATTTATGAGAGGTTCTATCGTGTAGATAAGTCGAGATCGAGAGAAATTGGTGGAACAGGTCTTGGATTATCAATAGTTAGAAATGCAATTCTCATGCACAGAGGTTCTATTGATGTAAAGAGCACTGTTGGTGAGGGTACAACCTTTACCGTTAAGATTCCGCTTAGTAACGCAGGTAAAAAATGATGTTTAAGGGGCAAAGACTAAATAAATTCATAAAGCGTTTTAGCATTCTGGTATCTTTATTGATACTTTTTTTGTCATGCGTATCCTGTCAGAAAAAAGAGGTGGTTTCTGATAATGCAATCAGCGTCTTCTATGTTAACACCAGTGAAACCGGTATTGTTTCCCAGGATTATGAACTTAAGGCCCAGATGAGTGATACTAATGAGGCTATTGATGAGCTGATTGAAGTGCTTAAGACCATGCCTGTCAGAATGCAGTATGAGGCTCCTATTGCCGGAGATATAGATCTTATCGGCTATTCTCTTCATGATAAGCTTCTGACTCTGAATTTTGATGTGAATTATATGAATCTGGGGAGAACGATAGAAATTCTGGACAGGGCTGCTATAGTCAGAACCTTTACCCAGCTTGAAAATGTAGATTATGTTTCTTTTCAGATAGAGGGTACGCCGCTTCTTGATCACAATGGTAATGTTATCGGCAATATGTCGGCAGATACTTTTATTTTTAATGCCGGTAATGAGATAAATAACTACGAGAAGGTTGAATTAAAGCTCTATTTTGCGAACTCTGACGGGAACAAGCTTGTACCTGTTTACAGATCTGTAGTTTACAACAGTAATATTTCCATGGAAAAGCTGGCGGTAGAGCAGGTTATAAGTGGACCTAATACCGATATAGCCTATGCGACTGTTTCTAAGGATGCGAAGGTTAAGAGTATTAATGTAAAAGATGGAGTCTGCTACATTGATTTTGATAATGCCTTTCTTACCCAGGCAAGCAATGTCAGTGCTGAGGTTGCCATTTATTCAATAGTCAACACAGTTACTGAGCTTTCCAATATTAACAGGGTAGCGTTTTCTGTTAATGGGGATTCAACTTTTCCTTTTGCTGATATGATCATCAGCGGATCCTATGAAAGAAATCTGGACTTGATTGAATAAATGACAAGAAAGGAGAATTCCAGGAATGCCAATCATCAAAGTAACCAATGAAAAAATAAAAAGTAACCGATTGCATTATAATCTAATACCATCCTTCAATATGTTTTTATAGAACTCAGAAGACTTATCAATTTCTCTCTCTTCATAGACATCGACATCTTTACCAGACAAGTCATATAGTTCATCAGCTATACAGAACACATCTGTAGGGTCAAAGTTTTTACCTCCTAAAATCATAATATCAATATCAGATTCTTCAGTAGCTTCTCCTCTGGCATAAGAACCAAACAGGATAGCTCCTTTGGCTGAATACTTTTTAAGGAGAGGTTTGACTAGCTCTTTGATATCATCAACTGTATATTTTTCTAATACAACCATCCTAAAATCCTCTTATCTAATAACAAGGAAACATAATCTTTACAAGCCTATTATAGCATTTCTATGGGGTTATGTCTTTTTGTTTACCTCTAAATATATCCTATAATGAATATAATATGCTTCATAAAAGTATTGTAATGAAATGCCTGCAAAGAAAAAAGCCAGGAATTATCCTGACTTTTCTCTTTGAGTCAAAATCCATAAGCCATAGATTCTGACTTTGGAAGAACTATGCTTAAGAAACGTTTGCAAGCTCACTTGCAAATGCGAACCCCTCATCATTACGCTCCAGAACGAAATACCTGTTATCCAGAAAATCTTCCTGACTGACAATAATTCATCGCCTTGAACACTCTTTTGCTTAGCAGTATAATTTACGTAATTTCCAAGGTTTAAAAGGAGAGATATCATGAATAAGAAAACAATAATTATTGCTATGGGATTGGCACTGGTATTAACAGCCTGTGCTAACACGGCTGTTAATACAGTTACTGATGATGAGGTTACAAGCGAGGTTGCTGAAGCTGCTAAGGGAGACACAATTGAAGATATTTCTTCCACTACTGCTTCTACTGAAGAAGTAACAGAAGCATCTACAGAAGCTTCTAGTGAAGAAGTAGTTGAAGCTGTAATAGAAACATCTACTGAAAATACTGATACAACTGTTGTCGAGGCAACTGTTACAGAGGCAGATGTAACTGAGTCAGTTCAGGTATCTACTTCTGCATCTTCAACTCTTACAGGCAAAACTGGTGCGAATGGATGGCCTACTATCAGTGGTTATAAGGGTGATGGAAATGGACCTGGTCTTGCTTGGCGTTCAGATATTAATTATCTTGAAAAATTCCGTGATATGACTGGAAGTTATGATGATATTGAAGCATTTACTGCATCAAACGGTATAACTATCAAGGTTGTTATATTTTATAATGGTAACAATAAGATATTTAGCCCAATTATTGATGGAGAAGGAAAAGACCTTGAAAGTTCATCTCCATTTATGACGGCTGTAAATGAAGCTCTTTATGGGGCTAATGGACTTTACACAGACACAGACCTTTCAGCTAATGTAAATGCAACACTTCCAAACACTTCTTATAAGAGAACTTCAATTGACCCTAATGATTCACAAGTAGCTGCTTATAAGCAGGCTTACGACTATAAGAGAAGTACTTGTGATGGAGGTACTTATTATCCTCGTCCTGCAGGAACAATTAATGACTCTATTTTCTTCTTTACAGATGGTGTTGGTGAGTATGATAAGAAAGGTAACCCTCTTTGGGAGTTCAGAAATAACGGTTCATATTGGTCACTTGTTATCTATCAGAATCCAGCTGAATATCAGTGGAGTGGTATAAAGGAAGTTCTTGAGTATTTAAGCCCTGATGGAGCAGCACTTTATAATGATATTTATACTGATTGCTACACAGGAAGTGAAGTTATTCAGGAATGGGATACTTGGTGGCCAGTAGGTGGTTCTCAAATTTACCAACCAAATCCTGATGCTGCAAACCGCATTTTGACTTATTACTTTAACTAAGTTTGACAAAAAACTGAATATGAGTAACAATTTTTAGATTTTTTAGCTTTACTGTAACCCTAAGTTTTTGATTCCGTACGTATTGTACAGAAAGTATTTGCGAAAGAAAATCATAGCAGCCATGTAGGGCTCGCACATAGATTATCTTCCACAAACCGAAAAGTTGATAATTACTGATTGGTTAACTGCTTTTCGAAAAAAATATGACTAAATTCATATTCTTGCAAAAAGGAGAGGAATTTCGCCTCTCCTTTTTGCGTGACACAAATGTCAAGATCCACTATCATTTTTTTTCATAAAATACAAGTCTAAAAGTTTCTTGCAAATCATGAAATTCAAAATTTGACCAGGTATAATACATAACATAGGGTTTAAAACCTAAATAAATTACATATAGGCTGGTAGTTGAAAGCTTAATGATAAACCAACGTAACGAACTACCATCCTGAAAAGGATGGATAAATGAATATTGAAAACTGTGTAAATGCAGAGAACCTTTTTGACTTAAAGAATCAAAAACATTGACAAAGTAACCGAGTTTATTACAAAAAGAAAACACCTGAAACCTTGATTAAATCTTGGTTTCAAGTGCTTATACCTAGTAGCGAGAGGGGGACTTGAACCCTCGACACCGCGGGTATGAACCGCGTGCTCTAGCCAGCTGAGCTACCTCGCCATCTCTATTTATTTCCGTCAGCCGCAGCCGACTTGTATAATATACCGCTTGGAACACTTATTGTCAACACATATTTCGAGATTTTTTATAAAAATTTTTAATGCGTTTTCTAATTATCAATAATACGTCATGGCTACATGTGGTAGAATAAGAGTATGTCTCATAAATACTTGGATTAGTCTGATTTGTTTGGGATAAAAAACAATACGAAGGAAGATTGAAAAAATGGGTGCGGTAGTAGGAAATACTTTTTATTTTAATTTCGAAGTAAGACTTATGGAGTTCTTACAGAGTGTTTTGGGTACATCTGTGATTTCATTTTTTTCGTTTCTGTCGACCTTTGGCGAAGAGACTATTCTGATTCTTGTAACAGGTTTTCTGTTTTGGTGCTACGACAAAAAGGCAGGGATATATGCCGGCTTGAATGTAATGGTGGGAGTTGTATTTAATCCACTTATCAAGAATATATTCTGGAGAAGAAGGCCTTATTTTGATCATGAGACTATTAAGTGTCTTAGGCCTGTGGAGAAGAATGCAGATATTTACGATATTGCCGCGCAGGGTTTCTCTTTTCCCAGTGGACATTCCACCAATTCTTCTATAGTCTATGGTTCCCTTGCAAGGTACTTCAAGAAGCCGGTGTTTACAGTGCTTGCTTTTGTGCTTCCATTTTGCGTTGGCTTTTCAAGAGTAGTAGTTGGCTGTCATTATCCTACGGATGTTTTATTTGGATGGCTTTCCGGTGTTCTTATTATTTTCCTGATGCCTTTTGTAATGGAGAAAGTTGGAGAGAAGAAGCGTTGGATTGCCTTTGTTGTGATTTACGCTATTTCCTGCATAGGACTATTTTATTGTAGGACTAGTGACTATTTCAGCGGCCTTGGACTTATGGGAGGCTTTTTCCTGGCAGTAGAGTTTGATGAAAGAGTAGTAAAGTTTGAAAATACCAAAAATCCTGTTTTTTGTGTGACAAGAATTCTTGGTGGATTTATTCTTTACTTTGTTCTTAATACGTTATTAAAGATGCCGTTTAGCAAGGAATTTCTTGATTCGGGTGTATTCCTTGCAAATATTGTAAGATATATAAGATATATAATAGTTTC
>JAEEGL010425432.1_pt1 | contig 18834 bp, 19 predicted proteins | sample 9134231 | NCBI WGS metagenome assembly JAEEGL01 (sample SAMN16246548, study PRJNA631951) | gut metagenome | biome: gut microbiome; feature: rumen; material: fiber-attached | host: Bos | place: Iran: Karaj | collected 2018-10 | reverse complement strand
CTCCGACGGAACGCCGACGCTGATCTTCGACGAGGTCGATACCGGCATCAGCGGCCGCACCGCGATCAAGGTCGGCGAAAGGCTTTCCCTCGTTTCCGTGGAAAAGCAGGTGCTTTCCGTGACCCATCTGCCGCAGATCGCCGCCTTTGCGGACTGCCATCTCCTCGTTGAAAAGCATGAGGAAGGCGGCCGCACCCAAACGAGCCTCCGCTGCCTTTCGGACGAGGAGCGCCGCAGGGAGCTCGCCCGCATCATGGGCGCCGGCAGCTCCGCCGAAACCGCAGTCGCCTACGCAGGCGAGCTGATCGACGAAGCGGAGAAATTCAAAAAACAGAGATAAAACGGCGAAAACGCCGCATTATACAATAAAAAAGCCCTTGCGGCATTTTTCGAAAGGACAGCTATCGGCAGCTCCGGCCGCTGTTTCTTCATGGCCAACTCGATAAAAGGAATCATGTTTGAATGCAGCCAAAATATATTTTCCCGATCCTGTCCCCGATGCCGTGTTTCATTTGTATTAAAAGCAGAGAGCGAAATGAAGAACTCTTGATCCTTGCTTAAAGGAGGAGAAAATCATATGAAAAAGATAATTTCCATCATGCTATGCGTCGGGATGCTCCTTTCCTTTGCCGCATGCAGCGGCTCCGAAAATAAGGAAGCGAGCGCCCCCACAGCCGAGCCGACCGAAGCGCCGACACCCGAGCCGACCGAAGCGCCGACTCCCGAGCTGACCGAAGCGCCGACTCCCGAACCGACCGCGGTCCCCACGCCGGAGCCGACAGCGCCTTCGGACGGTGCGATCTCGAGCGATGACCTTTTCGGCACGATCAACGGCGACGCCTATGAAAACCGCTTCCTCGGCATCGGCTGCCGTCTCGAGGGCTGGCATTACGCAAGCCGCGAGGAGATCGCCGCCACATATAATCTGATGGAATACATATTTTCCGATGACGTCAGCGAACTGATCGAAAACAACCCGTCCACGATCATCATGCTGGCAATAAACGCGAACCATTCGAAAACCGTCACGATCGCGGTCGAGAATACGATTTATATGTACGGCAGTCCGCTGAGCGCTGAACAGTACATCGACTTGAGCATCCCGTCGCTTGAAGCTATGCTTTCCGAAGCCGGAATAACCGATCTTTCCGTTACGCATGAGACCATGACCTTCCTCGGAAGCGAGAAGCCGTGCATTACCATAACGGGAGCGTTCCAAGGTAACGAAATTCTTGAAAAAATGGTGTTTCTCGAGCGCGGCGATTATCTCGCCTATGTCTGCTTTACGGTTTCAAACGGGGGCGAGATCGGCGAGCTGCTGGATGCGTTCTTCTCGATCATGTGAACCGCGCCTGCCCCGGCGCCCTTTCGTAAAAAGGGGGGAGGTTGACGTATATTCCAAAACATGATATGGTTTTATAAAATAATTATCCCAAAATCACAAACGGCAATCACGCCGAAGGATATTCCGGCTTGCAAAAACGGGAAGGCCTAAAGCCAAGTGAAGCTTCCCGAGGCATAGTCCCGGGCAACGTTCCCGAAACCGCAGTCGCCTACGCAGGCGAGCTGATCGCCGAAGCGGAGAAATTCAAAAAACAGAGATAAAACGGCGAAAACGCCGCATTATACAATAAAAAAGCCCTTGCGGCATTTTTCGAAAGGACAGCTGTCGGCAGCTCCGGCCGCTGTTTCTTCATGGCCAACTCGATAAAAGGAATCATGTTTGAATGCAGCCCAAATATATTTTCCCGATCCTGTCCCCGATGCCGTGTTTCATTTGTATTAGAAGTAGAGAGCGAAATGAAAAACTCTTGATTCTTGCTTAAAGGAGGAGAAAATCATATGAAAAAGATCATTTCCATCATGCTCTGCGTCGGGATGCTCCTGTCCTTCGCGGCCTGCGGCGGAAACGGCGCGGAGAACGGGCAGCAAACGGCGGATAACACCGCCGCGCCGACCGAAGCGCCGACTCCCGGACCGACCGCCGTCCCAACTGCCGACCCCACACTCACGCCGGATCCGCTTGCCGGTTACGACGCGCACGATTATGGCATCCTCCGCTCTTTCTTTGAACTCACCGACGAAAACGGAATCACGAACGGCGAAAAGTGCTTCAACGATTATGATCCCGACGATCCGGCAACCTGGACGGGCGGGACCAACAATACCGATAGATGCATCATTTGGAATGCAAGCGGTAAGCTTCGCGGGATCAACCTGCGCAGCAGCGGTGATGAGCCTGTTCGCCTCACCGGCAGGCTTGAGTTTTCCTCGCTCGATAAGCTTGAAGCTGTTTTCGTATGGAATATCGTTTTCGAAGAATTCGCTGCCGAGGATCTGCCCGCGTTCGGGAGCCGCAGCAACAACACCGATATTCAGCTTCCGTTCGTAGAAGGCGAAGCGATCCTCCGCGGCGGCTATATAGACAGGATCTATCTGCGCTCTGCGTCGCATGTCCGCTGCGAGCTCACGGGAGAAGCGGAATCCAACGTTTCGAATCTGCCTTGCTTCACGATTGATATTACGGTCGACGGCGGCGGATATGCCGGTGTTGTAGCTTTTTCGGATGAAAACTACTACGTTGTGCGGTTAAGCGCGGAACCCAAGGACGGCGCGCGCTTCATTGGCTGGTTCAACGCAGCCGGGGAGCTGATCTCAGCCGAAGCCGATTTTGAGCTTACAGATCCGGCGACCGGCACATTCCCGGCCGGAAGTCCGGCTGAATTCATCTGCACCGCAAGGTTTGAATGATCGGATAATATTTATGGGCTGTGCAATAAAGCACAGCCCGTCACGGACCTTGTGAAGCGTTGGTACGCCGGCAAATACCGAATTACTGCTACATATTAACAAAAATGGACTGTTCCGAAAGCCAATGGAACAGCCCATTTTCGTTTATACCACGTTATTTAAGGATCTCAGGAGGCTTTTCTGCACGCTTCATACATCCAGTAGGCGTAGACGCCGTAGCCGCGTGTCGGGTCGTTGACGAAAACGTGGGTCACGACCCCGGCGAGGCGGCCGTCCTGGATGATCGGGCTGCCGCTCATGCCCTGAACGATCCCGCCGGTTTTTACGAGCAGGCGGCTGTCGGTGATCTCGATCACGAGGCCCTTCTGGTCGGGCCGGTCCTGCTTTGAAACGCGGATGATCTTACAGGAATAGCTTTTGACGCCTTCGCTGTCGATCTGCGCAAGCAGCTCCGCATCGCCTTCGTGGACCTCCGTCGGGAAGGCAAGGGGCAGCGTTTCCGCTGCGGCGGGGGACTGTGCGCCGTTCTGCGCTTCGAGGAGGCCGAAAACGCCGAGCTCGCTGTTGCTGATTATGCTTCCGATGAGCAGTGCGGAATCATGAACCGTCCCGCGCAGTTCACCCGGAATGCCGGAGCGGCCTTTCGTGACGCCGAGGATCGACGCGGCCCGAAGTTCTCCGCTGCGGACGGGCAGAATGCAGCCCGTGTCCGCGTCAACGACCGAATGCCCGAGCGCCGCCGTACCGCCGCTTTCCGCAATAACGAAGGAAAGCGTGCCGATACCGACGGTGCTGTCCCGCACCCATGCGCCGAGCTTAACGTCGCCCCCGCTGCCGACGGCGGGCGTCACGCTTACGGAAACGAGCTTGCCGTCACGCCGGACCGACAGCCGTGCTCTTGAGTGGCTTTCGTTCAGCGCCTGCTGAAGCTCCTCCGCCGTGTAAACGGGGATACCGTTCGCGGAGATGATCAGATCCCCTGCGCGGAGCGAAGAATCCTTTGCGGGGCAGCACTTGTTGCCGGATGAATCATAGACTTCGCCGAAACCGACGATGAGCACGCCGTCGGTATGAATGCTGATGCCGACAGCGTTGCCGCCTGGGATAAGCATCGCCCGCTCAGAAACGCAGACGGGGATGCTTTTGAGCTCGATGAAGCCGAAAAGCAGGATACGGAGCCTTCGCCCGGAAAGCGTTTCGTCGCCGGAATCGGAAACCGTGACAGCGCCTTCCGCGGCGGAGGAAAGCGGGGGAGAGGGCAAAGCTTCGCCGCGTTCGACAAAGATCGCGTCCGTAAGCTCGCGCACGGCGCACATGCCAGGCGTGAAATTGAAATAAAAAACGGCAAGCGCCAATAGAAAACCGAGCAATCTTATAAGTTTTTTCCTGTTCAAATCGCGCAGCATGAAAGCGATAGTCCTCCTTCCCGATAGAAGCCGCTTTCAATAGTTTTTTCGTTTTCGCGGTTTTTAATCGGAGACGTTCACGGCATTTTTTGCGCCGCAGATAAGTTTTTTGAAAATCCGAAATTTTATGATGACATTTTTTTGAACATGTGCTATAATACACGCATGAAAAAGCAATACAATAAAAGACGATTTCCGAATAAACGCAGGCGTTCGAGGCTCGGCGGCAAAAAAGGCGGGTCCTTTTTCAAGCATCTTTTCGCGGGGATAGGGATCCTTATCCTTGCCGCAGTGCTTGCCGTTGCCGTGATGTTCGTTCTCGAAGTCGCGTTCAAAATCAATACGCCCCTTCCTCCCGACGGCATTTTCGGCAAGCTTGCTTCGGCGATGAATCTTGAAATGGTCACCTCGCCGACGCCCGAACCCACGCCCGAACCGACGGAAGAGCCCGGCCCTGTTGATCCTTTTAACGGGGAGATCACCGAAAACGAGCTCGTCTTCCCGGCGGAGATGAATTATCCTTTCCTTGCCGATCCCTATTGCTTCAAAGGCTCGATCATCTGCGCAGTCGGCAAGCAGTTCGACAGAACTGTGAAGCTCTATAAACTCGCGGAATACGGCATCGATTCGAAAACCGTTCACGAGCTTCCGATCGATGCGATGAACGACCATCTCTTTTTCCCCGTATTCAATGAAAAATGGCTCGTCTACTTCGACGCGCATTACAGCGTCGGAGGCGGTTATATCTGCGCTGTCGACCGCACGGACCCGGATGCGCAGCCGGTGATCGTTAAACAAGTCTATATCGGTCAGCCGAAGATCCGCCTTTCAGGCGACCGCATCACATGGATCGAACGCACCGGCAGCGACCGCGACAAGATCTTCGTCTGCGATCTTTCAACGATGGAGACGGCCGTCATCCAGTTCTTCGACCGTTCGGATTACGGAACGAGTATGCCGTATTTCTTCGGCGATCTTGTGCTCTGGGCAGCACCCGGTACCGGCGATGCGTCGGTGATCAAGTACATAAATATCGAAACAGGAGCGACGGGGGAATTCAGCCCCGGAACCTACGTTCACGACCCCGAATACAACGGCGAATACTATGCCTGGCTCAATGCTCCGCACTCGCCGGAAGCCGCGCTTTATACTGCGAACACCGCAAGCGATCCGATGCTCGTCGCGGAAGGCGTAACGGAGTTCGCGATCAGCGAGAAATTCATTGCGTACGGCCTTGACGAAGCCGTTTATGTCTATGTTTTCGAAACAGGCAGCAGTTACTGCATAACTCCCGAAAGGGAGGATGCGCTTTTCCTCGGCGTTTCCGACGGCGCGGTGTTCTGGATGGACGTCACTTCAAGAGAACGGGATATCATCAAATTCACTGTTCCTCCCCTTTGATCCTTTCTTACCGGCTGATGCCGGCACGGTGAAAAATGAAAGAAAAAACAAAGTTTGTCTGCGGTGAATGCGGTTATGAGACCGTGAAGTGGCTGGGTTGCTGCCCGGGCTGCGGCGGTTGGAATACCCTTGTTGAAGTTGCCGCTGTCGCTCCTTCGAAAAGCGGAGGGAGTAAGACGCTCGGCGGCGGTTCACGCGCCGTCAGCCTTGCGTCTGTGATGGAAACGGACAGCATCCGCATCTCAACGGGGATCGCCGAATTCGACCGCGTTCTCGGCGGCGGAGTCGTCGCGGGCTCAACGGTGCTCGTCGGCGGCGACCCGGGCATCGGCAAAAGCACGCTGCTCATCCAGGCCGCAAGCAACCTTATCAAGCACGGTCCGGTGCTCTATGTTTCCGGCGAGGAATCGAAAGCCCAGCTCAAGCTTCGCGCTTCGCGCTGCGGAGTCGACGAAAGCCTGCTGATCATGACCGAAACTTCGATCGACGCGATCGAATCGGAAGTTGAAAGGGTCAAGCCCGGATTCCTCGTTATCGACTCGATCCAGACAATGATCAGCCCGGAGCTCAACAACGCAACGGGCAGCGTGACGCAGATCCGCGAGGCGACGACATCCCTCACAAGGATCGCCAAAAGCAACGGCTGTGCCGTGTTTATCGTCGGCCACGTAACGAAGGAAGGCGCGATCGCCGGCCCGAGGATGCTCGAGCACATGGTCGACACCGTGCTGTATTTCGAAGGCGACCGACATGATTCGCTTCGTCTTCTTCGCGCCGTCAAGAACCGCTTCGGCTCAACAAACGAGATCGGGATCTTCGAAATGCGTTCGGAAGGCCTTTGCGAAGTTGAAAACACAGCCGGCCTTTTCGTCACTGGCGGCAACGACACAGGCTGCGCCGTGACCTGTATTATGGAGGGTAACCGTCCGATCCTCGTGGAGGTCCAGTCCCTTCTCAACTCAACATCCTTTGCGAATCCGCGCCGCGTTGCCGCGGGGATGGATACGAACCGACTGATGCTTCTGATCGCGGTCCTCGAACGCCGCGGCGGGCTTCGCATCAACGACAAGGACGTTTACACAAATGCCGTCGGCGGCATCCGCATCGATGACCGCGGCGCCGATCTTGCGATCGCAATGGCCGTTGCGGGTTCCGTTTTCGACAGGCCGCTGCCGGAAAGCACGGTCGTCATCGGCGAATTGAGCCTGACAGGCGAGATCCGCACGGTGGACAGGCTTTATAACCGCGTGCAGGAATGCGCAAGGCTCGGCTATAAGCACGCTGTCGTGCCCGCATCCGCAAAGCTCAAGGGCATCGACGGCATCGACTTGATCAAAGTCAGGTATCTCAGAGACGCTTTTCTGACGTTCACCGACAAATAATTCTTTTTCAGCATCGCCCGGGGGAAATACAATGCTAAATGAAAAACTGACGGACAAAGCGAACACGCTCTGCCTTTATCGGATACTTATGCAGTATTCCGACGAAGAGCATGTGCTCACAATGCGGGACATCATGGCGAAGTTTGATGCGGATTATTCGATGAAGATCGACAGGCGGACCGTTTACAGCTCCGTTGAAACGCTGAAAAAACTCGGCTACGACATCTCGGATTATGAGGAGAACCGCCGCGGGTATTATCTTAGAGCCCGCCTTTTCGAGCCTTCGGAGGTCCGGCTGATGATGGACGCGGTGTATTCGCTCAACTCGATCCCGCAGAAGCAGACGACGGACCTTATCGAAAAGCTTCAGTCCACCTGCAGCATCCATCAAAAAAAGCTTTACCGCCATCTTTTCGCCTCCGAGCCGGATAAAAAAACGCCGAACCGTTCCGTTTTCTTCAACATCGACGTGCTTGAAACGGCGATCGCTGAACATAAAATGGTCGAATTCACCTATCTGCAGTACGGCCTCGATAAACGCCTGCATGCGAGAAGGAAGGAAAAATACGCCGTCAGCCCCTACAGCATGGTCTGCGACAACAAGAAATATTATCTGCTCTGCCTGAAGGAAGGCAAGGAGAACCTGAGCTTCTATCGCATCGACCTGATGAAGGATATCCAGGTCTCCGAAAAGCCGGTCGAATTGGCGCCGGCAAAGATCGACCTGAACACGGCTCGCAAGACGGTCTATGCTTTCTCGGGGAGCCCGGTGGATATCGTTCTGCGCTGCGACAATTCGGCGATCGGCGCCGTTGTCGACGAATTCGGAACGGGCGTGAAGATCGAGACTCTTCCGGACGGCAGATTCATCGCAAGGATGAAATCCGCCCCGCAGGGCGTTCTGTATTGGACGATGCAGTACCTCAAAGACGTGGAGATCCTCGAACCGGCGGCGATGCGTGCTCAGGCGATCGAAATGATCAAAAACAATCCATACGGAGCATAAAAAACAGCCCAAATAAAAAAGGCGCATCCGGATTCGGATGCGCCTTTCGGCTGTCTTTTTATTCGTCCCTGTCTTCGTTTTCCGGTTCCATGATCCTTTCCAGCATCATTTTCGCCAGGAAGGGATCGTTTTTCATTGAAGCGATCGCCTCACGGCTCATGACGCTGTTCGTGCCGAGACAGGCGGTGCAGCGGCTGCCGCATTCGGGGCAGACGCAGCCGAGGTGCGAATCCTCGGACTGGACCATATAAACACCGCAATTCGTGCAGCTGCATCTCATAATTCGAACGCTCCTTTCGCATATTTGCGCTCTGCTTATTATAAAGTAAAAACGAAAAAAAGCAAGGGGCAGATCGGGATGAAAGAAAAAAACGGATCGCTTTGGCAGTTCGGAAAGCTCAAAAGGAGCGGCGCAACGCTTACCATTGCCGCGGTACTGCTGGTTTTCTGCGTTATCGGGGGAAGCGGGGGCGGGCTGATGAATCAGAATCCCGTTCCGGCGTTGGCAAAGCCGATTTCCGGAGCGGTTTACGCGATCTCGTACCGAAATCTCGACACGCGCGAAGGGCTTTATCTTCTTGAAAACGATATCGGATTCTTCAAAAAGTCGGGTCTCGGGTTTATTCTGCCCGATGAACTGCAGCTGCGGCAAGGCGGGATGATACTGATCGCGGAGGACGGCGACCCCGAAGCACTTCATGCTCTTCTTGAGAAAAACGGTGCGAAAGCGGTCTTTGTGATGCGCGAAAGCATGACGCCGCAGCAGGAGCGCTTTGCCCTGCGCTGCGCCAATAAGGGGATCTTCGCACTTGCCGCACCGTTTGAGCAAGGCTGCGGACCTCTCGATATTTTTGAGAATATCGCCGCTTCCGGAAAGGCCGCCGCGCTGCGCATTGGAAGAACGGTCGGGATTTTCACGGCCGAAGTGCCGGAGGAATGGGGGATCGAATGCCTGCGGGGCATCGGCGGCGAAACGGCGCGGACGGTCGTTTTTCTTTTCGGCAGCGGGTTCAACGAACCGCCGTTTCCGAAAAGCGGGATCGTCCTTCTGAACAGAGTCATGCGTCTCCCCGAATGGACGGCCGAAGAGTTTCTTTCTGAAATCGCCGTGGGAGAGAATCGCGGCGAAAAATAAAAACCGCCGATTGCCGGCGGTTCCGCTGATCGTTATTCAGTTTTCAAGCTGTCTTCCGAGGAAGGCGGCGGCGGTCTCAGCAACCTTCATATCGGCGGCAGTGAACGATGCGTTCGGTTCGCGCGAAAGGAGGATCACCGCTCCGATAGGGTCGCCGGACGCGACGATCGGAACGATCAGCTGCGCCGTGAAGCCCTGCTTGCCGTCATCCGCCCTTGTGATCGGGATCAGCGCGGCACCTCCGCTTCGCTCGATCGTTTTCCTTCCGGCGACGGCGGCTTCGAGCTCATCGCTGATCGGCTTTTCGGGCGCGATCGGCGAGGCAGCGGCGCTATCCTTCCTGCTTGGGCTCGCGCAGGCGACAACGGTGTCCTTGTCGCAGATCATGGCGATATGCCCGACAGTCTGATGGAGCGACTCCGCGTATTCCCTCGAAAAATCGCCGAGCTCGCCGACGAGGGAATACTTCCTTAAAATCACGCCGCCTTCGCGGTCGGTATAGATCTCGAGAGCGTCGCCCTCGCGGATGCGCAGCGTTCGGCGGATCTCCTTCGGGATCACGACACGGCCCAGCTCATCGATCCTTCGAACGATACCTGTTGCTTTCATAAAAAACCTCCGCTGAGAGAAAATTGTTTTCCGCGGTTAGTATCTGCCGAAAGGCGGGGAATATGCGGCGGAAAAAGCGATCCCTGCGCCGGAGCTTGAACAGTGAAATTTTATTTTGTCAAGTTTTTTAGCAAAATATATTTATTTCAAAATTTGATTATTATAGCTGCTTTTCCTATCATTATGCTGAAAAACGGATCGAAAAAGCCAAACGGAAAACGAAAAAGCAAACAGCGGAAAGGAAAAGAAGAAACATGAACAGCCTTGTGAAATCAAAGATCTATCTTGCGGAACTCGGGTTTTTTCCGCAGCACAGCGGCTTTGGGTACATCGCTTACGCGGTAACTCTCCTGCGGGAGGACCCTATGAGCTTCTATTGCGGCAGCATGAACATCGTTGACGCCGTTGCCGGCGACTGCGGCGTTTCGCCGGACTGCGTGCGCCGGTGCATGTGCTATTCGCTGAATAGCGCGTGGTCGATGCCCGCGAATACGCAGCTTCGTTCGATCTTTCCAAGCGCCGGCGAGGAGTACCCGCCCTCGCTCTATGAATTCATCACACGCGCAGCGATCGATCTGGACGCGCGCTGCGAAAGCGGAGCGGGGCAGAAGCTCATCCGGCGAGGCTGCGAAGGGAACCGAGAAGCTGCGCATAGCGTTCGACAGCCCCGAGCTGGAATGCCTTCAGCTGTCCGCTGAATTCAACGCGGTTCTCCGTTTCGGAGGAAGCGAGCGCCGAAGCGAGCGCTTCGACTTCCATCAGGTAATTGTCGATGCAGGCGACGACGCCGCCGGGGTCGCGTATGCCGGCAAGCATCGCGCGGGCGGAACGGATGTTTTGGAGAAATTCACCGGCGATCGCTTTGCCGTATTCGATCCCGCGTTCCTCCGTATCGAAGCGGATGACTTCTTCATTAAGATCGTCGATTATCCCGCTCGAAAGTTCGGCCGCGGTTTGAACGGCGGAGAGCCTGCTGCTTTCCGCGGTGACGGTGATCGCGACGCCGTCGGTGCGGATGGGGAAGACGACGCAGTCATAGCCCTGGGAAACGAGCCGATCGCGGACGCTCGACGCGCCGGCTTCGGTCGTATAGCATGCGGCGAGGATCCGAACTCCTTCCGGCGAAGCGAGCGCATAGCCGGCGGCGCCGAGCGATTTCAGCGAGTTGATAAGCCCCTTCGCGTTGGCGGCGGATTCATAAACGCCGAGCTGCAGCGCGTACAGATCAAGCCCCGGAAGCTCCGCGCGGACGGTCTCAGTCTCAACCGCGGAAGGCTCTGCAGTTGGCGTGTTTTCGGGCAGCAGCGCCGAATAGGTGGGGGAGGGCGACGCCTGTTCCCGGCCTTTATCGGGGAAGAGTTTTTTGACGATCAGTTCGCCGACGGGCGTTGCGATAAGAACGTAAATAAGCGTGCCGAGAAGCAGAAGCACAGCGAGCGCACCGAGAAAGCCGCTGCCTTCGGCCCTCTGCCTCGAATAGCTCCTTGAAACTCCCGAAAAGCCCGATCCGTTCCGGACAGCCAACGCTCTGCTTTTGTTGCCCGCTCTTCTTCTGCGTCTGTATTCCATTTCATCCTCCGCTCCGCGGGGGCTGTCCCCGCCTGATTCTTTTACGGTATATGTGAACGGGAGTGACGATATGCAAAAGCCGGTTCACGGCGGAATAAAAAAGCCTGCGCCGTAAGGCACAGACTTTGGTTTATTAAAAATCGAGCAAGCCGTAAGCCGAGTTCTGTTTATGTGACCATCTATCTTGACATGCAGTTACCTGCATGTTCCAGCGATTACGGGGAGCGTGACGGACAGCCATTGAATGCTCCCATTTCAATCTTGCTCCGGGTGGGGTTTACAGGGCATGCTTCGTCGCCGAAGCATCGGTGGGCTCTTACCCCGCCTTTCCATCCTTACCGCAAAGCGGCGGTTTATTTCTGTTGCACTTTCCTTGAAGTCGCCTTCACCGGGTGTTACCCGGCACCCTGTCCTGTGGAGCTCGGACTTTCCTCGCACGAAGCGCGGTCACTTGTCTTACTCGATCCTTATTCGGTTTTCAAGATCCGTTACATGAACAGCAGTCTTCCGCAGTTCTCGCATTGGATGATCTGATTTCCCGCTGCGACCTTTTTCTCCTGAACGGAGGAGAGCATCATGTAGCAGCCCCCGCATTGACCGTTGATGACCTTCGCGATAGGGGTAAGATAGTTCTTCTTGAGGCTCTTGTAGCGATTCATAAGCTCCGGCGGGATCTTCGCCTCCTGCTGCTCAAGCTGTTTCGTAAGCGCGTCGATCTTCGGCATGAAGCTGTCCTTTTCGGCGTCGCAAACGGTGCGGACGGCGTCATAATCGCGCTTTGCACGGGAAGCCTTTGCATAGGTCTTCGTGACGGAATCGGAGATCTCGTCGCACCATGCGATAAGCTTCGAAAGCTCCCTGTTGAGGCCGTTGATCCTTCCGACAAGCTTTTCGATGGACTTGCGCGCTTCGGTCAGTTCTTCCGCGGTGCTCTCATCATCGTTCTGCATGATCTCGAGCTCGGAATTCTCAAGATCGTAATCATGCAGAAGCGAATTGAGTTGGGATTCCATCGAAGCGATCTGCTCGGTGTGTTCTTTGATCTCGGTTTCGTAACCGTTGATGATCTCCTGCTGCTCAACAAGAAGCTTATAAAGCTTTCCGCGCTTCTGATAGGCGGCAGAGGACTTCATATCCTTCTTCAGCTTCGCAAGCTCGAGCTCGGTCTGCTGATATTCCCACAAGCAATCCAATTGGCTCATGTCAATTCCTCCTGAATAAAATCAATTAAGGTCAAATGTCCGCGGGCGCGCGGAAAACCGGCGCATTTTTGCGGGACAGTATGTATTCTACACCATCGGTGTTGGCTTGTAAATACTCAATTAACGGGATAAGAACGGGATTTTCGGTCTCGAAATGACCCGCTGCGATGACGGCAAGGCCCATCACTCCGGCTTCGATCGCCTGGGAATGCTTGCATTCGCCGGTGACGTAACAATCCGCGCCGTATTCCGCGGCAAAGGCACAGTCCCCTCCGCCGGAGCCGCCCAAAACGGCGACCCTTCGAACGGGGCGGTCGCTGCCCGCAACGAGCGCAGTTGCATCAAGCTTCTTTTCAACGAAACGGGCGAAGTCATAAAGCATCATAGGTTCCGCGAGCTCGCCCACGCGCATGATGTTTTCCGGCGGAACGGCGACCGCATCGCGGATCCCGAGCAGAGCGCAGAGCGCCGTATTGACGCCGCCTTCCGCCGCGTCGAGGTTGGTATGCGCAGCGAAAAGGCCGATGCCGTTTCGGATCAGCTTATACACGGCGGCCGTCTGCGGCGAATCGGGAAGGATCTGCTTTGCGCCGCCGAAAAGCACGGGATGATGGGTGAGCACAAGGTCCGCGCCGATCTCCGCAGCTTCCTGCGCAACAGCGAGGGTGCAGTCGAGCGCGACAAGGACTTTTTTGATCTCCGTTTTTTCCGTCCCGATAAGAAGGCCGCAGTTGTCGAAGGAAAGCGCCGTCTCCTTCGGAGCAAGCCGGTTCATCGCTGCGATAAATGCGTTCAGTTCCATTGAGAATCCTCCGTTCGGGCTGTACAGAGCCCGATGATCCTTTTGGTGCATTCGGCTTCGCGCGTGAGCGCGGGCGGAATGCTTCCGTTCATTGCGGCTGCCGCAAGCTTGCGGTCCATAACAGCCTTGTAGCGATTCAGCATAGGCAGAAGCTCGGGCTCCCGCTTTTCGAGCGCGACAGGCCCGAACTGATAGTAACCCTCCGGCCAATCCGGCGGCAGCGCGGCCGCTTCGTCCGGCGCGTAGTTCGCCGCGATCAGTTGATAGTACCTACCGGCGTCGAAAACGACGGCTTCATCGCGGACGGCATATCCGTTTTCGTAAAGATACTGCCGAAGCTCCGCTTCGCCGCGCATGGGCTGCATCACGATGCGACCGAAGCTTTGAGCTGCATCCTTTCCGCGCTTCAGAATGGAGACGATCAGCTCGCCGCCCATCCCGAGCAGCGCGGCGCCGGTCGCTTCGCCGGGGGTAAAGCCGACGAACCCGTCGCAGCAGCGGAATTCGATCCGCCCGGTAAGCTCTTCCTTTTCCGCAAGCCGCCTTGCCTTTTCGAGGGAAGGGGCGCTGATGTCGGAAGCGATGACGCTCCTGCACAACCCGCGTTTAAGCGCGGCAGCGAAGAAAAAACCGTGGTCGCAGCCGATATCCGCAAGCACATCCTGCTCCTCGAGGAGATCAAGCGCAGCCTCCAAACGTGGACGCAGCGGCGCAATGCCGGCTCTCTTTTGAAAAAACGATCTTTCCAAAGTTTTTGAAAACAGCAGGATCCGCTTTCGTGAACCCTGCTGCGATCGAACAATTTGTTGATTGGGTCGGATCAGTCCTTGATCTCGATCTCCTCATCCTCGCCGAAGACGGGCTTGTGGCAGCGGGGGCAGTTCAGCAGCTCGTCGAGCGGGATCTCCTCGCCGCAATTCGCGCAGACAACGTTCGGATTGCACTCTTCACAGTCGCAGTCGCAGTCGTCACAGTCCTGCTCGCACTCGTCGCAGTCACATCCGCACTCGTCGTCTTCTTCATCCTCTTCTTCGTCGTCATCGTCGAACAGGATCTCGTCATAAACGTCCATCGCTTCGTAGATGTCGTTGAGATCGTCGTCGATCGCGTCGATCGCTTCGGCGTTCTCGTCAACGGTGGCCGCCATCTCATCGAGGCAGTCGATGATCGCGAGGAGCAGCTTCTCGGTGTTGCCGTTATCGGCGGAGATGTTCATTCCTTCCGCAAGACCGCGGAGATAAGCAGCTTTTTCCTTGATCATTTTACGCACTCCTTAAAATCACATGCGGGACATGTACTCGCCGGTGCGGGTATCGATGCGGATGCGGTCGCCCTCGTTGACGAAGAGAGGAACGTTGAGGGTGTAGCCGGTCTCAACGGTGGCGGGCTTCGATGCGCCGGTCGCGGTGTCGCCTGCGAAGCCGGGCTCGGTCTCGGTAACGGTCAGCTCAACGAAGTTGGGTGCCGCAACGGAGAAAGCGTTGCCTTTGAAGAAGCGGATGGTGACGTTGGAATTCTCGACGATGAAGTCGATAGCGTCCTCGACCTGGTCGTGGTTGAGCGCCAGCTGCTCATAGGTCTCGTTATCCATGAAGTAATACAGATCGCCGTCGTTGTAGAGATACTGCATCTCACGGGTCTCGATATGGGCGGTGGGGTATTTGTCGGTGGGTGAGAAGGTCCTCTCAAGCACAGCGCCGGTCATGACGTTCTTCAGCCTCGTGCGTACGAAAGCCGCGCCTTTGCCGGGTTTAACGTGCTGGAAATCGGCAATGCTCCAAACCTGTCCGTCGATCTCGACGGTGATGCCCTTTCTGAAATCGCCTGCTAAAATCATTGTGATACCTCCGTGGTATAAATTTTCTGTTGGTGGGTGTTAGATTACGATGAGTTCCTTGGGGGTGCGGCAGAGGTTGATGAAGCCGTCCTCCGTCAGCACGCAGCAATCCTCGATGCGGACGCCGCCAAGGCCTTCGATATAGATACCGGGCTCAACGGTGATCGTGGAGCCGGGAACCAGCAGCTCGTTTGAGCGGGAGTTGGCGTAGGGATTCTCGTGGATCTCGAGACCGAAGCCGTGGCCGAGGCCGTGGCCGAAGCATTCGCCGTAGCCCTTTTCCGTGATATAATCCCTCGCGCAGCGATCCAGCTCGGAAGCGACCATGTTCGGGCGAAGGATGCCGAGGGCCTTGAGCTGGGCTTCGAGAACGATGCCGTAGATCTTTTTGAGCTCGTCGCATGGCTCGCCGATCGCGATGGTACGGGTCATGTCGGAGCAGTAGCCGCCGACGCGCGCACCGAAGTCGATTACGACGAGGTCGCCGTTTTCGAGCTTGCGCTGGCCGGGGTAGGCGTGGCAGAGCGCACCGTTCGGGCCGGAACCTACGATCGTATCGAAGGAGTTCTCGTCCGCGCCGTGCTTGCGGAGCAGATAGTCCAGCTCGTTGCGAAGCTCGATTTCGGTCATGCCGGGCTTGATCTTCTTGATAAGATCAGCAAAGCCCGCATCCGCGCAGTTCTGCGCCTTCTGCATCAGAGCGATCTCGTTCGCATCCTTGACGACCCTGCAGCCGCAGATGACGTCGGAAGAGGGAACGAACTCGAAGGGCAGCTTACCGTAGCCGCTGTATTCGGCCATGGTCATCGCCGCATCCTCGAAGGCAACGCGCTTCGCGCCAAACTCGTTCAGAACAACTTCAACATGCTGCGCGGTGATGCCGCGATCGACCTGGCGAACTTCGCAGATGCCAGCGCACTGGATACCGGCCTGGATGGTGTAGCGGAAGTCGGTGAGGAGCACGCGGCCCGCTGCAGAGAGGATCACAACGCCGTTGGAGCCGGTGAATCCGGAATAATACCTGCGGTTTACCGCCGAGGTAATGACTGCTGCGTCGATATTCTTTTCGGCAAGCTTTTTGAGAAGCTTGTCACACCTTGTTTTCATTACGGTTATCCCTTCCGGCGCGGATAACGGAAGTCGGCCGCGCCAAATTTTATCTTCCGCTGCGGAAAGGCATAAGGCACAAGTCCGCACAAAAGCACGATTATAATCATTTTACCATTTTTCTGATTGTTTAACAAGATGCATTTTATAAAAACAGGGGGAAATTTTGTCCGTATCGGGCCAAAATACGATATATTTTCGAAATGTGAGCGGTTTCGGGGCATTGCTGGACTAAAAACTGAACAGCACGGCGCAGACTGCCGGTTCGCATATTGACAGGGAGGCAGTTTCATGATATGGTGATAACGCTATCAAGAGTGCGCGAGAGACAAGCTTGACGACCGCACAGCAACCTGCCCGAAAGAAAGGTAAGGTGCTAATGCTTGACCGATAGGATATACGGCAATCTGTCCCGTCGGAAGCGACGGGATTTTTTAATGCAAATATTTACTCAAAGGAGGAAAACAAAATGGAAAGAACGATCAGGAATCTGGCGGAAATGAAGGGCAGGGTGTACCTATACTTTGCGACGCAGAAAGGCGCGATCCGCTTCCAACACATGGCGGAGGACGAAGGCTTCACTTTCGGCGACGGTGCAAAACCGACCGAGCGGGAATGTGCGGAGATCATGGCGATAAACCACGATAACACGATAAACTTTGTCGGTCATATCGGAACAACAGCGTTTATGGCAGGCGCAAAAAAGATCGGAAACGAGGGACTTATCCGGGTCGATTTTGATAAATACGTTTCGGGTGAAAAGGATTTCTTCTTCAAACAAAACACAAAGGAACATGAATGATCGGCGCAGAGGATGGACAGCTGAGAATACCGAACAGGCATGCAGGGGCAGAGTATCAGTGAAAATGTAACGGAAGAGATACCCCGCCGGATCTCTTCGGGTATGCGAAGTATATTAAAACGGGAAACATAAGACATAAACTATAATCATGATTTAACCTACAAAATTTAATCTGCAAAAGATTGACTTTTCTATTGTCGGTGGTATAATGTCCCTGATTGGACAGAAACCGAGAAAGTGCAGGGAATTATGATAGTTGTTATACCGGCCTATCAGCCGGATGAAAAACTGTTGAAACTTGTTCTGGAACTCAAGGATAAGACCGACTATCCGATCGTCATCGTGGATGACGGGAGCTCGGAAGAGTGCCGTTCGCTCTTCGAACAATTGACTGAATATGCAGTTGTCCTCCATCATGACGTCAACAAAGGAAAGGGCAGGGCAATGAAGACCGCCTTTGAATACATCAAGGACAGCGGTCTTTATGCGCCGGACGATGGTATCGTTACCGTCGACGCGGACGGACAGCATCTTCCGGAGGATATATTGAGAGTCTGCGATGAATTCCGGCAGGATCCGTCTTCACTCGTCATAGGCGGGAGAAGATTCAGCGGAAGGATCCCTTTGCGCAGCAGACTCGGCAACGGCATAACCCGTTTTGTCTTTGCTCTGACAACGGGTGTTCGGGTTCATGACACACAAACAGGCTTGCGCGCATTTGCAGTCAAACGGATCGACGAAATGCTCAAAATCAACGGCGACCGCTATGAATTTGAGATAAACCAACTGCTTTATTGCACAAAGCACCGGATTAAAATCAAAGAAGTGGAGATCGAAACCGTTTATATCGACGAAAACCGATCTTCCCATTTCCATCCTTTCAGAGATTCTTTCAGGATCTATAAAACGATCCTCGGTTTTATCGGCTCGAGCATTTTGTGCTGGCTGATCGACTATGTTCTTTTGCTCGTTTTGACAGAGGCCTTTTCGGCAGGCACAGGCGGAGCAGGTCTGCGTGTATTCGGGCTCGTTCTCGAGCCGAAGCTCCCGGCGATCATTATTGCGAGGGTCGTAAGCTCGATTGTCAATTACATGCTGAACCATCGCGTTGTATTCAAGAGCGGCGGAAAGGCAAGCATATTCCGATACTATCTTACGGTGGCCGCATTGCTCATCATCAATTACGCGCTGCTGCAATTGATGACTGCTGCGCACATTCCGCTTGCCGCTGCTCAGATCCTTGCGCAGTTTATAATCTATCCACTGAGTTTTATCATTCAGCGGAAATTCGTTTTCAACGAAAAGAAAAAGAACAATGCCGGAGTGTAAGAAATGCGCAATACACTTAAAATCATTCTGACTGTATTCATTGATCTAGCGGTATTTGCCGCTCTGATACTGACTTTTGCGTGGTTTCACCACGCGAGACCGCAGCAATTGAGCGTTCACAGGGTCTTCGAGATCCCGACCACCGCGCCGCAGACTCCGCATCCGACATCGGTACCGACCGCAACCCCGGAACCGGGAGCGACGCCGGATATAACCCCCGAACCAACACCGACGCCCCGCCCGACGGGACTGCTCGGAATGAAATACGCCGAGAAATTCACAGATGGGGAAGTGATCTCGGATGAGAACGGCTATCGAAGTGCGGATGTCTGCATCGAGATCAGCGAACGGGAAATGCATGTTGGAAAATACCCTGTTCATTATTTCGTGGCCGATATCTATATCCAGAACATTTCAAGTTTTCGCTGTGCGATTGCGGAAAACGAAAACAACAAGGAAACGGTCGTCAATATGGCTAAAGCCAACAACGCGATCG
>JAEEGL014959385.1_pt1 | contig 18835 bp, 16 predicted proteins | sample 9134231 | NCBI WGS metagenome assembly JAEEGL01 (sample SAMN16246548, study PRJNA631951) | gut metagenome | biome: gut microbiome; feature: rumen; material: fiber-attached | host: Bos | place: Iran: Karaj | collected 2018-10 | reverse complement strand
AGTGCCGTCGAGAGTGAACCAGTCATTCTGCACGTTGCTGTCAGAAGATACGGAGTTAATGCCTGTTGTCTCGTTGGCAAAGACAATAGTAAGGCTCTGAGCCTTTGCCGTAGCCTCGTTCTCGATGTAGAGTGGAAGGAAAGCCTTGCCCGCCGGAACATACTCGCCTATGTATTTGTGGAAACCGAAGCCTGCCGATGTATTGCCCATTGTGTAGATTGTATTGGCACCAAAACCAGACTTCGCAACGTTGAGGTGTTGCCTATAGCTTCTACCGCGCAGGTCGTTGCTGTTTGTGTCTTCGCTGTTTGTTTCTGTGAGAGTCATAACTGGATTTCCTGATGATTTCAGTATTACCGCAGTTCCTCTATTTACAATCTTGTCTTCTACTTCCGTCAGCATGAGCGATGATTCATTCACCGTTCCTTTATACACCGTTGTATTCTCATCAGCTTGGAAGTTATAGCCGATGTTATAGAAGGTAGTCCAATAATCTCCGTCTATTTCGCTTGCCGTCAGGTTCATTGTCACAGTAGCTGGGATTCCCCCAAAGGCTGAAACTCCAATCTTCGGATAGCCATTGATAGTGACAGATTGAAGGTTAGAACAAAATAGTATTTGCAAATAGTTTTATATCAACGAGTTGCAATCTAAACGGTAGAAAAGTGATAGTGCAGATTCTACAGAGATTAGAAAAGATGCAAATTTAACGTATTTAACTTTTGTAAACCACAAAAAGCATATAAGTGTGCAATGATTTTTGTAAAATATATTGTAACAATTATTCTTTGGACAATTTTCGAATTGAAAGGTAGAAAGATGATGACGTGGAGTTGGAAGGATTTGGAAGGGACGAAAAGATATAGATTTAATGTTTTTTCAACTTTTTAAACCGTGTTATAAGACGAACTGAAACACATGGAATTTGTAAGAATGTATGTGATAATGCCAACAATAATCTTCCTTCTTTAAAACATTATCAATCCAAAGCAGCTAATTGCAAATAAGCAATAACTCCACCAGTTCCTGTATAAAGGAACAAGGCGAAGTTATTAATCTGTTGAAATCTTACTACCTCATCCACTAATTATTTACCATTTCAAATATTTTCCACTTCAAACATACATCCTTACCTTTACCGGTAAGTAAATAACTGTATTATCGATATCTAAGTGATTGGTTTACAACTTGTTTTGAATACTATCGGTAAGTTTGTGTCAATACATATTTAGTCGAAGGACCACTACCTTTTACCTCACAAAAACCAAGTTCCACCATCTGCTTGATATCCGATTGTGCCGTTATCTTCGAGATGTCGCCAAAGCAGTTCATATACTCAACCTTTGTAAACCCATAGCCCGCAGAATGTTCGTTCAAGAAAGATAAGATTCTTTCATTCACCTTAGCCTTTTTCTCTTGTTTCGAGTACAAAGTCAGATTCGTGTAGCCATCAGAACATTTCCATACAGGTTTCTTATAACCCATGTTCTGCATGCCGTTAAAAATAACAGAAAGGCCTCGTCCTGTCTTCTCCATCAGACCAGCCATATGGAAAACTTCAGCCATTAATGGATTGCGTAGAAGTGAACCATGCGGAACGACCTTACCCTTTACAATGTAGTTCTTCGACATTTCGCCAGGGTTCGATATCTCTATCCTATCTCTGTAAACAAAGATGGTCACCTCATCCAGAAAACCAGAATAGCTTCTGTGAATCAGGGCATTCGTCACAGCCTCGTCCACCACAGCCATAGGATAAACATGTTTTTCTTGTCTTATGCCTTTCACATCAGCAAAAGATACCGTACGAGGCAGGCGTTCCTGAAAAAAATCCATCACCCTCTGATGCGTATTCAGCAAATTGTCCTCGATGATAAGAATATCCTGATATTCACTAGCAGCTTTTCCATTTAACATCACTTGAATCCTCACCTTACATTGCGAAAGGAAAAGACTTACATCCTTTCCAAACAAAGCAACGGCACCATTCGATACCGACGAAGCACTTATCAAACGCAATCGTGACAGTGTAGCACTCAGCTGGGCTTCATGACTCAGCACAACACGTCCTAGCATCTTGCCATTGTCATAAATTCTGTTCATTACGTCAGTATCTAAATCCGTAACTTCAGCAGTCATACAAGTGCCTTGTTCCCACTTGTCCTGAAATTCATTGTCTGAACGAATCATCGCAGCAATTTGCCTATAATCCGGCACCACAACCTCGTTCCCTTCTGATATATAGTAACGACCCATGTACGAATAAGGAGGCAAGCCACCTTTCATCACCGTCAACAAAGCAATTTGTTTGCCATCGCACATTTCGTCTTGCACATATACCAGCGGTATAGGCGAAATCTTATTAGTCAGTTCCTGTTGCAAAGTCACTGCCGAATAATCTTTTGGCAATCCAACTACCATTCCGTCCTCGCTAACGCCAACAGCTACCCATCCACCGCCAGCGTTCAACAAAGCGCACACCTCTATCATGATGCGATCCACATCATATGAGAGCACACATCTCAGCGGCAGCGGCAAATACTCCTGGTCGACTATGTCTTTTATAAAACTCATACACCTTTGCATTTGGCGATTAAACCCCTTACTCGCTCCACATCGTGGAACTGAGCCTCAATAAAAGTCCTTATATCATTCAGCTCACAATACTCACGAACCACATGAAAAGGCTGAACCCAATTACCCGTTCTTTCCGATTCAGGACGCACGTTCCTTCTCACTGCTGTACGATACATTCTCACAGCATGTGGATGAATCAGATTATTCGGAATATGATATTCCTTTTTCTCACCATTCTCCTCTTTATGCTTCACGATGACAGCAGGAATGTCTTCAGGTTCAAGATGCATCATGCTTAGAAACTTGTGTGCATATTCAACACGATAGTCTGCCATCACAAACCTTGGCATACCACAGGCAATAGCAGCATCTATTTCTTGCTCCGTCACAGATTTTACCTCGCCTTTGTAGATACCACTGCCCAACAGCGGGCGTATGAAGCTTAGGAACACATCGCACTCTCCAACAGCCTCCACACAATTTACAAACGTGTTCTGCGTGCTATCCAATGGTATTGTACCTTTCTTCGACATATATACCTCGTACCCCATACTGTCCAGCATTGCAAACACATCTGTCAGCTGAGTTTCAAAGTCATATACTGTCGAAGAAACAAATACCTTTATGCCATTTCTTTCTGCCATATATCTATATTGTCAAAGTCGATTATAACAAATGAAATCGTTTCTTACCTTGCAAAGGTACTGTTTTTTCTTCAAAACGAACCCGTTTTTGTCGTTTTTCTTAAAAAAAACAAAGAAAAAGCGGTTTTTTCGTCCAATTTGTGCTATCAAATCATTATTTTATCAAATTAAATTAGTAAATTTGTCCCAGAATTTAATAAGTTAAATGATGGAGAATTTGAATCGACTAAAAGCGGTACTCGCTGATTCTGGCAAAACAAATAAGTGGCTGGCAGAGCAACTTGGCAAAGATCCCGTAACCATCAGCAAGTGGTGTACTAATACAACTCAGCCGGATTTACATATGCTGGCTAAAATATCTGATGTTTTGCAGGTAAACATTCGAGAACTATTAGTTGACCGGAAGTCAGACAAATAAATCTAAAAGTTACGTATATGAACAACATAGAATCAATTAAAGAAGATTACAATATTGGCGATCCTATCCGTATTGTATGTAGCCTTGGAATTAAAGAAGGATATATCGTAGATTTTCGGGAGGACAGAATCAAAATTCGTCCTTTTGAAGAGGGACGGAAACCAATATCTATATCAGAAGAAAATATAAAAGATTATGAAGAAGCCGCCCCCCCCAGTGGGTTAACAAATTCTTCTTCAGACTCTTTTGTGAAACCTTATACCGAAAACAATCCTCAGATCAATTCTGATTCAAAGATTATCAAAGATAACGAAAAGACTATCCCGCAAACTGATCAAGCGCCCTCTGCTGGGACTCATCCGATTCAAGAACAGCAAGAGAGCACATCGAGTGATGGCGGTTTTATAAAAAAAAGCAATCAACCTTCATTTGTGTTAGGATATGTTGATTTGAAATCAATTGACGACAGAGGTGGGAAAAGACCAGAGGTTCATAAGTACAACCCTTGGGAATTAGCTCTTCAACCACAACCAGAACTCGTTTGTCCTGAATATATACAGCGTTCAGCAAATTCGTTTAAGAAAGAAGAATCAAATCTTTATTTAGTGCCGGCAACAGGTGTGATTACAGACGAATTACGTGATTATGGTTGGATATGGGATCAGAACCTAGAGACCAAGATATGGTTTTCCTTTGATGATATTTGTGATGACCAATTGTCTGAATTGGATAGTTTGGTAGGAGTCCATGTTTCATATATTAAAATTAATGGTACTAAAGGCGCAAAAGCTGTTGGATTGACTTTGCCGAGACCAATATATGAATTACTGGCATTAGCAGACACACTTCAAGATGAAAAAAGAGGAGACCAAAGTTCTTACTATGTTTTGGAATTGATTTTAAGTAACTATCCTGATAATGAAGATGCTCAATATCTCGAGTCCACATTAAAAAAGAGTATAGTTAAACATCCAAAACATTCAGTTACATCGAAACTTGATTTGGAAGAAATTGCGGAGTTTGTTGCCGCCGGTAATGAAAAATCAATTAGCAAAATAGTGTCAAGTAAAGAGTTAAAGGAAAAAGCAGACAAGGCTGATAAGGAATATAAAATTGCCAAGGCTTTGGTTAACGAAAAAAGACATGAAGAGGCTCTGAGTCATTATCTTGCGGCTTTTAATCTTCAAAAGTCTGCAACTTTGGTCAAAGACATAAGTTCTTTATATTGTTCTTTATGTGGAAAGAAATACATACAAGGACATCCTGACAGAATAAAGCAGGCTGAAAAATATAGAGAGGAAGGGAGAAAATTCCTGGCAAATTACGCATATATACTCCCCAAAGATCAATCAAGTTACAATTCTTTGGAGAGTTCCTATTATGTACTGCATGAATACGATAAATACATTGAAGTGGTGGACAAGATCATAAAAATCAAAGTACCATCTCAACGTGTCATCTTCATGTGCAAAAAGGCTGTTGCATTAATCGCATTAAAGAAAAAAGAAAAGGCAATTTCTCTGCTGCAGGAAATACTTGAAATTGATTCCGAAAATATAAATGCCAAGTCATTATTAGAGAAAGCAAAGTCCGACCAGTTCGATGACGAGGAACTAGCGGAGGTTTCTGACAATCCAATTGGAGAATTTCTTCAAGACACTCTTGATAATTATACCCAATTTTTTGGAGTTGAGAACTACATAATTGGTGATGATGAACGATTATATGGAGATTCTACATACAAATCGATTGTCTCCCAAATCGACAAAGCTTCTTCCGATTCCCAGAAGCGTTCGTTATTACTGCTTACGAAAATAAAGATTGATAAAGTTAGAAATGAGGGTACTTATGATAAACGTGATTTTGCGCTTTATTGTAATGATATGGCTCGTGTTTCTATGTTAAGAAATCCCAATGCAATTAATTGGGATGTTGTACGTTTTTATTTCAACGAGGCTTTTTCTTTAACCATTGATTGGAGCTCAACAAGAAGACAATTCATACAATATCTTGAAACGCTAATTCCTTCTAAACGTAACAATATTTTTGGAAAACTTCCCCAATCAGAACAGGAGTCAAAATTCAAAGAAGATTTGGCCGACTACATCATAGGCAATGACGAGAAATATGATATGGACTGGGTTGATGCTCTTATGCATCCATCATTATATAACGAAGAGATTTGTAGCAAAATAGCAGAAGAAATATTTAATAACAAAAAACTCTTTCAGCAGTTTTGTAACAAAGGAAGTCGTTCATACCAAAATAATCTAGATGTAGACGGATTTCTTCAAATCTGGAAGTCATATCGTGATGACAGATATTCGTCTGAAAGAGGATTAATTAACTCTCTGCTATCTAGAACCAAACAGCAATCGTTGGCCAGATTAAATAGCAGTATGGTCAGTTTAAGAAACGACACACTCGTGCCTTGGCTTTTTACAACTGACAAGGATAGAATCAAGGAGATTTACAACGTCCTTCTCCCTAAAATTGAATCATTTATTCTATCACAAAGTTATCAGAGTAAAGAAGATAACTTTCACGATGCCAACCTATTGCTGGAAAGGACAAAAGAGGACATACAAAACAATCCAACAAAATTCTCTTATGAAGCATTGTTGCCATTATTGAATCATTTCCATAATCTTCTAAATGAAGAATGGCATCAAATTGCATTAACAAGTAAACCAAATGTGTCGATAACATTGCCTACGTATTCCTCATTCAAAAATAATGAAGATATTGTAAGGCTTCAGGTTGCTGTTGCCAATGATAAAGATTCTTCACCGATTAGTAAAATACGACTAGAATTAGATGAAAGTCAGGATGTCGTCTCTTGGAGTTTCGACGAAAAGTTACATAATGACTTATTGAAAGGTGGAGATCAGCCAATACTGTATCACTTGAGTCTTAAACTGAATCCTCATTTGACAGAAAAAGCCATTTCAATTAGAATTAATTGTATCTATGAGAATTCTAATAATGAAGAAGAAAGGAAAATCCAAGAATTGTCAGTAAGATTTTATTCTGAAGATGAATATGAACCTTTTGATAATCCATACAATGCTGGTGATACAGTTGAAAATAGAAACATGTTCTTTGGACGCGATAATTTCATCAACAACTTAGTTAATGTGATGCAATCATCTCATTCAAAGCAATTAATTTTTTATGGTCAAAAGCGTAGTGGAAAATCGTCTGTATTATATTGGTTGCAAAAAGAACTTGAGAGTCAAGGGGCATTCTGCGCAAGATTTTCTATGGGAATATTACGCAGGGATCTACGTGATGTAACTTTTTTCTATCAAATTCTTTATACAATAGTAAGAACTTTATCTAGGATTAAAGGCGAAAAGCCGACATTTAAGATACCCAAAATCAAAGAATTTGAGGCAGAGAATCCCACCAATCCCGTACAGACATTTTCTTCTTATATGGCAGAATTTAAGGATGCTTGCCGCATAACACCAGGTTGGGATAATAAACTTATCGTGATTATGATAGATGAGTTTACATATATTTATACAGGAATAAAAGAAGGAAAAGTCGACTACACAATAATGCAGCAATGGAAAAGTGTGATTCAAGACCCTGATTCTTCTTTTGCTTCTGTTCTTGTCGGTCAAGACGTAATTCCGTATTTCAAGGAGGAAGAATATGCTAGAAATGTCTTTCAAATGATGGATGACCATAGGCTAAATTATCTAGAGGTTTCTGACGCTAAGGATCTTATTGAAAAGCCAATCGGAAAACAAAGATATGCCTCTGGTGCTGTCGATTTGATATTGCAACTTACAGCATGTAACCCTTATTATATACAAATGATTTGTGGTGAACTTGTAAGTGAAATGAATAGAAAAAAATCCATCATAGCAACCCGGGCAGATGTTTCAGATGTTGCTCAAAGGATTATTAAAAGATTGACTTTCGAAGACTTTGATAATCTGATAAGTCCAGGGGATGCCATTACCATTGACGGCATCACAGAAAAAACGACCTCCGCTGTACTTTACAGAATTGCGAAATTAACAGAAACAAAAGAGTATTGCACGATTCCTGACATTGTATCTTATTATAAAGAAGACTTACTCTCTGATGAAAAAAATACAATTGAGAAAGTTATAACCAATTTATTCAATAGAGAAGTTATAGAGCAAAAATCTGGCATGTACAGAATTAAAGTTAAACTATTTCAACAATGGATGCTAAATCAAACTCCAGAGACGGCCTCTTTGAAAGAACAGGTCAAATAATATACGGCGATAGGTTTATCGGACGTAATTATGAGATTAACGAGATTCGAAAGTTTGTCGTTGATAACAGAGCTAATGTCGCAATAGTCGGAATGCCTCGAATTGGCAAGTCAAGTTTAGCATGGCAGGCCTTAATGTCATGTAAGGAAATGCTTATTCGTGACCACAAACTCATTCCTATTTATATAGATGTTAGTGCAATAAATTCCAAAGAGCTATTCTTTGCTCGAATGGTCTCTAAAGTTGTACGCAAATTATCTAAAGTAAATCATGAGAATCAAGATGAAGAATGGAAATCAAATATCGAGCATCTTAATCATATGGCAAGGTGTATCGAAAGTGATGATTTAGCTTCTTTGAACAATGATTTTTATGATTTCTTCGAGGATTTCTTTCAACTTACGTCATATCAAATCGTTTATATTTTGGACGAATTTGATAAAGCTCAAAATATATTCGATGCATCAGATTTTCTCTTGTTAAGAGAAACTGCTTATATTCCCGAAACCAATCTGTCGTATGTGACTATTTCTAGAAAGTCAATCAAGGAGATTGAAACGAAAGACAAACAAAACCTATCCAATTTTCATGGAACATTTAACAAGTATATCCATCTCAACGTGTTTTCACCTGAAGACATGGATAGTTATTGGAAAAGGATAGAATCTCGGATAACTTTCACTAACACAGAAAAAGAGGATATTGCTTATATTGCTGGACGGCATCCTCTTTTTCTTGATTTGTGTTGTTTACAAACGACATCTACCCCTGGTGTTTCTATCATAGGAAGTGCAAATTTAAGAGAAAAACTATATGATGAATTTGACCAGATAATAGATATGCTAGATGAAAAGGGGCTTTTGTCCACGACCAAGCAAGTCATTATTGGTCCTCCGCAGAACATTGACAAACAAAAGATTGATAAGCTCTTGGATTTTGGGTTCTTGAATGTTGTTAAGGCTGGCAAGAAAGCTTCATTATTGTCAACCACATGCAACGATCCAGAAGAGGATTCATATATCTTATTCTCTGATTATTTTACACAGCTTTTTTATTTTAAGTTTTTCCTAGACATTGATTATTGGCCACAATGGAATATGACTGAAAACAAGTTGCGTGAAATAGTCGAAATCTTTTTAGAAGGAAGATATGGTAAGAATTGGATGAATATAATTGAGCAAGAGAATAGTTCTGATTCTGATTGGATGGAAAGATGGAAAATCCTCATGGAACGGTTTGTCAAAAATAAAAAAATATATTTTCAGAGTACAATTAGTTCGCCTGTTATAGTTGCCGAAACAGGAGAAATTTATTATCAGTTTATTAAGAAATATTGGAATATATGGTTTTCCCAAATATTTACAACGATAAAAGAAAATGAACTAGTATTCTCAAATTCTACAATTTCTATTAGCAACCGTTCTTGGGAAGAAATCTTTGGATTTTTGATGAAAGTTAGACGCCCCTTTGCTCATACTAACACATATATATTAAGCAAAGAGGATGAAGTCGTGGCTAAAGGATATTGCGAACTTGTTCTAAACAAGATAACAAAATGGGAAGAGTCCGGAATACGCCCTTCCCAAATAGCCAACCAAAATACATCTTTAGTCGGGACTATCAATTCGGATAAGAATAGAATCTTAACAACTTCCTCCCCCGCATATATAATAGATAGAGTTAATGGTTTTTTATCTGGCTATTCTCCAGATGTATACTCATATGCTACAGGAGAAAAAGTTAAGTTTGATCTTTACGAAACTGTTAATCCTAGGACAGGATTACCATTCTCCTTTGCAGTTAATGTAAGGCCGTATAACGCTTAAAATCGTGAAAACCAACAATATATTTGAAGGAGATAGTTACCACGCATTGTTTGCACAGGTAACCTACAAACGGCTAATGAGCCGCAAGTGGGTTACTTATGCAGATATCATGGCTGATTATTTGGGTCTTAAATCTTCTAAAGAGCTTACCTGCAATGTTTCCAATTGTGATAACTATGGAGAGCTAAAGAAGGCCTTTAGAGATATTAGAAAAGCCATTATTGAAAAAGTTGGAGATGGTTGTTTTGAAGATGAAGGCAACAATCGGAATAAACGCTTTCGTTATATAGGCATGGAAAATGACCCTCTGGCAGACATGAGAAATGCCAAAGTAATAAACAATCTGCGCCAATACTGGAAGTTCTGTCAAGACTCTGCAGGATTCTTCCCTAAATCCTGGCTGGAGTACTTCTTCAAGGACTGCCAGGATTTGTTGGAAATGAGAGCCAGAAAGCAGAAGGGACAGCAGGTGATTAGTGCCAGCCTCGACAGGATTCTTGCCAATATTGAGTATCTTCCGATGCTTTATGAGGCGATTGTCAACAAGCAAGTTTTAGAAATAGACTACAAGCCGTTTGGGGGAGAACAAGAAACTCTGATTTTCCACCCTCACTATCTGAAAGAATATAATGGCAGGTGGAATCTCTTCGGACATGCAGAAGACCATTCACCAGAAAACGGCTACAATATCCCTTTGGATCGGATTCAGACCAAACCACGTGAGAAGTCAAAGATAGAGTATATTCCAGCACCGTCGATGTTCTACGAGCAGTTTTTTAAAGATATTGTCGGAGTCAGTCACACGAAGAATGCCGCCCAATATGACATTGTTATACGCGCACATACATATTATATATATAAGCTGACAGAAACAAAACCGATACATCAACCGCAAGAAATAATTACGCCATGGGGTGAGCATGAAGATGGAACCTATGGTGAGTTCTCTATACATGTAGAGGTGAACAATGAGCTTATTGGTCGTATTCTGCAGATGGGAGCAGGACTTGAAATAGTTTCACCTTTAGAGGTGAGGGATTTATTCACACAACGAGTAAAAGATTTGGCAAAACTGTATGAATAGCACATCATTTTCGCCATAGTCCCTATATACAAATGGTTCCAAATCCAACGGAACCAATGTATTGATAACTATTCTTCATAGCACGAAGAAAAGTCTATATCTTTGCAGCGTCAAAACATCGAAACTACCACGATGATTGACGCTGCAAACTGTTGGTAGGAACAAAAAAATCTAAAACGATGGAAAATAAAACGAACAACAAGTCTGGTCTTCTGAAACTCGGTTACGTAGCAAATCTCAAATCTTGCAAGTCAGAACTCAACGAGTTGCTTGCTGACGAGAAGCAGGTAAGTACGGCTGAACTCAATGCCATTGTTGACAATGCGCAGATCGTGTATCTCAACAAGTATGGCTTTTCAAAATGGCGAAATGGTGAAAATATCGCTCAGAAGGATGCCGCTTACCTGTACTTTGAGACAGGTCTTCAAGGGAAATCTGGCGATTCCATCATCGGATGGTTTGAGCGCAAAGGCAAGGACGCAGTCTTCAGAGGTGTAACCTGGGGAACTAAGGTTACTCTTGATGCCAAGATATGTGCAGACAAGATGTTCCACTGGGGAGACCTCTACTTCAACAGCGAAGAAGAAGGGCTCGCTTTCCTAGAGGATATCGCAGCCAGCACCATCCCGGAAACATGGTCGTTCAAGAACAAACCATCGGCAGTTAACCACCCTATCCTGAAGTCATACATTGAGAATACCTTTGAGGTTCTTAAGAAGGAGGCCGAAAGAGGTGCGAAAAACAAAATCGTGCATAGTCAGGATGGCAAGTACCTCGTCTTCAACACAAACCTGCTGGACAAATTTTTCCACGAGATTCTCATCGTTGTAGAAGTCCGCAAACAGAAAGATGGGAGTGAGCTGTTAATGAGTCCGAGACGCGTAAGAAAAGAACTTGAGCTACGTAAGCTTGGGTTTGCAAAGGATGTACATCCAGAGCAGCCACATTTCTTTGAAAAGGTGGAGGAGGTCATATATCAGCCAACTTGGACAATCGACAAAGACTTCGACAAGTTCACCCACATCATTGAAGAGCGGAGGCAACGTTTCCCAATCGAAATGCAATCTGCCTCGTCGGATGAACTCGGTCGCAAGTTGGATGATGCGATTACTTTCGCTGTAGCTATCGCCCAACGCAACTACAAATTCATTGTCCCCATGTATCGTCCACAGACAGGGAAAATTCAATTGCTGATGCCCATTTACCTAAAAGGCACATATAGCAGCAAACCGGACTTTGCACTCATACTCACGCCTGACAAAGAGAATGAGTACTACACACCCGAGACTATCTTACCTCTGGATGCAGTCTATCAGAACGCGCGTCTGATTGCTAAGCCTGATGACACCTGGCTCAACCCTGACACCATCCTTTGACCCTCAAATGGAGTTTCTTTATGGGGTGGCGAATGGTTCCACCCTGTTGGGAACCAATCATGAAGCGAAACTCACTTGCCGTCAAGATTATAATATGTATCTTTGCAGCACACAACAACAAACCATAAAATCGACAACAATGAAGAACAACAGCAACAACGGACAGACAGAGATGAACAACACAAAGAAGGCAAACCAAAAACGCATTCAGGCAGAAGCCAATGCCCGACGCAAGGTCGCAAAGAGTTGGGCACTTGTGGCTCAAGGTATCAAATATCGAAAAGCTGCGGTGAAAGAGTCTTGCGACCGTCTGACTCAGATCATGGAGGAAGAACTCTTCGACGGCATACTTCTCAATCTGAGTGGGCGTAACGGCATGAAGTCATACTCTTGTCAGAAACGAATCCTTCGCCGGATAGTTGAAAAGCGTCAGGCACAGTCCGCGCATCATCGAGTGGGTCGAACGGGAAGTCGCTATACAAACTACATTCTTCGGGAATGCGTTAATAAGAGCATGGAGGATTTTCGGCATTACCAGATGTGTGGATAAATAACAGGAAAGTCAACGAATGGTTCCAAATAGCAAGGAACTAATGTTCCTCAATGAAATGGAATCAATTTGAGAAATTGTGCATACCTTTGCACCACCGAAACCTCCACGGTAGAATGAATATGGAGGCTCACAAAAAATTAACAAGAAATGACAGAAGCAGAAAAAGAACGCTGGCAGCTCATCGGTGTGATTGCGTCTGCAATCGGTACCGCAATAGCTGGCTACTTTGCAGGAAAGAAGTAGAGCGACGAGCATGGAGACGTTGGTTCCTATCATAGTGAATGGTTCCACACCGATGGGAACCAATGTCTTTGCCAAAAGTTTCGATTAACTGAAAAATCGGTTGTAATTTTGCATCGCAATTCCGAGAGAGTCGGGTTTTGTTTAATACATTAATTTAAATTCATCGGAGACGGCCTATTCCGTCAAAACAAACAAAAAGCAAAACGAACATGAGCACAGAACTTGCACTCGTTGCCGCAAAGGCACTCCCAGCCCTCTCGGGCAGTTCTCTCACCTACAATCCTGAGAAGAACGTGTATCTCACCCTCGGTTATACCAGCGCAGCTGGCAATACCTACTACCGAGCCATCCGCCTCTCAAAGCGATTGGCGGTTTACTACCACATCGGCGAAGGCTATGCCCACACCTTCCTCAATGGCATCACGCTGTTTTGTTGGGATGGGCAGAAAGCAAAGATCATCGCCCAGAAGTTCTGGGGAGGTTGCAACTGGAGATGCTTTTCTGAGCAGTTTGCCAAGGAACAAAGCATCATCATGCTGAAAGACTTCCTCGCAGGACAGGCAAAGGCACTTGGCTCACAGGTCAGCGAGCAGCAGATGCTCTCCTTCTCACGCGAGATGATTGAGGAAACACAGCGTAAGCTGCTTGCGTAAAGCAGTTGCTACGCGAACAGAGAACAAAACAAAAACAACAAACAAAAATCGAGAAACATGGCAACACTGACAAAAGCTATCAGCAAGAACCTGTTCGACAGCATTCTGCCAACCTTCGGCAGTCCAAGAGTTCACGTCCCTGCGTGGGATAACGGTCAAAAGATGTTCATCTGCGACGAGTACGAAAGCGCAAACGGTAATCGCTACTACCGTGGTATCCGCTTCTGCGACCGAGTGGTCATTGTTGAAAAGGTAGGTCTCTACCACAACTGGACCTATATCGATGGCATCGAACTCTACGCCTTCAATGGTAAAAGGGTCGAACTTATCCAGAAGCGCGACTATGACAAGGTGCATCGTAACGAAGCATTTGTCCGTATGGAATCCGAGGCGATGGTCAAAGACTTCCTCGCAGGCATTCTGAAAGCACAACGTACTTCGGTACCAACAGATCAGCTCGAAAACCAAGCTAAGGAACTCATTGACGGATGTTACAAAAGCTTCCTCGACAGCGATTTCAACACACGTCTCACCCAAATTCTCCCAGCAATCGAACAGCGATGAACATGGAACACACACAGATAGACACACAGAACCAGCAGCAGGTGCTCGCATACGAGCTCATTGCCAACACCAACAGCAGCTTTTTCCTCACAGGTCGTGCAGGAACTGGTAAGACAACATTCCTCCGTAACGTGCAAAGGACGGTCAACAAACAGTTTATCACACTGGCTCCAACCGGCGTGGCTGCAATCTTGGCAGGTGGAGACACCATACATTCCTTCTTCGGTCTTCCGATGGAGGTGTGCACGCCAGGAACATGCGGAAAACTGAATGAGGCACGCATCCTCACCCTTCTCCATGCAGATACCATCATCATCGATGAAGTATCAATGGTAAGATGTGACATCGTGGACGCCATCGACTACACTCTTCGCAAAGCGCTTCGTACAACGCAGCCCTTCGGTGGTAAGCAAATCATCTTCGTGGGTGATATGTTCCAGTTGCCACCGGTTGTGAGACAGGGAGCAGAGCGTGAGCTTCTCCACGACATCTACCAGACAGATGATTTCTTCTTCTACAAGGCAGATGCGATCAAACGCATGCGCCTCGTGAAGATTGAATTCGAGAAGGTATATCGTCAGGACGATGACCAGCAATTCCTTCACATCTTGGAGAATGTTCGTATGAATAAGGTAACTCCAGAGAACATCATGCACCTCAATCAGCGTGTGAAACAACCACAAAGCCAAGACGATATGGTTATCACGTTAGCATCGCTCAACAAGACCGCTGACGGTATCAACCAACAACGTTTGGCTGAGATTGATGCAGAGGAGTTCATTTACGAGGGAACCATCGCGGGAAAGTTCGATGACAAGAAGTTGCCTGTGGAGCTAAACCTCCGACTGAAGGTAGGCGCACAGGTGATGTTCACACGAAACGATCAGCAGAAACGGTGGGCGAATGGCACTTTGGCAAAAGTGGTCAAACTCACAAAAGACGAGATTCAGGTAGAACTTAGCAATGGTGACCAGCATGTGGTTCCATGTACTTCGTGGGACTCTGTGAGTTACGAGTACGACCGTGAAGCACGCAAGCTGAAGAAGGAGGTAACGGGAACCTTTACCCAATACCCTCTGAAGTTAGCATGGGCAATCACCATTCACAAGAGTCAAGGCATGACATTTGACAAGATGTCACTTGACCTTAGCCGAGGAATCTTTGCAGCTGGTCAACTCTACGTTGCACTCAGCCGTGTACGGTCTTTGGATGGACTGTTCCTCTCAAAGGATGTTATCCCACAGTATGCTCACACAAGCCGTGAGATCATTGCATACGCAAGTGGGTACAACGATGAACAGGTCATCAACAACGAGATAGAGAGTGGCAAGGCTGTCTATGGTGCGCTACAGAAGCACGACTATGATGAAGCTGCCAAGCAATACCTTTTGTTGGTGGACAGGAAAGCTCAGACTGGCGACATCAAAGAGGCAATGCAGCAGGCAAAGCGATTCCTCGACACCCTCATCTGTGACGATAATCTCATGGGATGCATCGAGAGTGTCCCAGAAAAACTGCTTACGTCAAATCATTGGACATCACAGTTCCTTGCCGCTTTGCTTAGCCTCTATGCTGGCCAATACGAGCAAGCATTGGAGTTTGCAAATGCTGTACTCGAAAATCACCGTTGTCAGGAGATCCTCTACGTGAAGTCACGCGCTTTAGCCATGCTTGAACGTTACTCTGAGGCAGACGAAGTGAACGTACAGATGGGCGACGTGTTCGATATGGCGACGCCAGATGCCAAGGTGCTCTACATGATTGCTATGCTCAATGAGATGCACATTGGAGACCCAGGGCTTGACTTGATGCGCAAACTTGTGGAAGCAAAGCCAAAGTATGACAAAGGCATCCATGCGTTACGTACGCTGATGAAGCGGCATGGCATCATACTTGACTCTCCTAAAGAAAGCGAGCTAATAGAAGCCTTCAACTCAGACTTGTCAGACGAAGACTTTGGAGCTCAACTGAAAGAGTGCCGTTCTAAGACCCCGAAGTCTGTCAGCTACCTGATTCAACGAATCAAGAAACAGGAGTTCAACGAAGAACAGCCCATTGAACAATAATGGGCAATTCTTCGTCTGGATTACACCTCGATTTATATCGAATAGCGGTATAAGCATTATCCCAAATAAAAACGTTGTTCTTCACCTGGAATAATGTGCGACTTGTAGCCGAGAATCCATGAGAATTCATTGTCATGCAATCCACTTGAAATACACATAGAAAGCTATCTCCATTGCAATCGTTATGATTGACAGAAGGGATAATGAACCTACAATGTAAAACAGTTTCGTAGAAATCCATACGCCCTCGTTATTCTTCACAATGTCAGTAAGACGTTGGCGATGCTTCTGCCAAATCGTTTCTTGCTGTTGGTTGTGGTCGGCAAGTTTCTGTTCCTCTTGCCCCAACCATTGGGCATGGAGTTCTTGCATCTTCTGCCAGTCAGCGTCAGAAACATTCACCGACACCTTCAACTTTGTGGGCGCATCTTCCATAACTTGGTCAATGTGCTCGTTGATGGTGTCAACCTTACCACTGATGGTTGTAACAGAATCATCCAGTTTCCTTTCAGCACGTTGGTACTGTTGAATTGCCGACTCCAGTCCGAGCGTGGCATTCACACAGGTATTGGTAGCCTTATCGATATTGCCGCTCAGTTCCTTCAGTTCAGGAACACGACTGATGATTTCCTGTTCGGCATCATGCTCCTGAATGTCCTCTTTGACCTCGCTCATCATTTCCTCGAAGTCGGGCTGGGTCTCTTTGTTTTTACTCTTTTTAATCATATATGTATGGATTTATTAGCGGTGGAATCCGCTGCGTTTTACTGATTTTGGTTTTGATTTACACATAGAATGGGCCATCAAGAGACATCGACGGGCATACTGACGTTCATCTTCGTCATCTTTCTTGCCCCAATCAGACTCTTGTGCAGAACCGCCACCTCCTCCGCATGATTCGGACAAGGATGTGGCAGCATCAATGTACCCGACAAAGAGCAGCATTGCAACGTGGGCAACATTCTCTATTGTGACAATATCATTGTCTTCTGGAATCTGTGCCTCATTGAAGAAGATGTCCTTGACAATGTTTGAAATATCAACAGCCTTGCTGCCTTTAGGCGTATCGATGTTGAATACAGTGAAGGACGGCATAGGCTTCGGCTGGACTTTCGGTTGAACCTTAGGCTGAGTAGAAATCGTTGTCTGGGCATTCGGACGGACAGGACGGCTGATTGGGGGTGCGGTTGGAGCCGCTGGCTTAACTTCGACCTGAGCAGGCTTCGGATGGAACTTCTTCCATGTGGCTTCAAGCTGCGATACCATGTATCTTCGACCTATCTCAGAAGCCTTGAACACAGAGGCATTCTTGCCGATGGTGTAGCCGACAAGTTTCTTGCTCTTGTCATAACGAGGTGTCACCTCATAGCCCTTCATGCGAAGCATCTTGAAGTAGAAATCAAAGTCAAACTCCTGCATCTTCTGAAGGGTGTATTCGCAGAAGTCTGCAATCTCCGCTTTCCGCATGTTACGTATCTCTTTTGGCTGTTTCCACCCATGCCTCATGTTGATAATTTCCGCAGCCATCATTGCCCTAATGTGAAGATCGTGAACATCGTTGGTGTTACCATCAAGGTCAACCCGGCAACAGTCCATGTGTAGGTGCAACGTCCCGGACTTCGAGTCGGAATGCAAGCCTGACACATTCATTGAGTTGCGGAAATTAGTCTTTACCTCCTGGCTCATACCCTTGGGGATAAGTCCAATGGCATCCAATGTTTCCAACGTTTCATCGTGAAGGTTCTGCCAGTCCTTCATGGTGAAGCCCTTTGCCTCTTCCTTTGAGGGGGAGATTACAAACGAGACCATGGAGCGTTCCAACTTACGCCCAACAGTTCTGTCCTGCTGATGCAACTGGCAGTGATGCTTCATCATGTACCAGATGGCGGTCGGGTCGATACCCTCTGGCATGTGGTTCACCTTGACCATTTTTGCATTCTCCTTTTCCAATGCGTACCTCACGGCATTGCCGCCGTATGGCACAACTCTTGCGAGCATAATCATAGGGCACTCCTTTCTTTGGTCAGCACAGGAGATGAGATGTTCTCTTCGATGCTGTACCAATGCTGGACGAGTTCTGCGACAGACTTTATCCACCATGTCATGAACTTCTCCGACTTGAAAAGCTTCAACTTTTCCTCATCCGTCATATTTGAAAGGACATTGCTGATTTTTATCAGGTCAGTCCTGGCATAAGCCAGAGAGTTCAAGGCATCGACTTCTTCCTTGGTGAGTCTCTGACGAGGGTGATGCTTCAAGCCTGTCTCAGTGAGATAGCGGTTCAGGCTTATGCCACATTCCTTGGCAAGTTCCTTGAGTCGCGACCAGACTTCATCCGTGCATCTGAACGCATGTACTCTGGTCGGTTTCTTTTTGATTATCTTTTTTTTCTTCATGTCAATGAGTTTTAATGAAAGGGAATGAATATAAAACTGTTAGAAAGAAGGACACGGTCTGCGAGCCTGCGAGTAGCCAGAGAAACTTTTAGGAGGACAGAACAGGGACACCTGTTTTGTACTACAAAAGGATTTCTCGAAAAGTCCCTCTAAAATATCGGGGCTTTGAACTCCGAAGT
>JAEEGL011584711.1_pt1 | contig 18835 bp, 9 predicted proteins | sample 9134231 | NCBI WGS metagenome assembly JAEEGL01 (sample SAMN16246548, study PRJNA631951) | gut metagenome | biome: gut microbiome; feature: rumen; material: fiber-attached | host: Bos | place: Iran: Karaj | collected 2018-10 | reverse complement strand
GACAAAGAGATCGTCCTGACAGCGATCGGAAAATATGAAGGCGACGTACTCGAATACGCGTCGGAGCGGCTGAAAGACGACAAGGAGACTGTCCTTTCCGCCGTGGGCAGATGCGAATACTCGATCGGCTACGCGTCGGAGCGGCTCCGGCACGACGCTGACGTGATCTATGCCCTCCTTGAAGCACATCCCGGCCAGTTTGAAAACCTGCCGGAGGACGTGCAGAAGAACCTCGATTATATCCTCTTCGGGCTTGAGAGTGTCGTCAGGCATCTGCCCGACCCGGAGGACTACAGCTTTTTCGACGACGCGCCGAGCGAATACTACATCGATTTCGAGCAGGCGGAGGACGATTTCCTCGATATACTGGAGTCGATGCCGTGGGAGGTGCTGAGAGAAGACCCGGCTCTCAACGACAGGGTCTGCCGGCTCGCCCTTGAAATCCACGACGCCTATTACAAGGAGGGAGACTATCCCTATGAGGTGGTCCACGACAGACTCGTTCGCAGGGTCGAAGCACTTTTTGAGGAAAACGACGTCCCGCTGAGGCCGATCCTGAAGGAAGTGATCCGTGCGCTCGACGCTGAAAGCGAAGAAGAGGACGAAACCAAATACGGCCATCTCGACCCGGAGGAAAGGCTGTTTTATGAGAACCTCGACCGGTACGAAATGACCGTCGGCAGATCGGTCCTGAAGTACGGGGCGGAAGGGGAAAGAGACTATCTGAGCCCGGACGGCGGCTTCGTGCGGTACTGCATGCGGTCTTTCGTCAAGGACCTCGTGTACTCCCGGCAGGGGCTTTACCACGAAAGCGAGCTCTGGGACGACGACGGTTACGAGGTCGACCTGGACAAAGCATACGAGGAGATCAGCGCACGGCTGTCCCCGAAGATCCGGGTAGAGAGAAAGACCGGCGAATTCTACTACTCGGAAAACATAACCGTCGACGTCACGGACCACATTCATCTGCTCCTTGTCAGAGCGGCCCCGCTGAAAATCCTGAGTATCTGGGTGAACAAGGCAGACTCCGAGCACGAGCACGGCAAGCGGCTCGCTCCCGACAGACTCGGTGAGTTCTGCGACATGGTCGAGCATATCTGCGGCATTTGCGGCAGGTACGGGCAAATCGCCGAGCAGCGCGCTGCGGAACTGAGGGTGAAATTCGGACTGTGAAGCCAAACGCATGTCCGTGCCCGTCAAGGGTGAAGCGTTTCGCCGTGATGACCTGTCTTCGTCGACGGCGAAGCCGCAAAGAGGAGGGTCGGACGGTTACCCGCGGGCTCCGGATACAAAAGCTTTTCCGATAACGTCGGATGTTCCCGGACCATTCGTCCATCGGTGCGGAATGCTGTGCCGGGCGCTGCGGGGCGTTTGCTTCTGCAGGGCGATTCCGGCAGGCAAAAACAAAATCGTATGCCGAAACCTTTTGAGGGACAAGGGAGATGCTTGACCATGCTGCCGTAAGGATCTCCGGTGCTGCCGTAAGGATCTCCGGGTCCTTGCCACGGATGCCGATCCGTGCTATAATTCAAAGGGTGTTCTCTTTCGTCAGGTATGTCAACCATGATGACCGCTCAGGTCTCCAGATACCGTTGGACGAAAGAGAGCATCTTATTTGACCGAGGCCGTATGTCCTGTCCTCCTTCCGAGCGGGGCTGCCTGGATTGGAATGCGGCGGGCATTGCCTTTTGCCGCTCCCCCGGCGCGCAGCCGTCAGAGGACCGGAGCATCTGCCGCGCTGCCGGAGAAACGCCGGAGGAATCGGCCGGCGGGAACGACGGAGCCGAATCCGGAGCAAACAACAAGCATTCTTGCTCAATGAGCTTTTTTGAACAAGGAGGAAAGGTCTATGCGAGATCTGGCCTATCGCCGCGCTGTCCTTCACTCTGCCTCGGCGGACTATGACCACTGCGGTCATCTCGTCACCTCCGGGGACCCGGAGGCTTATTGGCTCAGCGGAGATTCGGGACGGGAGTGGCTGCTTTTCGACCTGGGCGGACCCTGCCGCGTGAGTCTCATCCGCATCACCTGGTTTGTCTGCCCCGCCGCGCTGGAGGTACAGATCCCTTCCGGCGGCAGGCAATGGCTCACCGTACGCACCCTGCGCGCGGAACCCGGCGTGCAGACCGTCCTTCCGGGGACGCTCCATACGGACCGGCTGCGTCTGTTTTTCCGTTCCGCGCCCGGAGAGCGCTGCGGCATCCGGAAGGTGGAGCTGTTGGGTGAAGGAGAGACGCCTTCCCTGCCGGAAAGCCCCTGGCGCATCGCCCGGGCTCCCGAAGTCGAGGCAGACGGGGCTGTCCTCTCCCGTGACTACGATGATTCCGGCTGGCTCCCGGCCCAGGTGCCGGGTGCGGCGCTCACCAGCTGGCAGAGGGCCGGGGCCGTGCCGGAAATGGACGCTGCCGACGCTCAGTTCCAGGTCTCCGACGCCTGGTTCCTGACGGATTTCTGGTATCGGCGGGTCTTCAGCGCGCCGGATGGGGAGGGCCGTGTTTGGCTCATTCTCCGGCAAATAAACTGGAAGGCGGAGGTCTGGCTCAACGGCAGTCTTCTCGGCAGGCTCGAGGGAGCTTTCATCCGGGGCAGGTGGGACGTCACGGAGCTGCTCAAGCCGGAGGGGAACTGTCTCGCCGTAAAAATCCTCACCAACGCCACCCCGGGCCCCATCAAGGTCCACACCCGGGAGACGGCGGGCCCCAACGGCGGTCCGCTGGGAGCGGATAATCCCACGCTCCACGCCTCCGCAGGCTGGGACTGGATGCCCACCGTCCGCGGCCGCAACGTCGGCCTCATCGGCCCGGTGGAGCTGCAGCGGACAAAGGGGCGGCTGCTGGCGGAGGACCCCTGGGTGAAGACCGAGCTGTCGGAGGATCGGCGGGAAGCCAGGCTGACCGTGGCCGTCATGCTGCACAACACCGGAGAAACACCCTGCCGCGCTTCCTTCTCCGGGAGTGTCGAGCCCGGAAGCATAACCTTTGAGAGTGAAGCCGCAGAGCTGGCGCCCGGAGAAAGCCGTGAGATCTGCGCAGCCCTTACCCTGTCCGAGCCCAGGCTCTGGTGGCCCAATACCTATGGGGAGCCTTTCCTGTATACCTGCCGGCTGACCGCCCTGGCCGACGGCGAAGCAAGTGAGGAAAGGAGCTTCCCCTTCGGCGTTAGAGAGCTTCGCTGGACGGAGAGCTGGCCCCTTACGCTCAGCTGCAACGGCGTACCGATCCTCTGCCGCGGCGGCAACTGGGGCATGGACGACGCATTCCTGCGCTGTACGCCGGAGGACTACGACATCCGCGTCCGCTTCCACCGTGAGCTGAATTTCACCATGATCCGCAACTGGGTGGGTATGGTGGGCCGGGAGGAATTCTATGACGCCTGCGACCGATACGGCATCCTGATTTGGGATGATTTCTGGCTGGCGAACCCCGTGGACGGGCCAGACCCGGAGGATGAAGCCATGTTTCTCCAAAACGCGGAGGACAAGCTGCGCCGGGTGCGGCGGCACCCCTCCGTCGCCATCTACTGCGCCCGGAATGAAGGCTATGCCCCGGAGACGCTGGAGCAGGGCCTGCGGGCGCTCTGCGGGAAATTTGACGGTACGCGGCCCTATCTCCCCCATTCGGCCCTGGGTACGGTCAGCGGTTTCGGCCCCTACCACAGCGCCGGGCCGGAATACTACTTCGGCCACACCTACCACACCCTGCACTCCGAGCGGGGCATGATGAACATTCCGTCCCTGGAGAGCATGGAGGCCATGCTGGGGAATGACCACCGATGGCCCATCGACGAAGTGTGGGCCCTCCATGACTTCTGCCGGGGCGGAGCAATGCGCTCCGACGAATTCGAATCCCAGCTGCGCCGGAGTTACGGGGATTACGACAGCCTGGAGGAGTTCACGCGCCTGAGCCAGCTGCTGTGCTATTCCAATCACAAGGCAATGTTCGAAGCGGTCTTCGCCGGGCAGAGCCAGGGCCTGCTCATGTGGATGAGCAACCCGGCCTGGCCCAGCATGGTCTGGCAGACCTACGACGCCCACTATGACGTTAACGGCGGCTATCAGGGCTGTAAGGACGGCTGCCGCAGCGTCAACGCCATTTATGACGTGCTGCGGGAGGAGCTTTGCCTGGTGAACGCCACGGCTGAGGACCGGCAGCTTGCCCTGCGCATGGAGCTGTTCGACTTGTCCGGCAGTCTGCTGCGCCGGGAGGAGCGGAGCTTTCACGCTCCCGCGTGTTCCGCGCGGTATGTGATGGAAGCTCCCCGCTGGATGAATGAAGTGCAGCTATTGCGTCTGACGGTGCTGGAGGAAGGGCAGGAACCGGTGGAGAACAACTACTGGCTCAACGGTTGGGAGCATACGGACTACCGCGGCCTGCGTGCGCTGCCTGTCCTTCGGCTGGAAGGCAGCCTGGACAAAATCGCAGGCGGCTTTGCCGCCCGCGTCCGCAACCCCGGCAGCGCGCCCGCACTCATGGTGGAGCTGCGGCTCAAGGACCCGAAGACGGGCAGGACGATCCTCCCTGTCTTCTCCGACCGCAATTTCCTCCTGCTGCTGCCGGGAGAGGAAAAAACCGTGCGCCTGGAGGCAAAGGCGGAGGAAGCATCCCTCTGGCTCCGGGGCTTCAACATAAAGGAGGCTGTCCTGTGAAACGAAGCGAGATCAACGCCGCCCTCCGGGAAATGGAAGCGTTCTGCAGGACGCTGCAATACCCGCTGCCGCCCTTCTGCTCCTTCACGCCGGAAGCCTGGCGGAACATGGGGCATGAGTACGACGAAATCCGGGACTGCGGCCTGGGCTGGGACATCACCGATTACGGGCAGGGGGATTTCAGCCGCTTCGGCTTTTCTCTCATCACTCTGCGCAACGGCTGCCGCCGCCTGCCGGAGAAGTATCCCCAGGTATATGCGGAGAAGCTGCTGTATCTCCGGGAGGGTCAGTATGCCCCCAATCACTTCCACTGGCTGAAAAGCGAGGATATCATCAACCGCGGCGGCGGCACCGTCCTTATCCGTCTGTACCGCTCCCTGCCCGACGAGGGCATCGACCGCGATTCTCCTGTGGAAGTAATCTCCGACGGGCGGCGCTATACCGTAAAAGCCGGCGCCCAGGTAGCATTGAGGCCGGGCGAGAGCATCCACATCTACCCCCTGCTCTACCACGATTTCTCCCTGCTGCCGGGCACCGGCCCCGTGCTGCTGGGCGAGGTGAGTCAGGTGAATGACGACGCTTCGGACAACCGATTCGAGCCCCCCGTCGGCCGCTTCCCCGCGATCGAGGAAGATGAAGCGCCTTACCGTCTCCTTTGCACGGAGTATCCCCCCGCAGGGAAAGGATCCGGTTTCTGAGCCGCGGCGATCCGGCGCTCTTCCGTTCAAAGGCAGCGCAGCCGTCTCCCGCGCGTGCAGGATTTCGGAGGTGTGATCCATGGGCAGATTCTATCTTGCCGTCGATATCGGTGCGTCCAGCGGACGGCATATCGTGGGCTGGCGCGAATACGGCGATTTAAAAACAGAAGAGGTCTATCGCTTCCCCAACGGAGTGAAGGAGCTCAACGGGCATCTGACCTGGGATATCGAAGCGCTGCTCGGCCATGTAAAGGCAGGCGTCGAAGCGGCAAAGGCCCGATTCGGTGAGATCGAAAGCCTCGCCATAGACACTTGGGGCGTGGACTATGTCCTGATGAAGGGAAATGAAGCCGTTCTCCCCTGCTATGCCTACCGGGATGGTCGAACCGAGGCCGTGATCCCGCTGGTGCATGAGCGAATCAGCTTCCCGCGGCTCTACCGGCGCACCGGTATCCAGTTTCAGCCCTTCAATACCGTCTATCAGCTCTATGCGGACAAGCTGGCGGGGCGGCTGGAGGGCGTGACGGACTTCCTGATGATCCCGGAATTCCTGATGTACCGGCTCTGCGGCGTGAAGTCCCACGAGTTCACCAACGCCACCACCGGCGGCATGGTCAGCGCCGAGACCGGAGAATTCGACCCGGAGATCATCGAAGCGCTGGATATGCCGCAGCACCTGTTTCACAGGCTGCAGCGGCCCGGAGCGGTGATCGGCGAGTACGAGGGCATCAAGGTCGTCCTCTGCGCCACCCACGATACCGGCAGTGCGGTCGAGGGTATCCCCATTCGCGAAGACGCGCCTTATATCTCTTCGGGCACCTGGTCGCTGCTGGGCGTCAAAACAGAAAGGCCCATCACCGACGCCGCTTCGGAGCGGGGCAACTGGTCGAATGAAGGCGGCGCGGGCTACAACCGCTATCAGAAGAACATCATGGGCATGTGGCTCGCAAACCGGCTCCGTGACGAGCTCTGCCCGGACAAGACCTACGACGAGATCGTCGCGGAGGCTGAGCAGAGCAGGTATGAGGAGACGCTGGACGCCAATGCCGGCGCTTTCCTCGCGCCTGAAAGCATGAAGGCGGCCTTCGACGCGGCTTTGACCGTAAAGCCGGCAAGCGCGGGCGATTATTTTCGCTGCGCTTACCGGAGCCTCGCTCTTTCTTACGGGAGCGCGATCCGGGAGCTGCAGCATAACACAGGCAGGCAATACGACCGGATCTATATCGTGGGCGGAGGCGCAAAGAACCGCTTTCTCAACCGCCTCACCGAAGAAGCCAGCGGCAAAAAAGTGATTGCCCTGCCCATCGAGGCCGCGGCGATGGGAAATCTTAAAATCCAAATGGAGGTCGAGCCATGAGCTACATCGAGGCGAAGGCCGGATATGCAAAAATCGGCGTGGACGCGGAGGCGGCGATCGGGAAGCTGAAGACCGTGCCCGTTTCCCTGCACTGCTGGCAGGGGGACGACGTGCGCGGCTTCGACACGGAGCCCAATGCGCCGCTGACCGGTGGTATCCAGACCACCGGCGATTATCCCGGCCGCGCGCGGACGCCCGAAGAGCTGATGGCCGATCTCGACGAGGTGCTCTCCCTGATTCCCGGCAGGCCGAAGCTGAACCTTCACGCCTCTTACGCCATCTTCGAGAACGGAGAATGGGCCGACCGGGACAGACTGGAGCCGAAGCATTTTCGCAAATGGGCAGAATTCTGCAAAAGCCGCAAGCTGGGCTGCGACTTCAACCCGACCTTCTTCTCCCATCCCAGGTGCGACCCGCTGACGCTGTCCTCGCCGAATGAGGAGACGAGGAGGTTCTGGATCGAACACGGAAAGGCGTGCATCCGCATTTCCTCATACCTGGCAGAAGAGTTGGGAGAAAAGTGCGTCATGAACATCTGGGCGGGCGACGGCTTCAAGGACATCCCCGCCGACCGCATCGGCCCTCGTCAGCGTTATCGGGAGAGCATCGATGCTATCCTTGACGAGCCCTATGATTTCAGCCGGGTCAAGCCCTGCATCGAATCCAAGGTCTTCGGCATCGGCGTGGAGGCCTATACCGTGGGCAGCGCGGAGTTTGCCCTCTCTTACGCTGCCATGAACAGAGACAAGTGTATCCCGCTGATGGACAACGGCCACTATCACCCTACGGAGACGGTGTCCGATAAGATCCCCGCGCTGCTGACCTTCTTTCCCGAGATTGCCCTGCATATCACCCGACCCATGCGCTGGGACAGCGATCACGTGGTTCTCTATGACGACGAGACGAGAGAGATTGCCCGGGAGATCGTCCGCTGCGGCGGGCTTGACGGCAGGGTGGATATTGCGCTGGACTATTTCGACGCCTCCGTCAACCGCATTTCCGCCTGGGTCACCGGATACCGCAATCTGCAGAAGGCGCTGCTCTTCGCGCTACTGCAGCCGAACGCCGCTCTCAAGGCTATGCAGGATGCGGGGAATTTCACGAAGCTCATGGTCACGCAGGAGGAGATCAAAACCCTGCCCTTCGGCGACGTTTGGGATGAGTACTGCCGCCGGTGCGGCAAGCCTGCCGACGGCGAGTGGTACGAGGAAATCGAGCGTTATGAGAAAGCGAGTCTGAAAGCGAGGGGCTCGTAAGGCCTGCCGCACCGATGGCTGTGCCGATCGGCAAGCCGATGCGCATTCCGACAGAGAGACTCCCGGGAATGGCGCTGATTTTTGAGCGCAAGGGATCCTGCCGTTTTCCTCGGGTGCTCCCCACGGCCCATCCCAATCCGTTTTCCCGCCACGATTGCCGGGGGGTCGGAAAAAGAGTGGGATCAGGATAACGAAACCGTATAAGAAAAGCGAGATCACGTCGACAGTCCGGCCTGCAGCATTTCCTGCCGCCGCTTGTTCGCAGAGACCTCCGGCATTTGACGTTGTCTTTCATAATGAAATCAAAGAAAAGAAATCAAAACCTCGAAGGGAGGGCTTCGTTTGCCGGAACCCATCAGCGGCCGCTTCCTCGGCCTGCCGGTCCGTGAACTGAGACGCCTGGGCTATGACCCCGCAAGGCAAATCGTCCCGGCCTGGTTCTGCTTCCGCACGTTTCTGGACGCCGTTCCGGAAGCCTGCCCCATTCAGCTCAGCGGCCGCAGCCAGTATAAGCTCTTTGTCAACGGGGAGAGCATTCTTTTCGGACCCTGCCGCGGTCCGGAGGATATCGCCTATGTGGACCGGTTGGATATCGCCCCGTGGCTGAAGGCGGGTGAAAACCGCCTGCTTCTGCAGGTCTTCTCCTATCCCCGGCATCCGGGCGAGGAAGAAGGACCCTACCACTGCTTCGGGGACGACGAAGGACCCGCCGTATTCCTGCGCGGGAATCTGGGGTCCTCCGACCCGGAGGAGCCGGAAAACTGGCGGATATGGATAGATCCCGGTCAGGGCTTCAACCGACATCAGATTTTCATGATGGGCTCCAACGAGACGGTAGACGGCGAAAAGAGCCTGTGCAATCCCTTCTTCGTGCAGGAATGGGAGGAGTCGGGGACCCTGGATGCTGTCGCAGTACAGTCCCGGGACTATGAGCCCTTCGGTACAAGACAGGGGAAAACGCTCCTGCCCCGGCCCATTCCCCTGCTCTACCGGCTTGAGAAGCGTTTTGCTGGCTGGGAAAAGCGGACCGTTCAGCCCCACAGCCGCGTGTCCTTTGTGCTGGACGCCGAAGAATTGACCACCGCCTACTTCCGTATCGGCTTCCGGGGCGGCCGCGGTGCAAGGGTGACCCTGACCTACGCCGAGAGCTATTTCCGGATGGACGATAAAGGCTTCCCCTACAAGGCCCGGCGGGACGATGCAAGCGGCTGTATCCTCGGCGTGCGGGATGAATACCTGGTGGGGGGCGACGCGGAATATGAGCCCTTCCGCTTCCGCACCTTCCGCTTCGTGGAGGTGACGGCGGAAACCGCCGGGGAGGCGCTCACCATCCTGCCGCGGTCCTATGTGGAGACCGCTTATCCTCTGGTGAACAGCCGCAGACCCGTCTTCACCGAGCCGAAAAAGGAAAAGCTCTACGATGTGGCCTTTCGCACCCTGCAGCTCTGCGCCCACGACACCTACGAAGACTGTCCCTACTATGAGCAGCTGATGTATTCCTGCGACACCCGGCTGGAGATCCTTTTCACCTACGCCGCCACAGAGGACCTTGCCCTTCCCCGGCAGGCCATATGCCTGTTTGCCGAGTCCATGCAGTCATGCGGGCTCACGCAATCCCGCTATCCTTCCCGTGACAGGCAGACCATTCCGGCCTTTGCCCTCTATTACCTGCTGATGCTGGAGGACTATGTCGACCACACCGGGGATGTGGATTTCATCCGCCCGTATATCCCCATCGCGGAACGAATCATCGAGACCTTCCTGGCGAAGCGATCGCCCTCCGGCATGATTGCGCCGCAGGGTTATTGGGATTATTTCGACTGGGCAGACCGCTGGTCACAGCATGGGGCCTGCACGCCTACCGCCGCGCTGGACGGTGAGAGCGCCCTGCAGAACCTTTTCTTCGTTTACGCGCTGCAGAGCCTCTGCCGCCTTCTTCCAAGGTTACACCGCGAAGAACTGGCCGGGGTCTGGCAGCGGGAGGCAGGGGCGATTCTGCGCCTGGTAGAAGCACGCTGCTGGGATGAGGACCGCGGTCTTTATCGCGAAGGCGCGTTCACGGAGGAATACAGCCAGCATACCCAGGTCTTTGCCGTGCTCACCGGCCTGGCAGCGAAAGAAAAGGCGCGCAGCATCATGGACAAGGCCTTGACGGAGCCGGACATGATACCCTGCAGCTTCATGCAGCGCTACTATCTTTTCCGGGCATTGGAGAAAGCCGGCATGTACGAACGAACGGAAGCGCTGTGGCAGGACTGGCAGGATTTCATCGACCTGGGCTGCACCACCTTCCCGGAAGCCCCCAGCCGTCCGCGCAGCGACTGCCACGGCTGGTCCGCACTGCCCCTGACGGAATTTGCTTCCGGGGCTTTGTGAACCGGGATGATTTGCTTGCCCGGAGGAAAGGCCCCTTCCGAGAACGCTTGCCTCGGGTCCTTTGCCGGCCCCCGTACAGGCGCTCAAAGCCCGTGAGGAGTCTGTCAGAGCCTCCGGCAGCGCGGTATCTGTCCCTTCCGAAGCGCGGGGATCGGAAGCAGCTCCCGGCCCGTCAGCCACACATTCGCTTTGCCATCGAAGTCCCGGCGTACCGCTGCATATCATCGAAAAGGTTTGACGGAAATCCATTCGGAAAACGGAACGGCGCTGATGCGCTGCCTGTGACTGCCCGTGTCAGAAACGGCGGTTCATCGGCTGCCTTCGGCCGGACGAGAAGAAATATCACAGATTGGAATAATTGTGAATGAAACAGACGTTTGCACGATTTGATATGAAGCGCCCGCCCATCCGGACCCGCGGATATCTGCGGCCTCTGACGTGGCTCCTCAGCGCGCCGGATGTCTTGCTCCACCGGGCGGTAATCAAAAAGACCGGGATGGACGGACTTCGGCCGCCCTATGTTCTTCTGTGCAATCACAATGCCTTCCTGGATTTCAAAGTCGCAACCATCGCCACGTTTCCCCACCGTGCGAATTACGTTGTCGCCATCGACGGCTTTATCGGCCGCGAGGAGCTGCTGCGGCAGGTCGGCTGCATCTGCAAGCGGAAATTCACCAACGACACAATGCTGGTTCGCCATCTCCACAGCGTCATCAGGAACGGCGATATCGCCATGATCTATCCGGAAGCAAGATACTCTCTCTGCGGCACCACGGCTGTGCTTCCCGCTTCCCTGGGCAAGCTTTGCAAGCTGCTCCGCGTTCCCGTCGTCACGCTCATCTGCCACGGACATCATGTGAATTCGCCGTTTTGGAATCTGCATTCCCGCCGCGTTCGTCCGATTGAAGCGGAAATGACCCGGATTTTCACAGCGGAGGAACTGAACGCATCCACCGCTGACGAAGTCAATGCGAAGATCGTCGAAGCGTTTCAATACGATGATTTTGCGTGGCAGAAAGCGCGGGGCATTCGGACGAAGTATTCCGGGCGCTGCGAGGGCCTGCATAAGGTGCTGTATCAGTGCCCCCATTGCCGAACGGAATTCCGGATGGACTCGGCAGGAAGCGAACTGTTCTGCCGACACTGCGGCAAGCGATGGACGATGACGGAATATGGAGAGCTGAACGCCGTGGAGGGAGAAACGGAATTCAGCCATATCCCGGACTGGTACGAATGGGAGCGGGAGAATGTGCGGGCCGAGGTAGCCGCCGGGACCTATACCAGCGGCCGGCTCCGCGTCCATGTGGATTCCCTGCCGAACGCAAAGGGATTTGTGCGGCTCGGCGAAGGGATTCTGGTTCATGATATGAACGGCTTTGCCGTGCGCGGAACGGACGTTGACGGCGACCCGTTTGAAATGCTCAAGCCGGTCCCGAGTCTGTACTCCTGCCATATCGAATACGAGTATCTGGGGAAATACGGAGACTGCATCGATTTGAACACGCTGGAGGATACCTGGTACATCTACCCCCACGGCGGCAACTTCTCCGTGACGAAAATGGCTCTGGCGACGGAAGAGCTGTATTTCGGGCATCGAAGGGCGATCGGCCGGGCCTGCAAGCCGGGCCTGGCCTGATAATCCGGAGACCCGGCGGCGCTGCGCAACAGCTCGCTGAAACAAGGCACCAGTCAAACCGAACGGCTTGGCTGGTGCTTCTGTTTCCCGGTATTTTCCGATGGAGCGTGATGATCTGTGCGGATATGGGGATTCGGCCGACGGCAGGACCACGCTTCGCATTCCCGTGTTTCCCGGTCTGGGCATGCAGAAGGGCCGCAGAAAAGCAAGAGCAATTCTGCAGCCCTCACAGACGGGGACCGGCGCTCGACCCCGCGGAGTCTTCGGGCGCTCTCAGGGCGCCGGCAGGCAAATCCGTTTTCGTGAACACGGCGCTTCCCGCGTAAATCACACGCCCTTGTGCGGGAAAAGGGGCTGAACGGCCCGGAGAAATGATCCTGCGGATGTCAATTCGACCGTTCTGCCTCCCAAATCAATTCTTCCAGCGTCTGATACAGATGCTCCGGGTCCACAGGCTTCGACAGGTGTGCGTTCATGCCCGCCTGCAGAGAGCGCTGCACGTCTTCATCAAAGGCGTTGGCGGTCATGGCGACGATGGGTATGGTCCTCGCGTCTGGCCTGTCCAGAGCGCGAATCGCCGCGGTGGCTTCCAGCCCGTCCATTTCCGGCATCCGTACATCCATCAGAATCGCGTCATAGTGCCCGACGGGGCTGTGCTCGAACATCTCCAGAGCGATCCTGCCGTTCTCCGCGTGGTCGACCTCCGCCTCCTTTGCCATGATGATCTCCGCCGTGATCTCCGCGTTGATCATCACGTCCTCCGCCATCAGAATGCGTTTTCCCTTGAGGTCGGCCCGATTCTTTTCCTTATACAGGCTCATGTCGTTTTTCCGGGCAATCCGTTCAAATTCATCAATTACGTTGGAGGCGAAGAGAGGCTTGGCAAGGAAGCTGTCCACGCCGATGTGCAGCGCTTCATCCATGACATCGTCCCAGTTGAAGGAGGTAAGGATAATGAGGGTGGTCTCTCGGTCGTAACGTTTCCTGATCTCACTGGCGACTGCAAGCCCATCCATATCCGGCATCTTCCAGTCCAGCAGGACCATGTTGTAGGGCTCGTGCTTGGCGTGCTGTACCTCCAGCATATGCAGAGCCTCCGGCCCGCTGAGACAGGCGTCCGCCTTGATGCCCGCCTCGTCCAGGACGATTCGGGCGTGCTCGGCGGCAACCTCTTCGTCGTCCACAACCAGAATATACATATCTTTGGGGTCGATATAGCTGGTGGCGGAGCCCTGCCGCCGGCTGTTGGTCAGGGTGATGACGACGGTGAACTCCGTGCCCTCCCCCTTCCGGGAGTCCACGGAGATCGTGCCGTTCATCAGCTCCACGATGTTTTTCGTGATCGCCATGCCCAGGCCGGTACTGCCGTACTTGTTTTTCCTGCTGCTGTCCTCCTGGGTAAAGGCGTCAAAGACCTTGGGGACGAAAGCGGCATCCATCCCGATGCCGGTATCCTTCACCCGGAAGCGTACTGTGGAATGGTTCCCGAAAACGGCGGTGCGCTCCACGGTCAGGGTGACGCTGCCCGGTGCGTCGGTGAATTTGATCGCGTTGGAGAGAATGTTGATCAGGACCTGCTTCAGCTTCGTATCGTCGCCGATATAAAAATCGCTCAGCCCGCCGAGCACGCTGCATTCATATTTGAGACCCTTCTCCGAGCACTGGGACATGACCATGGTATTGATCTGCTCCAGCATCCCGCGGAAGGAAAACTCCTCCTTGCGGAGGATCATGCGGCCGGATTCAATCCTGCTCATGTCCAGGATATCGTTGATGAGGCCCAGCAGATGCCGGGCGCTCTCGCCGATCTTCTCCAGATAATCCCGCGTCTCCCCTGCGAGCCCCTCATTCCGCAGCGCCGGGCTGTCCAGCCCGATGATGGCGTTCATGGGGGTGCGGATCTCATGGCTCATATTGGACAGGAAGGCGGTCTTGGCGACGTTGGCTTCCTCCGCGGCTGACAGGGCCTCCACCAGTGCCTGGTTCTTCGCCATAGTCTCCCGCATCTCGGTGTCTATGACCGTCAAGCCGAGGCCGACGGCGTGGACGATGTGGTCGTCCCGGTCCTCTGCATGACGGACGCCGGCCATGCGAATCATTTCATAGTATTCTCTGCCGTCCCGCTGGGCCAGATAGCGAAAGGCGATGAGCTGTTCCCGCGCCAGGGCTTCCCGGACACGGTCCGGCTGGATGAAGCGAAGAAAACCCTCCCGGTAGCTTTCCGCGACATAGTGGTCCGCATACCAGGAAAAGCGCTCGAAATAGGGGAAGTGGATCCCCTCCCCGGTCTGCTCCGGGTCGTTGGGGTCGGCCCGGTAGCAGACTGCGTCGTCCCGGTCCAGGTCGACATGGTACACGCAGCGGTAATCCGAAGCCAGGGCCGTAATCATCCGGTCCTGCTGCTCCCGTCGGGTCTGCTGTTCCAACAGCTCCTCCTGGAGGTCGAGACGCTCCTCCAGCTCCCGTCTGGAGCGCCGCATATCCCGGAGCAGGAACAGAACGATCAGCGCCGCGACCGCGAAGACGATGCCCCCGAAAAGAGCCATATTGTCCCGGAGGATATCGCCCAGGGACGGGGTATACAGCTCATCCGTATAACGGTAAGCCATATTCTGCGCATATTCCGCGCCCAGCACGCTGATCCCGCGGTTGATGAGCTTGAGCAGGCCTTCATTTCCGATGCGGACGCCGAAGCAGCGGTCGTCGTTGTGGGCCGTCTGCAGAAGAGAAAGATCGCTGTACCGGCTGTTGCGCAGCAGGTCGTTGGCCCGAAGGCCGTCGAGGGTCGTACACCCGACCTCGCCTGCGCTGACCGCCTTCAGGCAGGCGTCGATGGAGGGATAGAAGCTGATTTGGGCCTCCGGGTAATAGGTCTCGATAAAATAATACTGCATGCGGTTCCGCTCATTGACCGCGAAATGGCAGGTCGTCTCTTCCGTATATTCGCCCTTGTAGACCAGATCCGTGGCGGCGGAGACCACAGCGCCCGACTGAAAAACGCCGCTCTCCTCCGAATAAAACAGGCCGCCGCCTACAGGAAAGGCAGCGTCGATCGTTCCGTCACCCAAAGCCCGAATCATGTCGTCATAGCTGTCAAAGCTGACATAGGAGACGGTCAGATCCTCAATGGCGAGACCGCTCAGCATCCGGGGCACGATATCCCGCACCATGCCGGTCACCTCTCCGGAAGCGGCGGTGCCGCTGTAGGGCAGATAGCTGTTCAGATAGCCTATGCGCAGCTCTCCGTGTTCCGTAAGCCATTGCTTCTCCGAAGCTGAAAAGGCGCGGCTGGAGATGCTGACCGGGTAGTATTTGCTGCGCAGGGAGTTGATGTAGTTCGGTTCGGCCACCGCAAGCTCCGCCTGGGCGACGTTCAGCTCCGCCAGGAGGTCCGGCCGCGCCCGGCTGACGCAGAGGTAGTAATTCGACGCGCCGAAGGCATAGAGGAGCTCTGCTCTGTCCCGGCCATAAGCCCCGTCTCCCTCCGCAGCCAGCACGTCCACGTCGTGGGCGTCGAAGGCGGCAAAGAGCGGCTCATAATCCCGAAAAACGACGACCTCGGCGGTCACCCCGCGGCTTTGGAGAAATTCCCGCAAAACATCCGCCATCGCGCTGTCCAGAACGCCGATCCTCTTTCCCGAGAGGGCGGCGGGATCGGCGGTGATGTCCGAGTCGCTGTCATGCTTGACCAGATTGTAGGTCTCGTTGCCCATGGCAGCATCCGGGTATCCGATGAGAGCTTCCCTGTCCTCTCTCCGGGCGAGGCCGGCCATAAGGTCGATCTCCCCGTCCAGGAGCATCTGATACAGATCGCTGAAGTCACCGTAGACATATTCATACCGCCAGCCTGTATACTCCGCCAGCTTCTGATAGTATTCGTAGGCATACCCGGTTTTGAAGGCGCCGGGCTGAGCTCCTTCCTGGAACACCTCGTTTTCATAGTAGCCGACGCGGACCGGCTGACGCTCGGTTTCCGCTGCCGCCGGGAGAGAGAACAGGTTCAGAGCAAGCAATGTGAGGACCGCGGACAGCATGCGTCTGACTGCGGACGTCTTTCGCCTCTTGTCGCCGTTCATTCCTTATCCCTCCATTATCTGTATGCTGCCGCTGCACCGGGGATACCGGCAGCCGGTGAAGCGCCGTTCGGGGGCTCTGCTTTTTATGGTAACATGTCCCGGCACACGGCGCAAGGGCAAAGAGATCCGGGCCGTCCCCCACGCCGCGTGCCCGGCCATTTCCATAAGCAGACGCTTCAAATGCGCTTGGAATACCAATGCTCCATGCTGAGATGTCCCCGACATGGTTTCCCGACAGTCCGGCATAAAAGCCCATCGGACAGCGAGAACGAGCGCTGTTTCGATGGTTCTCGCGGCTTTTCGCCGTCAAAAAACATGATCATGCGAAGAAGCGGAGCCTTCGTCAGCTATGGCGCGGCTCAAGGTGCGCGGCTCCGGGAAACCGCCTGCCCCTGCTGCCCGGGGGGATGGGGGACTGCCCGGGGCATGCGGCCTCCCCATTTTGGGCGGAGAAGGACCGCGTGCCCGGATAACGGATGATCAATACCGCTTGAGCCTGTAACCCTTCGCGTAGTTCATGCGGCCGAGGAAGAACTCCTCCTCGTTTTCCCGCGCCTTGATGCCGATCCTCTCCACCTGCTCCCGCAGCGACTTCTTCTGATAGTCATAGAGCCTGCCGGAGGGCTGGCGCAGGATGCCGCCGTTGCCGCCGCAGAGCCAGTGGCTGTACTTGTCCGCAAAGGCGCAGAGGATGCCCGTCTCGGGATTGTTCACATTGTTGAAGGCGCTGTAGACGTATTCGCCCTCTTTTCTCGGCGCGCCCATGAACTCCGCCTGGATCGCCTTGGCGTCGTCTATCCTGCCTTCCACCAGCGCGTTGAACAGCTTGACGTGCCGCGGGTTTTCCGGCGTCTGGGAGCCGTAGAACGGACCCGCGCCGGCCCACTGCTGGCCGTACTTCGGGATCGTCGTCCACCAGGCGGGGGGCATCGGATCGGCCACGAGGATCTTGTCGCCTACGCGCTCGAAGCACTCAATGGTATACTCCAGGGTGTTGCCGCCCTGGATCTTCTGGGCGACCACATTGTCGATATCTGCGATCTTCGGAAGGGTGTCCATCGGCCAGCCGGTCTTCGGATCCCATCTCTTCAGCTTCAGACGTCCGGCATAGAACACCAGGCCCAGATTCGTCGCGTCCGCCATGTACTTATACATCCGGACCAGTTCATCCTGATCCAGAGGATCATACATGAGCGGATGACCCAGCATGGCCATGGTGCCGCCGCATTCCTCATGGTACTGCATGACGGCGATGTTGTCTTCCACCGTGTTCAGGACCGCAGAGATGGAGGTATGCACCCGGCCGTTCACCTCTTCGTTGACGATCTTGGTAAACCGCTTGATCTCCTCCATGGTCATGCCCGTGCCTTCGGGGGCGATGAGAATGGACTTCATGCCGTTGGCGATGATGTGGTTGACATCATACCGGATGCCGTCCTCGTCCAGATCCGCGAGGTCGGGCGTAAAGGACGGGAACACCGGCGCCTCCAGGCCCTTGAAGTTTTCTCTCGCCCAGGCTTTTGCATCTTTCTTGCCGAATTCTTTTGGCATTGTTGCTCCTCCGTTCTTATCATTCTTCGCCGTGATTCTGCCTTACGGGTACGCTATTTCCGCCCGCAGCTGAGCGCTCAGCCGCAGAGTTCCGCCATGATCTTTCGGTGGTGGTTCCGCAGCGCATATGTAAACGCGCCGCCGGATCGTCAGGGCCCTCCGGACCCTCGGCCGCCGTTCCGGCCGCCTTACCCCCGCAGATATTTCATCATCGTCTGGACCTTTTCCAGGTCGCTCTCAAGGAACACGTCCAGACGGGAGATCTTCAGATCGCCGCGATCATCCACCGATAAGCTGTAGAAGGCGTTCATCCCGATCTGCTGCAGGATCCTGCCGGTGCCGCGCTCGACGAAGGTCGCGGTGACCATCGCGCTCACCGTCAGGTTTTCCACATCGATGCAAAGCCGTTTGGGCTCGACCTTGTCCTGCCAGGTCGGATGGCTCAGGCAGATCCGATACCAGATATCTCTGCCGGAGAAGCCTGCGTCAAAGGCGATATCCGGCGAATAGTACTTATCCATGACGTGCTGCCTGTCGGGCAGCTGGCAGTCTTCGCTGTAGCCAATGAAGTACCCCTGCATAAAGCTCCTGATCTGCTCATAAGTGACCGCCATTCTGTATCCTCTCCTTCCCCTTTTCCGGCCGCAAACGCCGACTGCCCGATCCCGCTGCAGCTCCGGCCGGGACGGACGCGCGCCGCGCATCCGTCCCGATGCTCAGCGTGCGCTCACTTCCCGGTATGACCGCACCGTCTCCGGCCGAGATGCCGGGAAAAGCCGCCGGAAAAGCGCCCGGTCGTTGCTGCAGATCCGGGTTTCATCCGATCATCGCATCAATACCGCTTGAGCCTGTAGCCCTTGGCGTAGTTGCACCGGCCCACGAAGAACTCTTCATCGTTCTCACGGGGTTCGAAGCCCATGGCGCGGAGGCTTGCCTTGGTGCGCTCGCGCGTGAAGTCATAGAGCCTGCGCGCCGGCTGACGGCACAGACCGCCGTTGCCGCCCAGACACCACATGCCGTATTTCGTCTCCACGGGACCCACGCGGCCCGTCTCGAGATAATCGCCCATGGAGCCGCCTTCGGCTGCGTTCGGAGTATACTTCCAGTAATGCTGATAGGCCTCATCGATCTTTCCTTCCCGGAGCAGATTGAACAGCCTGACGCAGCGCTGATCCTCCGGCGTCTGCATGCTGTAGAAGGGGCCGGCGCCCGCCCACTGCTGGCCGAAAAACGGCATCGT
>JAEEGL017241609.1_pt1 | contig 18836 bp, 15 predicted proteins | sample 9134231 | NCBI WGS metagenome assembly JAEEGL01 (sample SAMN16246548, study PRJNA631951) | gut metagenome | biome: gut microbiome; feature: rumen; material: fiber-attached | host: Bos | place: Iran: Karaj | collected 2018-10 | reverse complement strand
GGTGGCGTTGTAGGTACCCAGCACGTACCGGTCTTCGGTGTTCTTGACATTGCGGGTCACGTCGTTGAGGCACTGCTTCTTCTTGCCGTCGAAGCCGATGACGAAGAGGCTCTTCTGGGTGGGATGGTGCTCGCGGCTGGTGTAGTAGAGGCGCTGGTTCTTCACGTCGATTCCGGGAACGTCGCAGACCTCCCAATTGCCACTTGTCACCTGCTTCATCAAGTTGCCTTTCATGTCGTAAAGGTATATGTGGCGGTAGCCGTCGCGCTCGCTGGTTATCAGCATCATAGGCTGGGCTTTTTTACCTTTTCCCACGGTGATGAACTGCCACGTGTCGGGCACCTCGACGTATGTATCGCACTGCTCGGTGTAGAGGCAGGCACCGTAATTGGTGGATATCTGCATGTGGTTTTGAAGGCGATTCATGCACATAAATGCCAAGCTTCCCCAGGGAGTCCACTGGAAACGCGGAATATATTCCCAACCGATTATTTTGTCCGTGTATGCGCACCGTGTTTTTTCGTTGTCATCGAGGTAATAAATCCAGAGTTCCACTTTGCTGTTGTCCTCACCGGCCTTGGGGTATTTGTAGCGGTAGTCCTCAGGATAGAGGGCTCCCCACATCTGCATATTGTACTCCTTCACCTTGCTCTCATCAAAGCGCATAAAGGCTATTTTCTTCGAGTCGGGGCTCCACTGGAAGCCCTGCGTGATGGCAAACTCCTCTTCGTACACCCAGTCGGTGGTGCCGTTGATCACCTCGTTTAGCTTGCCGTCGGTGGTGATGGCGTGCTCCTCGAGGGTACTGAGGTCCATCCAGTAAAGGTTGTTGTCGCGCACGAAGGCCACCTTGGTGCCGTCGGGGCTCAGGGTGGTGAGGCGTTGCTTGCCTTCGTTGCTTATCTTGGTAAAGGTTTTGGCTTGAATGTCATAGATATAGTAGTCGCTCACGCCGCTGTGGCGGTAGAGGGGCTCGAAGCCGGCGCTGAGCAGTATCTTCTGCTCGTCGGCGCTCATGGCGTAGCTCTCGAAAGAGGGGAGGGGCTTGGCTTTCTTTTGTTGGTCGGGACCCCCGAAGAGGCAGATGTCCTCGACCTTCTCACCGGTGAGGTAGCTGTACTTGGTGATGCCCATGCGGGTCATCGAAAGGTAGTGTTCGCCGTCGGCCATCGAACGGATGCCGCCGATACCGCGTGGACTGAATGTACGCTTGGTCCAGATGTCCTCCAGGGTGATATTATGACTCTGGGCCGAAGCAGCGCCACCAGCGATGGCGGTTGCAAGTGCCACAAACATAAGCAGTTTCTTCATCTTATCGCATTAGATTAGGTAGATATTATAAAATGCAAATATACACCTTTTTTTTGAATTGCACATTTCGAAGACGAAAAAAACTGCAAAAGTGGACCATAGTAGCTGTTCTCCGCATGTATCCATCGGCCGACAAATTGACAGTCTTCAGTATGGGTGACGTTGTATGATGACATTTTAATGTGCAGAAACCGCATGATTTACAATTGTTTATATTTATTCCCTTTACACTTCTTTTAGGATTATTGAAGAAATATTGAAGAAATACTGAAGAAATGTTGAAGAAATATTGAAGAAATGTTGAAGAAATATTGAAGAAATGACGGTCATGAGGAGGATTGAAGAGGGGGCATAGGGTAGGAGAGAGGGCGTTTGCAAAAAAGGCGCGCTGAGCGACGTTCGTCCTCGCGGGGGTATCTAGACTCGTCAAAAGGGGAGAAAATCGATTAGCGTCGAAATTCGATGTTTTACATTTGTAAGCAGAAGTAGCCCTTGTTAAGGTAGTTACATATGTAATTCATGCCAAAATAAGTAAAATTACACCTGTAACCAACCAAACAAATGTAATTTATGTTAAGAATATAAACAATATGTATGTGTTGTGTGTAATTATACTATAAACCAATTGTTTAGTATATTTTATTTTCAGTGTTAATTAAAGTATTACTCATTGTTTTGTATTGTTTGTTATCTAGTGTGATTGTATTTATTAAATAGTTATAATACATATTATTATAATGTTTTATTAAAGTAGTAATTTTGTTTGTATAGAAATATACAAATGTGAAATTATAAATTATGTTTTGCTTATTCAGAAAATATGTGTACTTTTGTAATCCGAAAACAGTTGATATTACAAATGTAAGATTATGATAAACAGGATTAATCTGATTTTACGCGCAAAAAATATCACCGCGCGACAGTTTGCCGAGGAGATCGGCATCCAGCCCTCCGGCATGTCACATATTATGGGTGGGCGAAACAACCCTAGTCTCGAATTTGTCACCAAAGTTCTGCGTCGTTATCCTGAGATCGATGCCAACTGGTTGCTCTTGGGTAAAGGCGAGATGTATGCTTCTTCCGCCTCGTCGTATATCACCCCTCCGTCGGCATTATCCTCCACCCCGGTTCCCGAGCCGCTCCCCCTCCCGCAAGAACCCTCGCTATTTACTCCCGATATGCCTGATGTTGAGTCGAATGAAGATGCTCCGGTGCTGCCGCAGCAGGATGCTTTACCTTTGCCGGCAGAGCCTTCGGCACCCGAGGTCCGTGAGCCAATACATCACCCCATTGCAGTGCCTGCTTCCGATGCCCGATTGGAACGTATATTGTTCATTTACAACGATGGTACATTCAGTGAAGCACTACCGCGTCGTTCTTGACCAGTAAATATACTCTTCAGCCCTTGATTTAGGCCTGTCGTACAGGGTATAAAGGATGGGTTTGTGATTATTCAATCTATTGTATGACAGATGATTGATAAAAAACTTCATTTTTTATTTGGCCATATCGAAAAAATATAGTACTTTTGCACCCGTTTTTGAAAGGTTAATAGTGCTATTTTTGCACAGGGTTGGCGGGATAGCTCAGCTGGTTAGAGCGCTGGATTCATAACCCGGAGGTCATCAGTTCAAGTCTGATTCCCGCTACAAAAAAAGAGAGGCATCCTCATAGGATGCCTCTCTTTTTGTTCTTGCAGGGTGGATTGTTTACCACACTTTGTCGAAATCCTCGGCATCGCGCACTTTTTCGTCGCGCTGGTATTCAAGTAGTTTTGCATATTTCAGGTAGCTGTTGACGGCAATCGACTTGGTGAGTGTCAGCCCGTCGATACCTCCCAGTATGCCGCCTCGCACGAAATAGTTGACCATAAAGGCTGAAAATCCATGCCAAAGGGGGGTCCACCAATGAGCCCGTCGACCCTTGAGGTACAATATCTTGGCACCGCGTGTGCTATAGTTGCGTCCTGGTTTGGCGAAGAGCTCGCCGAGGTTGTGGTAGCGGTAGTGTATCAGGTCGGCGCGCCACCGACGGGTGTTGGTGGTGGCCACTGTGGCGTGCTGTTTCACCTCGGGGAAACGCAGACGGTCGTGGCGGTAGATGCGCACCAGGTAGTCAGGGTACCAGCCGCAGCAGCGTACCCAGCGCGAACCGATGTAGTTGCGGCGGCGTATGGCAAAGCCGTCGTAAGGGGTGTGCTCTAGGTCTGTCTGACGTAGCATCTTCACCAGTTCGGGCGTCAGGCGCTCGTCGGCATCAATGCTTATAACCCATTGGTTGTGAACATATTTTAGTGCGACGTTCTTCTGTATTCCGTCGCCAAGGTAGGGCTGTTCATACACTTCGGCTCCAGCTTGGCGTGCCAGTTCGACGGTGTGGTCGGTACTGCACGAGTCGACCACCACCACCTGGTTGCATACCTGTTGAAGAGAACGAATGGCCTCCACAATGTTGGCTTCTTCGTTGAGCGTGGTGATGATGCCCGAAATGTTCTTTTGTCCGTTGTTTTCCATATAGGAAAGTTTAGTTTGAATGGTTTGATAACGAGGATTTTGAGAGCCGTTCTTCGATGTGGTTCAGCACTTGTTCGGGGCGGATGGCTTGCAGGCAACGGTAGTCGCCGTAGCGGCAGGGGCGTTGTCCGAAGGCCGAACAGGGCTGGCAGGGAAGGTTGGCACAGAGTGCATTGGTGCGATCCTGACGGAAGCCATAAAAACCGAAGTCAGGATGGGTGGCTCCCCATATGCTCACCACCGGTGTGCCTACAGCGCTGGCAAAGTGCATGTTGGCAGAGTCCATACAGACCATTAGGCTGAGGTGGGCGATGGCATCGAGTTCTTCGCGGAATGATAGTTTTGCGGCTAGCGACTCGACGTTATTGTATTTCTTTTGCCACTCTTCAAGGATGGCTGTATCGGCAGGTCCGCCGAAGAGACATACTCGGTAGCCACGTGCGCTAAGCAGGGATATCAGCTTGTCGCTGAACTCTGTAGGCCATGTTTTGCCACGGAAAGCGGCAAAAGGGGCGAAGCCGATGACGGGCCTTTCGGTAGGCTTTACGGTTAGGAGGCTGGAGTCGATATCGGGCACCTCGAGACCCAACTTGCGGAAGACGTCGGCATATCGTTGCCATTGGGGGCGTCGAGGATGCATGTCAATGTGGTTTAGGAATCTACGTCGTGAGCGACGGCCTTTGTCGATATGTGCTATCGGCAGTGGGCGCATACGTAGCAGGTGCTCGCAGCGTAGCAGATGCAATGCACCGATGATGCGGTTCACCTGGTGCAGGTCGGCCACAGCGTCGGCACCGACCGAGCGGAAATCGCGGTAGAGTCGCCAAAAACTTTGTCGTTTGTTTATGCCTTTGAATTTGACGTTGTCGAGCCCCTCGAAGAGCGGTGCCAACCGGGGTGGTGCCGCCACGGTGAAGAGAATGTCAGTGTTGGCGGCAGCCACATGGGCCACTATTGGCGCTGCGATGGCGGCGTCGCCGAGGGCGGAGAGGCGTATGACAAGAATGTGTTTCATTGAGGGCTGTTACATCTTACGGCCATGGTCCCCGTAAAGCATCGGATTGAGTTGCGGGTCGTTATACATCTTCATCTGGCGGTAAAGACGCATGATGCGGTGTCCGTGGGCTAGGTCGTCGAGCAGGTCGTCGATGGCGGCGGTAAGGTCGGAGCGCTGGATGAGCAGTGTGTCAAGCTTGGCCTGGCAACGTGCGCGGTGTTCGTCGTCGCCACGGTGGGTTTCGATATCAAAGTGGTACACCTTGAGCGCCAAGATAGAGAGGCGGTCGATGGCCCAAGCCGGTGTTTCTGTGTTGAGACGGGCATCAGCAGTATGGGCAACGTTGGCGTAGAGGCTCATAAAATGGTCGTCGATACGCTCCACAAGGTCGGTGCGGTGTTGGTTGGAACGGTCGATACGTCGCTTGAGCTGGAGGGCATAGACGGGGTCAACGTTGTCGGGTCGTATGAGGTCTTCGAGGTGCCACTGTACGGTGTCGACCCACGATTTCTCCCATAGCAGCGCCTCGAAGGCGGTGCCGTCGGTCGAGTATGGGTTGTGGCATTCGGCGTCGACCGAGTCGGTGAGGTGATAGTCGGCGATTTGACGCTCGAAGAGGTGGTAAAAATCCATTGCTTTCATAAAAATGCGATTCTAGAAATAGTGTCCGATATTGAAATATATGTAAGGTTGACGGGTCAAGGTGGAGTAGCCGATGCGGGCACCCAATGGCCCAATCATGGTGTTGTAGTTGTATGCCGCCTGGATGCCAAGGATAAGTCCGTCGGCGGCATATTGCGCAATGTCGTTGGTGGTATAGGCCGCAGTGGCGCGCAGGTGGATGTAGTGGTTTTTGAGCAGGTGAAGCTGTAATTGCAGTTGTATGGCGGCCAGATGGCGGTTGGTGAGTTCGAGGTGGCCTACTCCTGACAATGGGAGTTGCTGCTCAACAATTAGTCCGAAGTTGTTTCCACCAACGAAGTTGCTGAATGCCAGCGGTATTTCGTCTTTCAGCAAGAGCCGTGTGTAGAGCATGGGCTGAAGACTCCAGTTGTGACTGAGGGGCAGGTTGATACGCCAGTGGACGGTGATATCGCTCAGTCCCATTTCGCCGTCGAGGTTGTAGAGATTGGTAGTGCGGTAGGCATAGGCGGCGTGGAAACGTGTACCGCGCGAAGGGAAGTACCAGTCGTTCTCGGTGTTAAGGTCGGCGCTCGCATGATAGGAGAAGTAGTTTGCGTCGTCGAGGGCAGGGATGTTGCCGCTTGCAGCGAGTAGTTGGCCGTAGTAGTCGTAGTGGTCCCATCGTAGACCGGCATGAAGGGTGTAGCGTTGCAGTCGTAGGTCGAGGGGAGTGAAGTCGGCGGTATATTGACGGTAGCGAACATTGTAGGTTCGGGTGCCGGCGGTGTAGATATCCAGATCATTGTTGCGGAAGGTGAAGCTCAGCGTAGGGTTGAAGCCTCTGCGGTGTGTCAAGATGGAGGCTTCGCCTCGTACCATGAACCGCTTGCCGAGTCGCAAGGTGCCAGCCAAACCGCTATGCAAACGTGTGTGTAGCGGTAGCTTCACGTTGATTTGCAGGGCTCCCATCTCTTCGGTGTCGAAGCGGAAACCGGCGCTGGCGATGGGGGTGCTGGCGATGCGGAACGATTGTGCAACTTCGTCGTTTGGCGTCTCGGGTATGGGTAGAGGTTCATGAAGCCCCTGGGCAACCACGCTGTCGATATGGTTGCGATTGCGTAGTGCTATCAGCTGATCCCACAGGCTGCGGGTAGCCTCTTCGCCGCGGCGCAACAGTGTGTCGATGGAAGCGTTGGTAAAGCTGGCGGCGCTGTAGCCGCTCACGTCGACATGTATGAATATGTCGCTCAGTTTGATGTTGTCAGTGAACTTGTTACGGCTGTTGATGCTGATGAGTTGTCCCATGACGGCACCCACGTCGTTGATGTCTTCCGAGCGTGTCATGAGGTCTTGCACGCTGATGCCTATGACGATGTCGGCACCCATGGCGCGAGCCACGTCGGCAGGGTAGTTGTTGCGCAGGCCACCGTCCACCAGCACCATGTTGCCCATCCTCACGGGTGTAAACACGCCCGGAATGGCCATCGAGGCACGCATGGCCTGTATCAAACGACCGCTATGGAAGATGATTTCTTTGTTTGTAACGATGTCGGTAGCCACGCAGGCAAAGGGTATCGGCAGGCTGTCGAAGCTGATGCTGTCGAGATATCCTGCACAGAGTCGACGGAAGAGCATGTTGAGGTTGCGGCCGCGAATAAGGCCTCCGCCTTGGGGTTGGTTGCCACCCAGGCCGCGGATGACAGCATAGGTGTTCTGCTCCTCGCGCTGACGAAGGGTGAGATAGGAAGGGTCGATGCGGTCGCTGAGCAGCGCACCCCAGTCCTGCGACCGCACTAGCGAGTCGAGGAAGTCGGTGGAGTAACCCACACAGTAGAGGGCGCCGACAAGACTCCCCATACTGGTACCGCAAATCATGTCGATGGGGATGCCTGCCTCTTCGATGACCTTGAGGGCACCGATATGAGCCACTCCCTTGGCACCACCACCCGAGAGAACCACGGCCACTTTGGGCCGGTTCTTTTGCGACTTCGCGGTCATGCGGTGCAACCTGACAAAGGTGGGAGCCACGCTGAAGGTGTCGCTGTTGTAACCCGGGTGAGACACGACGACTCTCAGGTCGCTCTCGGTATCATAATAGCGAATGGTGAAGCGCCCCTTCGCATCCGATTGCCCACCGAGGGCATGAGTGACATTGACACCAGCCAACGGTCGGCCGGTGGTGGCATCGACAACCCTGCCTTGATGGTCGGTATAGCCGACATTCTGCGACCATACTGGAAGGGTGACTAGTAGTAATAATATGAAAGATAACCGCTTCATTGAGTTTGTGAGTAGATGTCTTTGCGCACGCGCACACCTTGCAGCAATCCGCGCAGAATGAGGAATGACATAAATGCCAACCACAGGATGTTGTTCCACATTTGGCTGGAGAGGAGAGTATTGTGTGCGGCGAGCGATTTTAAACCATAGTATATCAGGAAGAAGGTGGCAGTGGCCACAAACATGGCGTTGCGCATGGTACGGGTGGCTGTGGCGCCGATGAAGATGCCGTCGAAAAGGAAGGCTGCAAAACCACAGATGGGGATGACCAGCACCCATACCATATAGTCGGCAGTGGCGGCGATGACGTCCTGCTGGTCGGTGAATATATGCAGGAACTGGTTGCCGAAGGCAGCATAGAGTCCTGTGAAGACAACCGTCAGCGCAAGCCCCCAGAAGATAAGCAGACGGACTGCCAGTTTGAGGTGCCGCGACTGGCGTGCACCTATATGGCGGCCTACAAGGCTCTCGCCGGCGTAGGCAAAGCCATCCATGATGTAGCTGAAGAGGGTGAAGAACTGCAGCAGCAGGGCATCGACGGCCAGTATCTGGTCGCTGATGTGCGACGAGGCAGCGGTGATGAAGGTGAAGACGCCCGACAGGCACAGGGTGCGGAGGAAGATATCACCGTTCACCTTGAAGAACCGACGCATGTCGTCCCAACGGAGCGCCTCTTTCAGAGTGGAAAGATGAAAGGTGAGAGATGAAAGATTCTTGTCTTTTCTCATCTTGCGGCGCAGGAAGAGGATACCCATCACGAGGCCCGAGTAGTTGGCAATCACAGTGCCGAGGGCAACGCCGAAGATATCCCACTTCAGGACCAGAACCAGTAGCAACGAGGCCAATATGTTGATGCAGTTCAGTGCGATGGCAATCCACATGGGCGTTTTTGAGTCCTGCATGCCGATAAACCATCCTTTGATGGCATAGAGCCCCAAGGTGGCAGGCGCCGCCCATACACGCACGAAGAAGTAGGTGAGAGCGAGGCTGATTACACTGTCGCTCCCTTCAAAGATGTGGGGTACAGCCAACGAGATGGGCCACTGGAGCGCTATGATCAGCACAGCAATCGAGAGCGCGATGGCACAGGCACGGATTAGGATACGCACGGCTTCGTCCCATCGCTCGGCGCCAAAGGCCTGTGCTGTCAAGCCGCTGGTGCCCATGCGCAGAAATCCGAAGTTCCAGTAGATGAGGTTGAAAATCTGTGTTCCGATGGCAATGGCGCCGATGTGGCTCGACGAGAGATGACCCACGATGGCCATATCCACCATGCCAAGGAGCGGCACGGTGATATTGGTCACGATATTTGGAAGGGCGAGACCAAGTATTCGCCGGTTCATGCCACGTTCAATCTTCATCCTCATTAATCTGCAATTTTGCAACTGGCGCTATTGAGCACACGTTTGGAGGCGCGGTCGCTGACAAAAGCCACAATGTGGCAGTTTTTGAGCTTGATGCTGTTGTCTTTCAGACGATAGGTGCCAAAGGTGGCTTTGCGGCGCTCGCCAGCGGTGCCGTTGGCATCAACTTCAGCGCCCCACACGTCGGTCAGCACATCTCGCAGCATGTGGTTGTGCACATAGCCTTCCACAACGTTTTCGCCATGCGACTGGCGGTAGGACAGCGAGTCTTCGATGAGGGCGAGCGTGAGGGTCAACGGAGCATCCACCTGTTGTTCGAACTGGATGCTTACGCTCACGTCGATACCCGTCCCGTCGACTGTGCTGTCGGCACTCACGTCGATGCCCAGCACGGGGCTTTCGCCCACGGTGCTCTGCAGGTCAGCGGTAATGGCACTCATCTGGCCGCTGTACTGCTTGCTACGGTCGCGGTTGATGAAAGCCGATGGGATGGCGTTGATTCCGTAGTAGTTGTCCCACGTGGTGCCGTCATCGCAACGCATATCGGGGTCGCCAGGGAAAGGAATACCCTGACCCACCGGATGGTTGACAGATATGACTATCAGCTGCTCACCCAGCAGGGCATGGGCGGCATCGAGGGTGATGTCGGCCTCGGGACAGTTGGGACATTTGGGACCGGTGAACTTTTCGACCAACGCACGCTGCACCGGTGTGACATTGTCACCGTCGCTCCAGGTGGCGCTGATGCCGGCAAAGACGGTGTAGGTGCCGTCGTCGGCAGGGGTTATCTTGTCGCAGGAGGCCAGCAACAATGTTGCGGCACACAGGAATATGATTGATTTCTTCATGGGGATGAACAGATTTTAGAAGCTGGTTGTGAGACTGAAGGTAAGACCGTTGCTGGCAGGAACCTGACGGCACACGCCGCCGATGCAGAGCAGGCCCTCACGCTGCTTTCCGTAGCCAATCTGCAAGCGGGTGGTGCCGTGAGAGTAGCCCAACGCGACGCTGGGATAGTTGCCTACGCCATCGTTGTAGGCATATTGGTCGCTGGCCGAGAGGAACCAGTGGGTGCCGATGTTCCACTCGACAAACCCCATCACCCAGTCACCGGCACGGCGGTCGGTGTGGTCCTGCGTGTCGTCGTAGAAGCTGTCGCTTCCCATCCATTCGGCTTTGATATGCAACGAGTGTTTCTTGTTCAGATGCCAGTGCAGGTCACCTACCACGATGTGGTTGTGGTAGAGGTCGGGTTCGTGACCTTCCACGGCAGGATTGAATTCCTGGTAGCAATAGATGGCGGTGAGGGTGACCTTTTTGCTGAGTTTCTTCTCCACTTCGATAGAAGCGTCGGTGAAGTAGTGCTCGCCGATGCCGAGCCACGAGGCTGTGTAGCCTTCGGTGCCGGCGCCGCCCACCTGCACGGTGTCGAGGCCATAGATGGCCGAGGCGTTGAGGGTCACGTCGGTTCCGTATTTACCACCGAGCAGGGTGCCTTTCTTGAAGCGGTACATCAGTTCGCCTTGCACGCCGTTCTCGCCATTGAACTGGGTGACGTAGGGATACATCGTCAGCGAGGCATGGGTGTATTGCTTGTTGATGGCGGGCAGGTAGTTGATAAAGAGCATCTCGCCGGTCTGACTACGCACTGATTTGAAGCCCATGTTGTCGATGTGTTTGGCCTGCAGGCTGGCGCCGAATCCTCGCTTGGAGTAGGACATGTTGACCAGCAGAGCTTCGCCCGGTCGGTAGATGTAGCCGTTGCCGCTCCAGGGGTCTTGTCCTTTGCGGGCATATTCGCTCTGGAGGGTGAAGTGGCCGTAGTCGAGGTTCAGTCGGACGGCAGTGGCGCCCACGTTGAGTGGCAGGGCGAGGCGTCGCTCGGCATCGGTGGGCGAGGGAATGCTCTCGTCGTCTTCGTATTTGGATACAAATCCGGCACCGAGGGTGAGGTGCAGCTTGCTGTCGGACAGGCATTTCACAAGGCTGTTTAGGTCGGCCTCGGCATCCAGTCCGCGTACCAGACCGTTGCCGTAGTCCCAGTAGACGCGCTGCTTGCCGGCCAAAGCTTTGACGGTGATACCGTCGACGGGGCGCAGCGTCACGTTGAGGCCAAGCAGGGCGTTGTCGAGCCCGAGGTAGCGGTCTTCATAGGCACGCAGTATCATGCCGTTGCCGAACTGCTCGTAGAAGTGGCCAGCCGTCACGCTGATGCGTTTGGCTTTGTAGCTGACGAAATAGTGGGCTATACCTTGGCCAGTGTATTGTTGGTCGAAGCCCAGCAGGGGAGTCTGGTAGGCCTCGAAGCGCAGGCCGGCGCTGAAGTCACCGTTGGTATAGAGAATGTCGGCGCGGGCATTGAGTTTGAGTCTTTCCGGCACATTCTCGGCGCCGATGAGGGTGTCCTCGTGGCTCATCTGGGCGTCGAACTGTATGTTGCCCGTCACGTGGCCACCCATGATGCCCTGGGCACCGGCGGCACCTGCCAGCATGCAGGCCAGAGCCGATAGGAGTAGTCTTTTCTTCTTCATCGCAATAATAATGATTTCTATATAATATGCTTGTGGCCTATGGCCGTCTGTTCAATTACTTTTTTTCTGCTGTTCTTTTACTGTTCTTTTAGGTTTTCCAAAAGAACAGTAAAAGAACAGCAGTTAAACGCTTGAAGTTCAGCGCTAATTATGTGGGTTTCGAGCCGCTTTTATTCTGCGACCGCACGGATTTGCTCAAGGAGTTCATCCTCGGCACCGGGTTGGTAGCCTTTGTGTTGCCACACGATTTCGCCCTTGCCGTTGATGACGAAGGTGTGGGGCGGGTCTTGCCCGATGTTGAGGGCGGTGGCAAACTCGCGGTTGCTGTCGAGCAGCACTTCATAGTAGTGTTTGAATTCGTCGTCGCCGGTATCGCTCCAGCCTTGCTTCTCGGCCACACCTTTGACGCGGGCGGCGGTGCGGGCGTCGTCGATGGATACAATGTACATCTTGACGCCGGTCTCTTCGACCCATTCGTCATAGATTTCGCGGATGGTCTTCAGTTCGAGCATGCAGGGGCCGCACCAAGTGGCCCAAAAACTGATGACGACAGGCTTCCCGTCGTTCTGTATGACAGATGATTGAACGCTCTTGCCGTCGAGGGTTTTGAGAGTTACGTTGTCGGGCAGTTTTGCGTTCTGCGCCATGAGGGTGCCAGCCATGAGCAGGCCGAGAGCCATGAAGAATATCTTTTTCATGATGGTGTGATGTTTTATTATTTATATGTTTAGTATCAGTTGTAGTTGGTTTATTGCTTGCTCCTCTCGGACAATCAGTTGCTCGGTCCAAGGGGTGCTTTCGCCATCGGCCAGGTCGTCGCGCAGCTGGAAGAGGCGGCCGTAGTGGAAACCGAAGTCGCGGCAGGCCGGGTTGCCCAGCGCGGCGGCGGCGGCGAAAAGGAGTGCCGTCTTGCCGTCGATGATATCAAGATAGTCCTTCTCGGTCATCTGGCGGCCAGAGAGAATCTCTTGTTGCAGCAGCTCGGATTCGACCATAGATTTGACCACATTGTTGACCATGCGCGACACCTCGGCGTCGTCGACCTCTTCGAGTAGCTCCATGATTTTGGCCAGATGGTAGTCGCCAACCAGCACGGCGATGGCGTTGTTCCAGTGGGCATTGACCGAGGGGCGTCCGCGTCGGGTGTCGGCGCGGTCGATGACGTCGTCGTGCAGGAGTGAGGTGTTGTGGAGCATCTCGACACATACAGCGAGCAGGAGCGTCTTGCGCGAATGCAGCTGGGCTTCGCCAAGCGTAGCGGCGGCCGTCAGCGTCATGCGGGGACGGAGCATCTTGCCATTGCGGGAGGCAAGGTAGTGCTCCACCTGTTGCAGCAGGTGGCCGTCGCCTTGGGTCATTCGCAGCAGGTATTCTTCGTGCACCTGAGCCAAGAGTGATTCCAGTTCGAGTCTCTCCATGGTCAGTATTTGAGGTCGGCCAGTTGAGTGGCCAGTTTGTTGGCCAGTTGTTTGGTTGCGCGGACAAGGGGCATGCGCAGCACATTGGTAATCATGCCCTGCGCTTCGAGCAGTGCCTTGATGCCGGTGGGGTTGCCTTCTTCGAAGATGGTGTGCATCAGAGGCAACATGTCGTAGTGCAGAGGGAGTGCCTTTTTGAAGTCGCCTTTCAAAGCGAGGTGCACCATCTGGCTCATCTCCTTGGGCAGTGCGTTGGCGATAACGCTGATCACTCCGTCGGCACCAAGTGCAAGCATGGGGTAGGTGAGGGCGTCGTCGCCCGAGATGACGCGGAAACCGGCGGGTCGGTTTCTCATTATCTCCATCACCTGCTGCAAGTTGCCCGAGGCTTCCTTGATGCCGATGATGTTGGGGCATTCGTTGGCAAGGGTGAGGGTGGTTTCGGCGTTGAGGTTGACACCGGTGCGTCCCGGAACATTGTACATGATTACCGGCACGGGCGAAGCTTCCGACACAGCACGGTAGTGGGCCAGCAGACCTCGTTGATTGGGCTTGTTGTAATAGGGGGTAACGCTCAGCAAACCGCTGATGCCTTCGAAGTTGGTGCGGGCCAACGTGTCGGTGAGGCTGAGGGTGTTGTTTCCGCCCAAGCCGAGCATGATGGGCAGGCGGCCACTGACGGTCTCGACAATAAACTCTTGCACTGCCGACCGTTCGCTGTCGGTCATGGTGGCGGCTTCGCTGGTGGTGCCAAGGGCAACGATATAGTCGACTCCCGAGGTGATGATATGCTCAATCAAGGCCTCGAGTTTGGTGAAATCCACAGTTTCTTGCTGGCGTCGGAAAGGGGTGATCAGGGCCACGCCGGTACCCGTGAAAAGAGATGCTTTCATATGTTGCTATTTCTTGATCATGCTAAGGTATTCGATTACGTTGTTGAAGAAGCCTTTGAGCTCGAGGTGACCGTCGCCGCGAATGATGAGGTCGAACACCTCGGACGGATCCTCCGATGGGGTGGCATATACCACTTTGAGGCTGGCGGTGGTGCGGAGGGCGACATACTGGGAGAAGAAGTTTTCTTCGCCTATGGTGTCGATGAGCAGGTCGTAGCTGTGTTCCGTAAACGGGCGTATCGACTCGTGGCTCGGGAGGCCCCAGAAGTTGATGTCGGTCTTGCTGCGCACGATGTATGTGGCTTGGTGGGTGATGACGAAGCCTATCTCTTGGTCACGCTGCAACAAGGCGATGATATGCACCTGTTTGCCTTGGTTCTCCATCACCTTGGCGAAGTGGTGGAGAATGTTCCAGTGCTGCTCGTCGACAAGTCGGCATATGACTCCTATGGTATGAATCTCGTCGATGTTGTCGATTTTCTTCTCGCGGGGTGCGGCCTTGAGGTCGCGGATCAAATGCTTGCGATGTATGTCCTTGATAAAGTCTAACATGGTCTTATCGTTTCAAAATAATGTGTGTTGCTTGTAAAGGGTGAAGCTGCGACGGTGGTAGGGGCTGACGCCGTGCTGCTCGATGGCGGCATAGTGCTCGGCGGTGGGGTAGCCTTTGTTGTGGTCCCATCCGTAGTGGGGATATTCGTCATGCAGGCGGTTCATGATTTCGTCGCGGTGGGTCTTGGCCAGGATACTGGCGGCGGCGATGGGCATGTATAGTGCGTCGCCTTTGACGACGCACTGGTAGGGGATATCGGTCTCGTTGTAGAAGCGGTTGCCGTCGATGAGGAGGAATTCGGGCTTCAGGGCGAGTTGCTGCACGGCGAGGCACATGGCGTGGGTGGAGGCGTGGAGTATGTTGAGGCGGTCGATCTCTTCTGCATCGACCACAGCCACCGCCCATGCGAGGGCCTCACGTTCAATCTCGTCGCGCAGCAGGTTGCGCTGGCGTTCGCTGAGTTGCTTCGAGTCGTTGAGCGAGTCGTTGCTGTAGCCGTCGGGCAGTATGACGGCGGCAGCCACCACAGGGCCTGCCAGCGGACCGCGGCCCGCCTCGTCGCATCCCGCCTCGCGGCGGCCAAGTATGAGGCATCTCTCTAGCATAGCAGTGCGGCAATTAGGATGAGTATGAGTAGCAAATCATAAATCCACGCTTTGCGTCGACGACGGCCGAATCCGGTGGTGGTCTCAGCACCGGCCGTCAAGAGGCGATAGGTGCAGAAGGTGAAGGGTAACGCCATGGCGGCGAGCAACCCTCCCAAGGGGAACAGCGGCATGTAGAGCAGCAGGGCGATACCTCCCACAAGGAAGAGCATCACGGTGGTGGCGTTTTTCTGCCACACCACCGGCCGTTCGGTCAGTCGGCCTCCCGTCACAAACAATCCCCACAGCAGGACGCCGGCCAGCAAGGCACCGGAAGCAATCGACAGCGAGCTGGCGTTGCCGGCATGGAATCCTATGTTGGATAATCCATTCAAGGTGGTGGCCCACCAGGCGTCCAGCCCGTCGGTCAGGTAGAGTACCAGTACCAGCAACAGATAGGGGGCTGCGAAGCCCAGTATCATCACCGCCCAGTCGCGCCAGTTGTAGAGTCGGTAGCTGGCGGCAATGAGGAGGTAGCTGAGCATGAACAGGACGGCTGGGGGGTAGAAGAGCGACGCGATGCCGATGAGCATGGTGGCTCCGCAAGCTTTAGAGGAGGGAATGGTGAGCAGGGTGCCGCGAAGCAGCAGCTTGTCGAGGCATGCGATGAGTGCGGCGCCCACAAACACCAACGGTGTCAGTGTGGCGGCGCCGGCGCTCATGGCGACGAGGTAGAGCAGTGTCGGAAGCAAACTGTTTTGGGAGACGAGGCCTGCGCTAGATAGCAGTATGTTGAGCCATATAGCTTCGGCTAGCACCAGCAACATGGTCAGCACTACCGCCAACCGGGGCAGATTGGTGAGCCATCGGGCTACAGGGGCGTAGAGAACGCCGGGGTGGGCGGCAGCCTCAACGGCCGGAGGTGTCAGCAACGACCCTCCCCACAGCACCAGCATCGCCACCACAATCAGTAGCGCCTGTACAACCATGTTTCTCTGAAACAGTTTGAGCATACTTCCAGAATTGTACTACTATCTTTAGCGGACCACCAACTTCTCGGTGCGGCTGCCCACGCGGACAATGTAGAGTCCGGGAGCCCAGCCGCCGACGTTGATGGTGGTTTCGGTAACGACGGGAATGTCAACCAACAGGCTTCCGCTGATGGTGTAGACCTGCAGTTGCTGGCGCTCGCCGCAGCCGGTGACGACGGTCACACTGCCGCTGGCGGGGTTGGGGAAGAGGTGTAGCGGCAAGCGCTGCTCTTCGGCCTGACGGATGCCGACCATGCTGAGGGCCATGTTGACGGCGTTCACGGCGTCAATCTTGCCCCATCCCCAACGCAGGCTGGCGCTGTCGTTGGCATGCAGCGGGCCGGTCTTGTCGTCGTTGCGGGCCGTGGAGGTGATAATCTCACGCACCTCGTCGACTGTGAGGTCGGGGTTGGCCTGTAGCAGCAGGGCCACAATGCCTGTCACGGCGGGACCCGACATCGAAGTGCCGCTCATCGAAGACCAGATGTATTCGTTCAACCCGACGTTCATCGTGGCCGCGGCGTGGTAGCTTCCGGTGGTCTGCGAGCTGATGGAGGAGTTGACCTGGTATCCGGGAGCGGAGATCTCGGGCTTCTGGCGTTCGCCCAAGGCGGGACCATAACTGGAGAAGTAGGCGATGGCGCCCGTATGGTAGGACGAGTCGTAGGCATAGTAGTCGGCCTGATGGGCTGCCACGCTGATGGTCTTCTCGGCGCAGGCGGGTTCGCCGATGCCGTAGAAACAGTCGCCCGGTGTGAACCCTTCGTTGTTGCCCGTCTGGAAGGCAGCGCCCTCGTTGCCGGCATGGTTGGTCTTGTTGGCTACGTTCCAGGCATGCACCGTGCCGTCGGCTGCTGCGATATACAGCTGCAACTGTGCGCCGCCATAGGGATTGTCGACGTCAAGCTGGATGTGGGGGCGCTGGTCGAAGGGGTTGACGCGCTCCATGAGCACGCGGTAGGGCACCGGAACCCCACCGCAGTACAAGGTGTCGTAGAGAATGGTGTCGCCGTCGGCGGTATTGAAGAAGGTCCCGGTGGTGAGTACACCGTCCCTCTTTATCCCGAAGGCAGCGCTGAAGTCGTGCCCCTGCTCACCCCACATGATGAGGCACTGGCCGATGGCGTTGGTGACATAGGTGTAGAAGTCGGCGCAGGTTCTGAGGGTATCGGGTGTGGTGGAGAAGTTGCGGCTGATGTGGAAGTTGTCGTCGCCGTTGTTGCCGCCGCTGGTGCAGAATACCACCCCTTCGGACGACCAGTTGTTGATGGCTTGGCTCAGGAGCGACATGCCGTCGAGGCAGCTGAAGGAGTACATACCCCAACTGCTGTTGACCACCAGCCGGCGGGCGCTGTCCTCGGCCACCCCCTTCATCCATGCCACGGCGTCCATCCACTCGGCCTCGCCGAGGCCGAACGAGCACAGCAGCAGGCGGGCTCCGGGAGCCTGACCACGGTACTTGTGCTCCTCGCCGGCCCCCGAACCGGCGCAGATACCGGCCACATGGGTGCCGTGGGTGCCGTAGCCGTAGAGGTTCGACGTGTCGCCCTTGGCGGCCTTGTACTCACTATAGGTCGAAAGCTCGGTGCCGTAGGTGAAACCCGCGGGAGCCGGGCCTTTCAGCCGGAAGTGGTCCCAGGCGCGGGCCAGACGGCGGTTCTTCGACGGAGCATTGTAGTTGGGGTGCATATAGTCGAAACCCCAGTCGGTGATGCCGATATAGACGCCCGTCCCGTCGAAGCCGAGTCCGCCGGTGATTCCCTCACCCGCCTCCACGGCGTCGGTGCGCGTGTCGTTGCGCGTACGGTCCATCGTGGGTTGGGCGATGCGGTGAGAGATGCTGTACTGCAGCACTTCGCGGTTGCTCTCGAGCACCCCGAGCGCGTCGACCGGCACCCGCAGGGTGACAATCTGGCCGGCCTGTGCGCCGACAATGATGCCTTGCTTCTCCAGCACGCCACGGTCGAATCCGGGGGCCATCTTGGCCAGGAAGCTGATGGTGGTGGCGCCCGAGGCCACCTCCTCGCCCACGAGGGCTTTGGTGTCGATGCCGCACTTCGCGGTCTGGGCGGCGACGCTGCCTAAGACGCACAACGTCAACAGGGTGAGTATGCCTTTTTTCATAAGAAGATGTATTAATACAAAATGCAAATGTACACAAAATTTTTGAAACGAACGCTCTGAGACGAAAAAAAAAGAGGCCGCCGTTGGCAGCCTCTTCACTTTGTGGACGATACGAAGTTTACACCTCCCAGGTGTCGCCGCTGTTGAGCAGGTCGTCCATGCATTTGTATTTGCCGATGTTCATCTGCTCTTCCATCTGCTCTTCGTAGAGCTGGGTGTAGCTTACCTTCTTCACGTTGCGGATGACGCCGAGGGCTACGGGCAGATTCGATGCAGGACCCATGTGGGCAAGCATCATGTGTATGCCGGTATCCTCGGTGGTCTCGTCGTGAACCATGATGTCGTCGATGGTGATGCCGTTCTCGCCGAGGGTGACCACTTCGAGCTGACGGCCGTTGAAGCGCAGACCTTTCTCCTTGTTCTTGCCGAAGAGCATGGGCTTGCCGTGCTCGAGCACGATGGTACGGTCGTCGCGGACAGCGCGGTCGGTAATGGCGGCATGCGTCTTGTCGTTGAAGATGACGCAGTTCTGCAGCACCTCGGTGACGGAGCAACCGTCATGCTGGGCGGCACGGGTCATGCACTCGGTGCTCAGCTGCGGCACGCAGTCGAG